>Ga0308158_10001045_pt1 | contig 32797 bp, 41 predicted proteins | sample PhyBR2_FD_201038 | JGI IMG/M metagenome (GOLD analysis project Ga0308158, IMG submission 201038) | Phyllosphere microbial communities from UC Gill Tract Community Farm, Albany, California, United States - DLSLB.R2 | ecosystem: Host-associated > Plants > Phyllosphere > Unclassified | place: USA... | reverse complement strand
TAGATCGATGGTTTTTGGATAACGGTTTTAAGACGAAGAGATTGGATGCAGATAGAGAGAAATCTGTAAAGGTGCAACTGAGATTTAGCACTTTTTTAGAAGCTCCAAACGCATGTAATCTATTAGCGCTAGTAACTGAAGCCAAATTCCAATTTGGATTGAGGCAAAAAAGAGAGGCGATTTATAGAAGCTTTTTGACTTCACTTAAACAATCGACATACGAAAATATTTCGGTTTATGAAGCGATGAAAAATAACAGAAACCAAATAAGGATAGTCGGCAGGAAGGTTCAGGGGAAGTGTATTGGGACAACACTACTTACAAAAGGTCTTGAGTTTGATACCGTCGTGCTTCTTGACGTCCATAAATTTGATAGTCCTCAACACTTGTATGTTGCTTTATCGCGCTGCTGTAAGAAGCTGATCATCTTCACAAATAATCTTCAGCTTAGTCCTTACTAATGTACTTTGCTTTAGTTCTTTAAGATGAATAGATTCTGAAATCTGATATCTTTCATGCATGTACTTCTTTTAGACGAAGAATTTGAGCTAGTGTATTTGGAATATCAAATATACTACTTAATCGTAATTCTACCATATTTCCCATATAGGTGACAGTTTTTAAAATATCTAAAACATCTCCTTCGAAAATATAATGGGGTTTGGACAGTTCGCGAGCACATTTCTGGAATTTATAATATTGTTTATATGTCTTAAAATTAATGGAATAATAATCATTATCTAATCTAAAGTAATTTATATTCCATTGATCTTGAAACTCCTGAAGTACTATTAGTATTTTCTCTTCCTTCTCTAAATAGAATTTATCCAATAAATCTTCACCATCATCATTTGACAAATAGTTTTGAGTATGCGCCCAATAAATCGAAATATGCTCTTCAAAATTAAAATTAGATGTCGATGATGAATCTTCAAAAATTAAATCACTATTTCGATTGATCCGGCTTCTTAATGTATCTACAATCCACAGTATTGGTGCATTTTGCAGATTATACTTTGCACTTAATTCTATCTCGCCCACATTATTCAAAATTGATTCGCAATGATGTTCTGTACAAGAAGAAAAATATTTGAGAATTTCACCTGTTAAATCTAACTCGCTCAAACCATAATCCTTAAGATTATATTTATCCAAAATTTCAGCCATCTTTGTATAAAGTAGAGTATGCTCTCGGTTGTTTTTTAGGTCGAGAGGCGCGTACCAAGTGTTTCCTCGATAAATATTACTCTCATATTCAAACTTTCCTTTACACAATGCACAAATCAGCTCTTGAACATACAGATATAAGCGCAAAAACGAAATGTGACGATTTTCAAAACCAAACGTCACAAAAAAAAATTAAGCCTAGTTCAACAAACTAGGCTTTTGTATTGTTAAATATGCATGATAATAGCAGATTTTGATTATAATGGTGAACGACAAATTGTGGAACTCACACCGCTTTATGGAGGTGCATCCTATCATGTTTATATCAATCGTTATTTCATCACAGATATATCAATTATGAAAGATGGCTGGACAGTCCATTTCAATAATAATAGTTGGCTTACAAAAGATGAAGCCGATATAATGATAGAAATGATTCAATCTGGAGAAGTAACAAAGTAAAATGTATTGAGTTTTTTCCTCCTTATGGTATCCCGCAATTAAGATAAATATTTTGCTAATACCTTAGCCTTATGATAAAAATAGTATTACCCAGTTCTGACACCATCAAGGCAATAAACACAGCAAAAGAAGACCACATGTTTGTATCTGGCTTTTTCCTTAAATATGTTGTTAAATTGAATAAGACAAGCATTGAGATTGAACCTAGGCAGGGGTTCGAATATGATCCTACAGACATCTTTCACCTTGGATGGGCACTAAGGGAATACAAGTAATTAAAAGCCGTTTAAAGAAAATTTAAACGGCTCTTAAATATTAAAAAGGATTCGCAGAGCTAGTGTTTTGAACAAAGTCAACTACTAAACCATTGATGTAATTGAAGTGATAATACACTGTTGTAGACGCTGTATTTGCCAGCGTTATTTTCCCAGTAAATCCTTTTTTATTTCCGACATAAATATCGCCCTTGCGGATATGTAATGCCACATTTTCATTACCGCCGTCTGCTTCTATCTCCAATCCAACATTGAAGTATTGACCAATACCACCAGATAGTGCGGTATTAATGGTGTTATATACGGTAGCTGCTGCTGCTCTCGGCTGCCCCATATTATCCTTATATAGATTCCATGAAAATTCCCTACGTTCACCTGCCACATCCCCATTGTCACGCATAAGGAAATAATCTTTTGTCATGTACACGGTTTGGCTATTGATATCCCATGAACTACCCTCAGGGTTGGTACCAACTTTGAGAGCGTTTTCAGTAATATTAAAAGATCCAATTTCCCCTTTTATGGCTTTCATTGAACCATCATTAAGAACTTGATATGGAGCGACATCTTTAGATTGCTCATTAGCACCTGCCCAAAAACGCACAGATTTTGATGGATCATCAACGATATTACCCTCACTATCCTTTGATTTACCATCAGCAAGCCCACTTATACCTGCATTATCATATCCCTCACTACCAACAGTTATTACTTGAGCAAATAATTTCTTAACATTAATCAAATAAGCCGTAATTGTATCAGTAGTCACATTACCTCCACTTATCAAAGTAAATAGCTTTGTGGACTGAAAGCTTCTTTTCCCTTCCAGTACACTGGATAAAATACCGAAGTTGAAAAACCAATAATCAATTTCATCATCCACACTCTTCTGATCTGTTGTTAAAACCCATTCTCCGGATAATGTTGTTTTACTACATTTTGCTGCAAGGTAATATGGCTTTGTAGGATCTAGATTTAACACTGAAAAAGATGGCATATCCCAGATATATCCTAAACCTTCAATTTTGTAAACTCTGTGAATAAGTTTACAAGCTGACAGAGCAAAAGCATTCGGGTCATTTCCTGCGTTTTCAGACATTATCAATCCTTCAAGGTCATAGTACATCGAATCGGTGCCGATAAGCGCCACAATGGCTTGTATTAACGGATCTTGAAGATTTCCGTCTGGATCGAATACCTTGTTTTTAAATTCATTCATCGCAAGCACGTTCCTGCGATCATTTTCCCAGCTTTGTTTGCTGTATTGGGTAATTACTTCTTTAGTCTCTTTAATATCCTTCTCAACCTTTTGCGCTCTTGTATAAGTAACCTCTTTGCCGATCTCAGCTGTAAAGACCATACCTTGCAATAATTCCTCAGGGAAACATGCTGGATAACTTACTTTAGTTATTCGCATATTATCGTCAAGTCCGATCTTAGTATCCTTAAAAGGTAATATATCACCTTCATTAATAACTACATTATTCCGCTTTAGGTCTAGCGGATCAAGGGGAGCCTCATATACCACTCTCGGAACCTTGTTTGAATTTAGATACTCTAGTCTTTTACTTGTCAATTCCAACAAAGCAGCGTCCACATAACTTTGAGGCATACGTATTCCAATAAGCACATATTTATCGCCTATATCTGCAATTATGGCTCCAGAAGGAACCAAATCACCATTGGCCGTTTTAGTCGCCTCATAGCGTAGCTTTTTTGTGGAATGGGTATATGAAAGAATTTTAAACTCTTGCCCATTTAACATTCCAGAATTAAAAACAATCTTAGCCTCTTGACCATCTATCATGCTTTGATTTAAATCAAAATCCAAGTCCGTACCTATGACATAGCTGTTATCATTAACCTTTTCTACGCTCTTTACAGTGGCATTTTTCAGACGTGGATAAATTTCTAGATCCTCTATAACCCCCTCTCTCAATCCAAATAAATCAATTGCAGTATCATCTTCAATAAATCCTGACAAGGTCAACTGTTTGAAAGAATATCCTGCTGGCAAATTATTTGTACCACCTACTGCATAAGCACGGGTTACAATTTTACTGTTTTCAAGCATAACCCGTTTGATAGAATACAAGCCGTTGTCTTTCCCATAGCTTAATGGATAATCCCTAAATTGACCAACTGATTTTTTAATGTATATAGCTTTATTTTTCAATTGCCATTCACATTTACATGCCTCTGCTATCATGTTTAATGCAGTAAGATGATCAACTTTTTCAAAGGTTAATGTAAAAGGCTCAACCTCATCCAGCTCACCAACAGTCCATCCACTATCCACCGAATTAATAGACTCCAAGAACATAAACAAATAGTTCTCTAAGCTATCACTGTAGTCGAAAGTCAAAGCCCCTTCATCCTTAAGCAGGAATCGGGACAACGTATGACGTTGCCCCTGAAAAGTAATTGAATATTCGAGTAAATGATCTCGTTTCATCTCTGGTTCTTTGTTAATGGTCATGATCTCACCTTTGTATGTAACATAGTCACCGATTTGGAGATTTAAGGCTTTATTGGTCTTAAGAGAGAACACAAGCTCATGTTCAGCCATCAATGATTTTGCAAAAGCTCCAGCAGTTAATGGAATTTGTTCAACCACCAAACCACTTCGAAAAACATGTATTTCCATATTACTATCCGTAAATCATTTTAATGCCCTGTATCATAGGTTTCGAAATATCTTTATGACCGGTACTCAGTGGATGAAGTCCATCTGACGTCTTTTGAAACAAGTTCCGTTCATTAATGCCACTATACCTGTTCAAATCCACAAGGTATAACCCTTCTCTTTTAGCAACCCATCTTCCCACCTCACAGTAGTCGTCTAATTTATGTCCAGCGGTATTAGTGCTAAAACTTGTGTAACCATCATTATCACGCTTTAGAGGAGTCATAATAAAAGCTTCTGCAAGTATGTTTTTAGCGAAAATCCTATCAATCAATACACGATAGGCTCCATAGAATGTATTTGGGCCTGTATTATTAAGGTAATCGTCAACGGTTCCTATCGGGCGATTTAATTTAAAATCATTGGTACCAACCAATATTGTGTAAAAACCGAAGGCACCGAGATTAACTGTACCATCAATGATGGAAGCTCTATCTTCCGCACTAGTTAGACTACGTCCAGAGAATCCATAATTGGTATGTGATGTAAACCTTACGTAATCCTGAATCCACGACTGATAGCCCTTATTACCTGCCGTCGCATCAAAGGCCGTTATACTATCGCCAATAGAAGCGTATGAAACATTTGTGTTTAACTTTCCATCACCTGATGAACCGCCATTTTTTAAAATTTCAACATCCTCCGCAAGACCGACCAATCCCTGAACTTTAGCCTGTGGGATCATTGAAGATGATTCTTCCCAAAGTGCCAGCTCAACATCTTTATAAGAACATATCTTAATATATATTATCGAAGTATTTGAAATAATAAATGCGAGCAAACCTGATGTGACACTATCATAGTTGAACTGGATTGCAAGAACCCTTTCTTTGTTTGCATTGTAGCCAGTTATCGCATAGGCAATTCCTGAACCTATATTTGTACGGCCTTGATAATAATATTTTTTACCATACTGTACTTCAATAAAATCACTTGAAAACCAAGTACCGATTGCAACACTAGCACCGTCTTTATCAACGTAAGCAGGAACCGAAGTAAAGCTTACTTTCTGCTTGTCAAAAAGAAGGGATTTAAACGTCTCAACATCTGATTCAATCAACTCCATTCCCTTTATTGCCGATTTTTCAATAATCCTCCCTTTTTTACCAATAAAGTAATCTTCTGTACCTAACCAGCAAGCAACAACCTTCACAACATTATCCTCTAAAATCGGAACTTCGATAAATTGTGTTGATGCATCTACAGTAGCTAAGTACAATTTCACTGGGGCTCCGTTAGCATCAAATCCCCACAAAGCCCTTGCAGAGTTTGAACCTGCGTTTGTCCTACCTCCATAAATGATCCTATCGCCTTTAACCACTGGGATTGGGGCGGAAACGACAAATGAACTCGTAGCAGTAATGATGACACCATCATTATTCAAGTAACTATTTGGAGTAATGACAGGAAACAGTCTTGTTATACCAGTTTTAAAATTATCAAACTCCGAGTATACACCTCCAGTTGACGCTGGTAATGTCCCATTTTTTACAATAAGCTTAGAACCCTCCGAAACTGGCATAGGCTCCTGAACCTGTATACTCCACGTTTTTAAGACTCCATCCCAAAATAAAATTCCTTCGTAATTAGGATTTATATTTAATGTAGCTCCCGAGTAGGTATAGGCTTTGCCATTTGTACCACCTAATACCTTTACTGTTTTATTAGCGTCGCCTAATGTTGGTAATGCCGTACTTGTAATTTTAACAGCCTCACTAACGTTCTTGCCTGCTTCTACTACGAAGGTATTAAAGAGGACATTTCCCACTAAACCTGTATTTTTGTCAACTCCCATTATTGACCTAATGTTTACTGGATCAATAATCGCAGGGGTCTGACCGTCAAATTTTACATAATCTTCCATAATCAGTATGATGTTTTTACTAGTACTTTTTTATTATCATTAATAATTATATATCGCCCATTATTATCAGCTAAATACCTAAATACATAAGGCTTAATATTAAAGTTGAACTCCACTCTCAACACGAATCTCGCAGAGGTCTCACTCCCCAGATTGGTATTTATAAACTCCCAGCTCGTGACTTCTTTGTATCGAAGCTTGTAAGCTTCACCCCAGTCGATCACCTGAAAGTCAAAGGAACCGTTGAAATCAATCAATTTTATAAAGTCTGCCTTTTTCTTTCGGTAATCGGCCATAGTTGATCCGATAATAAGGAACGGGATCTCGAAGAATTGAGTCTGATAAACTACAGCTGAGGTCTCATCATAATCCCTGCCTGACTGATCTGGCCATTCATTGAAAAAAGGTTCCCGTGGCACTGGTGGTTGCTCGAAAACAGATAGACCACCTTCTTCCAAACAGACACCAAAAGTCTTCTCCAGATCGTAGCCATTGATCAATACATCAGCCCCCATAATAACCTCCTTTCGTATTGTCTTTAATTGCTTTTAAATTGTCAACTACCAGCACAAGCTGCTCAACTGTCGAACGGGTATTGCCTTCGATCAACTTTAATACACGAACCTGTTCAAGTCTGGATTCATAAGATTTGGCCTCAAAATCCAATACTTTCTGCACTGTAAGCAATTGCTGTTTTGAAACGTCCAGATGTGCACGGGACAGTCCTGTGAACTCAGCTCCAGTCTGCTCAGAAAGACGCTCAATACCTTCGCTTTTAACGGAAGAGCTACCGTCGCCTTTAATGGTTCCATAACTCCCTTCAATGATTTTAAGAGCATCTAAACCTTCTTTAACGATATCGCCATAACCCTTTTTGAATGCTTCGATCTCATCATTTGTTAAGCCGTCCTTAGAATCCTCCCGAAACTTTCTCACAAGCTCCTGTAATGGCTCTTCAAGAACTGTGGCAGACATAGCGGATAGAAGTGCATTTTGGACTATTTCGTTGACATCATCACCAAAATCAATCACAGCTCTTTTTCCGTCCCTAAAGCCCTGAATGATTGAACTGGCAATATTTGAGGCCGATACACTTCCAGACATCTTATCCATGATCTGTTCATCGATCTCTTTCATCAATTCATTGATATCGTCGACCTCATCTTTTGCCTTTTTTAGGTTCTCAAACATCGCTTTTGTAGCTTCGTTCATTTTCCCCTCAGTGTAGAGCTTTTCCAGATCTTCATAGGTCTTTCCAGCAAGTGAGGCCGTAACCTCGACAAGTCTGGTTTTTTTTCCAATACCAAGGAAACCGCCATACTTCTCCTTACGCATTCCAGTAACTTCCGTACCCTCATTTAGTATCTTAGCAAGTGCATATTCATAATCTGAAAGTACTTGCTCCTGATTGACACGCTCAGTTGTTTCAATCGTAAGGCCGAAACCAGGTATAACCTTTTTTACTTTTTTGTCATAGGATGTATCCCGTAACTTCTCCGTTTTCAATTGCGTTGCTAAGAGCTGTTGTTGAAGCTTGAGCTCCGTCAATGTCATTTCGTTGACTGACTGTTGAGACCTTGCACGCTCCCTGATCAGACGGTTGTATTCGAGTTCTCCCTCCATGATCTTTTGCTGGTACTCCTTCAATTGCTTTTCAGCTTGACGGGCAGATTCTTTTGCAGCATTAAAAAAACCGATAACTCCAGATGCCACGCCAGCGACAGCACTAACGATGCCACCAATCGGACCAGCAACTCCTGCGATAGCGGATATGCCACCAAGTAGACCTCCACCTTTACCTTGTGCCTTATCAGTCTTGTATTTTTCGTAATTCGTTAGACCTTTATCAAGATCTCGAAAATTTGTCCCTATTTGAACGGAAGCTGCCAGCACACCTCCTACAGCTGTTAACATTGCTCCCAATCCTTCGTTCACAGTTCCGATCTCGTCACCCATCTGTCTAAACGAGTTCGCAACTAACATTACCCGTTCAGGCAATCTTTCATCCAACGCCTTGGTAGCATCCTTTAAAGCTTCTTTAAGCTTTTTCAGGAGCTCAGGAGAAACACTAATACCAGAAGAAAGAAGAGCCTCTACGTTATTTATTATCTTCCGAGCTTGAGTATCTGTTAAACGCTCAATCCCGTCGAAAAGATCTTTCACCGACTGCAACTTCTGGATATTGGAATCATCCAGCTGATTCAATTCTTCGACATGACGACGATCATATTCAGCAATTTCGTCTACAGTCGCAGTTTTGATGTATTTTGCTCGCTGGGTCTCATAATCCGATATCAACTTTTTACGCTTTTGATCATAGGTGATCATCAAGGCGAGAACTTCGGTCTGTTTTTTTGTTTCAGAGGCGATAGCCTCGGTAGTTTCCTTTTCAATCAGTTTTGACCGTTCCTGCTGTCCAGCAGTTCCAGTTCCGTTGTTTACAGCAGATATCGCTTCCGCTTCCTTTTCTGCCATGGCTTCAAGATAGTCTATATATCTTTCGAATCCACCCATATCGGCTTTGTAACGTTCATCAGCCTTTTCTTTACCCAACTTTGAACGATAGTCCTCGTACTCAGCGAATATTTTCTTTTTTGCTTCCAGATCTTTTGCAATTTTAGCTGTACCTTGTTTATAGGTGACTTCGTCTGTTGCACGATCTTCAATAGGGTCTATTAATCCAACGTCTAAAAGATCGACAGCTTTAAATCCAGATTTGTCTTTATACTTTTTGTTGTATCTACTGATTTTCTCGTTTTCCTCTTCAATTATCCGTCGAAACTTGTTGAATTTATCTTTTAACGCCTGTAGTTCGGCCTCGTCAGATTCCATTGATTTACGGGCATATTCCTTATCTAAGTCACGTACTTTATTGAGCACATCCCTTCTTCCATCGGTAATGGTTTGATAAAGATTTTGAAGCCTTTCGCTGATGTCCTTTTCCTTCTCCGGATCATCACCAAAAACAGAAATATTCATTTTGGAAGCGTATTCCTGAGCTTGCCTCATAAATTTATTGGAGATGTCGAGCTGTTTACGTTCAGCATCCTCATGGATTTTTATCTCTTTATCCTTACGTTCCTGTTGATTACGTGCCAATTGAGCCTGCTGAGCCTTGTATTGTTCTTCTGACCGAGCCTGCAAAGGAGCATCTAGGAAATTATTGGTGAAATCTTTTAGTTCTTTGATACGGGTTTTCTCGGCTTCGACGGCTTCTTTTGCTGCATCAGCCAATGCAATATTGGCAGCAGCTTTGTACATCATCATTTTGACGTAGTTATCAGCGTTGTCGATCAGGAACCTTTCAACCTTATCCAGCGTTTTAACCTCTCCAGTAGTTTTCCCGATAGTTCTATTGTATTCTTCAACAACAGATTTTTTATCGACAAAGCCTTTTTTTGCCATGTCAACAGCATTTCTTAACCGTTCGACATCTTGGATCGCTTTTGAAAAAGAGTTATCCTCTAACGCCTTATTCAAAGTTTTCAGAGACTGTTCCGCACTATCAATGGCTTTCTTACTGCTAAACAATGACGAAATCCAGTTGCCGATTTCCTTACCGTAAACAGTTACCAATGTTATACCTACCATCATTGCCGTTTGCCAGCTGAAAATTCCTTTCACAAATTGTTTCCAGACTGGAACAGCTGTTTCACCCGATGCAGTAAGAGCAGCGTTAGCAGCCTTCAATCGGTTTAATTCGTCGATCAGAATAGGGATATTATTGGAAATGGCCATAAATCCCGTTTGGGCAGAATATGTGAAAGCAGGAAGCTCACGGGCGACCTGATTGATGGAGTTTTGCAGACCGTTCCATTTTTGCGGACTGACTTTTGGATCAAGGCTATCCAATCCCATTGCTTTGATCTTTGCCATTTCTTCCTTTGTCTCCTTAAGCAAATTGTTATACTTAACAATGACCTCAGGATCTAATGATTTCTCAACTATTCTGGCATAGGACTCCGCCTGTATTTTTAATGATTCCCAATTCTTGGCTAAAAGATTCGCCTGCTGGATATTGCTGGAAAAACCAGTATTAACTTTATCTTCAACAACTTCAATGGTCTGGCCAACTCCCTCGATGCTTTTTCGGCTTTGTTCCAATCCAGCTTTCAACTGATTGTTGTCGATTTCCCAGCCTATTTCTAAGTTTAATTTATCCATTATTAAAGCGTTTTCGATGTTCCTTTAAATCCTCTTTTGAAACTTTCTTAACGAGGTCTTTCCGTTTTACCAACTTCACCTGATCAGCCATATACATTTGCAAATTTGCCCAGCTGATCTTTTCAAGCATATATTCGTGTGTCCATCCTTTTTTATCAGACAACTGATTCAAAAGTCCCCAAGGGCTATTCATGCCTACAGCAATTAACTCCTCTTGGTCATCTGACCCAGCCTTGGAGGGGTTATCATTTTCGCCCTTACCAATCTGGTAGTAGTCATAAAATCCTCAAGCCCTCCCTGCATGATCACTAGCTGGAGTAAGATCAAAGCATCCTTCTCGGTCATGTTCTCTTCGAGCCATTTAGCGAATGGCTTAAGAAAAAGCCAAGTCCGACGTTTGCCCACCAAGAATAGTGAAGCCAGTGCCCGATATATGAATCTGCCATATTTGACTTTAAACAACATGGCCTCCTCGACAGATATCTCCTCCAGCTTATCCGCTGATAATTGACATTGAAGGTACCAGTAGCCCATTCTTTTTAGAGCTCCTCCTGTGGGTACACCGAGGACGAGCTTAATTTTTTTCTTGCCAAACAACCGTAAAAACAAAGGGGCATTCACATATACCTGAACGCCCCTTTGTAATAATGTCTCGGTTGCATGGAGCTCTACATTGTTAGCATCCAATTTCATAGTTACAGAGATTAATCAGCCCATTGAAAATCTGCTACCTGATCCAGATTCGTAGATTTGACAGTAGCAATCACAGGAATCATTGCGATATCTGTATCATTTAGGTTCGAGCTCAATCGACCAGCGCAACCTGCATTTGGAACAGTGATCACAGATCCATCTTCCAGCGTAAAAACAAGAGCTTTCACAGTTTCCTTAACTGCACGTTTAGGAGCGTTCCATGTGTCTTTCAGAGCAACGGTTGTTTTGGTACCGCCTAGCCATGTGACCTTAGAATCAGCTGAAACATCCATTACGGAAAAAGCAATTGTCTTGGAGGTATTCCCATAACGTGTCACTTTTGCCACAGGATCTCCCTGTTTAAAATGTTCCGTTTTTTGCGCTTCGGGCTCATCTACAACGATTGTATTCTGATAGATGTCAAACTCGGTTAAACCTGAAATTACACCCGTCTCGACATCCATTGTACCGTGTTCGGCCTTTATACAGCCATATTGATATTTAGGCATCTTCTTATAGTTTATAGTTAATAGATCAATTAATTTCCCCCTTCGGACTCTGAGCCATTTTCGGACTCATTCGAATCATTTGATTCTTTCTTCGCTAAGGCTTCCAGACGTGCTTCCTCCAGCTGGATCTTTTCCTTGATTTTGTCAAGACCAGCATTTGCAGCAGGATATTTGTCAAACAATTGTTTGTGCCTTTCACGCAAAGCCTCCTTTTCCAGATCAAGCTGGTTTTCTGGAACCATGACAGCAGTAGATTTAATGTAATCACCACGTTTTTCGGATTTGACTTCTTTATTATCCAAAGTCTTTGCATGGTTTCCTGCATCTGATGCAGTCAGAAACATTTGGTCATCAGAGGTCACATGAAACTCCTTTACCGTAGGGTGTGATCCAAATGCATATTTCAATTTTTGTTCACGTGTATTTTCCATCTTTAAATGATGTTTAAATGGTTTTTAATTTTGATTTGATCTTGGACACTACAAAATATCCAAGAGCGAGCATCCCAGCTATTCCAATTAGCCAGACATACCAAGGGACTTGTTTACCCTTCACCTCATTTTGGCGGTGGTATTCCTTTTTATTCACAGATGAGCCTGATCGGGAAGTCGTATTTGTGACAGACTTAGTCGTATCGACCTCACTGGTGGTTTGATCTGTCTGCTTTTTTTTCACTCCTTGGCCTCTGATCTCTGCCTGATCTGCCCGACCTTCTACTTTACCGTCACTGTAGATAGTACCTGAGAAGTTTTCGAACCGCATTCCTATTGACCAAGTACTATCCAAGGAACCTGACGTATTTGTCACCCTGTAGAGGCCAGCCTTAACCTCAATGTTATTCAATTCAAGATTTGAAGAGATGCTATCATAGGCACTCTTATGAACTTGACTTTTACGGCTTTTGCAGCTCCACAGGGCGAAACACGCCAACAATATCAAACCTAACCTTTGCATTCTTACAATTCTATGGGGTAAATAAATCCTTTGAGATTCAATCCGCTTGCACTTCGATCTCTTTTGATCGTTCGGGTTTTGATAGCAACTCGATCACCCTCACGGGAGCCTGATGCATTTGTATTGCCTTCAATGCAGTACATGGTATTTTTTTGTAAATCAAAGGACTTAACAATACCGACGTGCCCAGAACTTCCGTTTCCATGCTGCCATACAGCAATTGCGCCAATTGCTGGAATATCAGACACCTTAAATATTCCGTCCGATTTGGCATTGTTGAAGGTTGCAAGAGCTCCGCCGTTAAAACGGTTTTTTACTGCTTTGGACAGATTTGCATCATTTTTATAGGCTTTCGTATAGATCAGCTTCGTAAAGAATGCGCACCATGCATAGGACTTTTGCCAGCCAACTGAAGCGAGCTCTTTTTCAAATGCTGGATCATTGAAACCTGAATTATTAGGCTTTTCAGTACGGCCATTGTACCATTCCGCAGCCTCTACAATAAATTGACTTGCCTTTCCCATTACTTAAATAGATTATTGACTTTATCCTGAATTTTCACAATCCAGTAGGTCTTGTCCTTTCCTTCGATAATCGCCCAGTTTTCAATAATGCTGATGATATTTTCAGTTGCGATGTGTATCGCCAGATAGATATGGAGCCAGTCGAAAAACCAGAAACCAACATTCGATCCTTTAACCTTGAAGCTCTCAGCAAATGAGTTGCTCACAAAAAGCACGACCAGGTAACAGGCCATCTTTAAAGAAAATCGGCTCAACTTGACCGAACTGGTGTTAACCTTCATTTTCTTGCTCGCAAGCATCCCAGTCAATACTTCCAGAATCATTATGCAGACAAAAGCTATCGAGGCCAGAACATCCAGTCCAACAACTTTATAAGTCATCACAGAAAAAGCACTGAATGATACAGCCACAGCTGTAAGTGAATACTTCACGGAAGGGAACAGAGAACTGGTCAGATCCGACCAGTTCTCAAATTCAAACGTTCTTAGCAGTTTTTCAATATGACTCATATCTCTGCGATTAGGCTACGTCACTGACAATTGCACCGACCGCTTTCTCTTGCTTGCGTGTAGCAACAAAGTAATGACGGTATCCCAGCTCGTTTGCCTGAGTACGGGGATTGATCGCAGCAGCACAGAAATATTGCTTGGTGATCCCTGTTTTCTTGGCGATGTTTGGAGTCCAGTAAGCAACAGACGCACGACGTTCTGTGGCAGCTGCCACAGCTCCATAAGGAAGCTTTGTTTTGGTCGAAACAGTGAAATAAGGGTTGTCAATGTATTGATACAACTGAAAACCTGCAATTTTAGGAGCTGGCTGACCTTCCTTGTAATCGACCAAAAGATTACCAAAGTTCTTACGGTCAACTAAAAGGTCATTCCAATGATCCGTACACAGCACCATTCTGCGATCAGCAACTGGCACTCCTTGGGTATCCAGTAAATTCTTCAAATTTACCAGATCATCGTAGGTCAGTCTTTTGTGATCTCCGAACACATCACCAGTGGTAAGGATAACCGGAGTAGCTGCCTTATTTGATGCTGGAGCAATTGAATGGATTGCCTTTGAAAACTTCTTTTCATTGATGGCTTTTACAGTTGTGTTTGTAGCTGCATCAATCTTTGGATAAGACGCACCCATCACCTGATCATCAGTTAAAGACACAACCTCAGGGGTATATTTGTCCAAAGTGATCTGTACAGTTCCATCTTCGTACTCGACCACATTCAATGGGTAAGTAGTATTGTTGATCAACACGTCAGGAGCAAAATCCGTTGTAGGAATGTAAATGATGTTTTTTTCCGTGGCAGCACCTGCACCAAGTGTTGTAACGTCAGCATCTATTTCACTGATTCCATCTAACCACGGAGCAACATCCGCTTGGGTTAATCTTTCTTCAACTCGTGACTCCCACATTTCTGGGAAATTAGTTAAACTCATGTTATTGGTTTTAAATAAGATATTCTGTTAATATGACCTGATTATTGAGCGAACAACTTTTTGTATCCCTCAGGGTTTGCGTCTTTGAACGCCAGTTTTGCTTCAAAGGACAGCTTTTCAAATTCGTCCCTTGTTTTTGGCTCTACTCCGTCAGCGCTACCATGATTGGTTACATTTCCGCCCAGATTGACTTTTTTAGGCAGACCTGAAATAATCTTCTTTGCCCCATCAAAGCCAAGAGCTGCAAAGTTTGATTTTTGATCACCTAAGATCTGGCCATCAATTACCGCCTGATCCAACAGGGCATTTAATTGTGTTGTCTCCTGATCCTTAATTTTAGATTCAAGAGCTTCACGGGCTGTTTTTTCAAGTCCATGAGCAGTTTTCTCCGAGTCGAGTTCAGCTTTCAGTTTGGCAACCGCATTATCAACTTCCGAAGGTGATTCCGCATCTTTCAGCCCGAAGCCCATCAACGTGGCCACAGTGACTGCACTTAATAATAATTTTGACATAGTACTATTTGAATTTTCGTTAATAGAATTCTTGATTGACTGGAGAGAAAGGGTGAGCTGTTCATCGTCGATAAGTTCCCCAGTGATAGAATATAACTTTACAGCATTGGCATTGGATGGAACGGCTACAATTGAAACCTCAAACAGTTCTGACTGCATCAACCAGTAAGTTCCATCGGGCTTTTCCTCCATGTATTCATAACTGAAACGAATACCCATAGAGCAACCCTTCAAGAATCCGCCTTCAACTTTTGATGCAATTTTCTTTGCGTCTTCATCATTTTCGTCAAAGACAGCATCGGCCAATAGCTGGCTCCCCTCAATGCGTACATTTTCCCATCTACCGATTACGTTGTCCGTATTGTTCCAATGGTTGGATAACATCACAGGATTCGATTTAAATCGGTCTAGATTGATTCCAGCATTCATGATACGAAAGCCATAAGAGTTGGTCTGCTTTTCGTCATTCAGTACAAAGGTTTTTGCCATAGTTGTAAAGTCTTATTTCCGTTTTGTTGACACAAAGAAATCCAACATTGGCACCCTTTTTAAATAGTTGGGCAAGGTCTGGCCAACTAATTCAAAAACAGGGATTTTCAAGGGATTTTTGAGCCATAAAGAAGAAATTATGGCAAAACAGACAGCAACAAAAGCAAGGGGAAGCACTACTAAAAACAAGGACATGGCAGGCAAGCAGGAACATGCCTATTTCCTGTTCATGAAAAGAACACCCCAAAAGGATATCGCATCACGGCTGCATGTAACTGAGAAAACAATTACCAATTGGAAAACAGCTGGCAATTGGGAGGCCAAGCGTGCAGCCAAAACGATATCAATGGACGAACTCATCAATAAAGCCCTGATGAGGATCAATGAACTGTTGGACTCCGATGACTTTAGTGCAGACTCATTTGCCAAAGCAGTATCCCAGCTTAAATCACTCCAGTCAGAAAACACTGTCGACAATGATATCCTCACTTTTATGGATTTTCAGGATTACCTGATCAGGGAACGGATCAATGAATCGTTACCAGAAGATTTCATCAAGACAGTAGTACGGATGCAGGACAATTACGTGCAGATCAGATTAGCAGGAGGCAGACCATGAAAAAGCTAAAGGCAGTCACTAAAGAGTTACTATCAAGATGGCAGGATAGGATTGCATGGGTAATGGCGCATACATTCCTTAACGAGGACAATCCAGCGGTAGCTGCTGCACGGAAGAAAAGGGCAAGGTGGGACTACGATTTTTTTGTGAGGGAATATTTCCCCCATATCGCACGATCCAAAAATGCCAAATTTCAGACTGCTGGAGCAAATAAAGTGCTGAAAAATCCATTGTTGCGAGCACTGTTCAAATGGTTTCGGGGATGTGCCAAATCAACACATTTTACAGTATTTATGCCAATGTGGCTTAAGATTCAGGAACCTCGTGAAATCAACGTAATGGTACTTGTATCCAAGTCGCAGGAATCTGCCATAGGTCTGCTCTCAGATCTACAGGCCGAGCTCCAGTACAATGAAAAGTATAAGAAAGATTTTGGCGAACAGGTAAAAAGTGGCGATTGGACAGAAGGCAAATTCAGAACACTGGATGGTTGCATGTTCGTAGCTCTGGGACGTGGTCAGTCACCCCGTGGTCTAAAGGATCGGTCAAAAAGGCCAGACTACATCATCATAGATGATATTGATGATGATGAGATCATCAACAACAGCAAGCGTATCGGTAAAATATTCGACTGGTGCCTGACTGCATTGTTTGGTACAATGGAAGGTGGACGTGGTCGCTTTATTATGGTGGGCAATCAGATCGGTAAAGATTCCGTCCTTTCACGGTTTGAAAAGTCAAAAGGGGTCGAGGTGATGACGGTTAATATTCTGGATAAAAGCGGTAATTCATCATGGCCAGATAATTATAGCCTTGGTGAGATACAGTCCATGCGTGACTTCATGGGAGAACGTCGTTTCCAGAAAGAATACATGAACAATCCAATTAATGAGGGAACCATCTTTTTGGAGAAACATATACGATATGGAAAAATGCTTGATCTAAAGTTTTACAAGCAGCTTATATGTTACACCGATCCATCCTTCAAAGATAGCAGTACATCTGATTACAAGGCGACCATGCTGCTGGGAAAAGCTCCAACTGGAGAGTATCACCTGATTAAGGCTTATGCAGATCAGACCTCCGCTTCCATGATGGTGCAATGGCATTATGATATCAATGAATTTGTTGCTGGCAGGGTTCCCGTGATGTATTACATGGAGTCAAATTTCTTACAAGACCTTATTCTGGACGAATTCAAAAGAGTTGGGCAAGAGCTCGCATTTCATATTCCTATTCGAGGTGATGCTCGTAAAAAGCCCGATAAATTTTCCCGTATAGAGGCCATGCAGCCATTATTCGAAAGAGGCTTGATCATTATTAATGAGAAAGAGAAAGATTCACATGGGGTGAAAATACTAGTTGAGCAACTGCTCATGTTTGAGAGAGGCTCCCGAATTAATGACGATGCGCCCGATGCATTGGAAGGGGGAATATTCTTGCTCAATAGAAGGACTCAGACTACCAGTGGCACAGGCTATTCATTTGGAGCACGTCCATCACGCAAATATTAAACAATATACTTATGGCTTTTTTAACAAAAGAAGAACTTAAAACGGCAATCAGGACTGAAAAACTAAGCCGTATTTCTGACGAAGATGATATGATCATCGCTAAATATATAAATGCTGCAATCACGGAGGTCAAAAGCAGATTGACACCCAATAACAAAAAAGCGTGGCTGGATGGCAGGCTCCGATATGACGTCGATGCAATCTTCAATGCTACGGGCGAGGATAGACATGAACTTCTTTTGGATATAACAAAAGTTGTCGCTCTCTGGAGGTTGATCATACGAAACAATGCTGGAGTTGATTATGCCGTAATTGAGTCCCGTTACCAATTCTCGATAGAATACCTGAAAGATCTAGCTGGAGGAGAGGCCAACGATTCAACACTTCCAACAATAAAAGAACCAACCAATCCCGATGGAACACCAGCTGGGACAACATTACCATTTCGTTCTGGATCACGCAAAAAATTTAATCACGAATAATCAATGGCGACAAACAGTAAAATAGGAACAAGGACTCCAGTTAGAGTTCTCCCACACAAATTAAAAAGTGTCAGTCAGGCAAGAAAAGATATTTCAGATTTAAAGAGAGCAAAAGCTTTGGCACTGAATGCCGAAAACCCAAACAATTGGGCTCTTCAATCATTATTGAACAATATTATGGATGATGCCCACCTAACATCACAGGTAGGCAATCGGAAAGAACAGGTATTTTCATCAAATTATGGCATTTATTTGCCAGATGGCAAAGTTGATCCTAAGGGCTCCCTCTGGGTGCAGACTTCGGAAACAACGCCTATTTTTATAGAAACTATATTGGATAGCTTGTATTATGGTTATTCGATAGCCGAACTAAACTACAGCACTGACGGCCAATTGTTCGCTATGGATCTCCCCAGAATGAATGCGATACCCCAGAAAGGCATCTGGCTACCTGACTACCATAATCAGACCGAGGCAATCAATTATAGGGAGCTCAAAGAATTTGGCAACTGGATCTTTGAATTCAATAAAATCAACCTCGGAAAAGAGTATCTGGGATTATTGGTAAAAGCGATTGTCCATGTTCTTTTCAAAAGATTTGCTCAATCGTGCTGGTCTGAGCTGTGTGAGATCTATGGAATACCTCCTCGATGGATGAAAACCAACACGCAGGATCCTGCTATGTTGAACAGGGCTGACCAGATGATGAAGGACATGGGAGCTGCTGCCTACTTTATCATTGACGAGACCGAAGAATTGCAGTTTGCTCAGGGTGTGAATACAAACGGAGATGTATATCGCAACTTGATGACCGTATGCAACAATGAAATGAGTCTTTTGGTGTCTGGTGCGATCATAGGTCAGGATACTAAATACGGCAGCAACAATAAAGATCAGTCCGCTCAGGAAATGCTTTGGCTTAAGGTGCAGGCAGACATGCGTGATGTGCAGACCATGTACAATACACGTATTATTCCAGCGTTGGTCAGACACGGAATATTGCAGGAAGGATCATTATTCAAATTTGAAAAAGCAGAGGACATTAATAAGCTGATGGAGATGGTCATCAAGCTCCTAGGATATTATGATATTGATCCTGCATGGATATACGACAAGTTTGGAATTGAAGTAAAAGACAAGAAAGTATTGAATGCTGACGAAGCAAGCAGCCAAAATAATCGAAAACTAAAAGCAGAACTGCCTGCTAATTTTTTCGACTAAGCCCCTCAGATCAGAGCTCTGATCTGGGAGGGCTGACCCTGCAAGCTGTTAACAAGTACTATTGTTGTGAGCATCATCCTGATGATATTGATTTAGCAGCAGTAGGAACCAGCGATTTCGGCAAATACCTCGAAAAGCTGACTAGAGAAATATGGGAAAAGAAAGCTATTGAAAAAGGCTATGATCCGGAGCTTGTAAAAGCTTACGGAAGCCAGTTAAGTAAGGCAGTAGACAAAGGATATCCAAAAATTGAGACCGACTTTTCTACGGAGGATCAGAAGAAAATACACTCACTTAAAAACAACGTTTGGCAATTTTCCACGGCAAAGACCTACACACAACTTAAACAGATGTCTGATGCCTTGGTTGCTCCAGATGGAAAACTTCGGACATTTGACGAGTTTAGGATACAGGCTGCCTTGATTTCTGGAGAACAATTGCGACACCTAAAGACTGAATATCAGACTGCTGTCGCTGGTGCTCAGATGGCAAGTAAATGGGTAGAGATTCAAAAAATGAAATCAACCTATCCATTATTGCAATTCATTGCTGTGGAAGATGAGCACACAACTGCTTTGTGTAGGTCGCTGGATGGCGTCATACGGCCTGTAGATGATAGCTTATGGCAACAGTTTTATCCACCGAATCATTATAACTGTAGAAGTACAGTAAAGCAGCTTAGAAAAGGAGAAGTAACCTCGGATGATGAGATTGTCAGACCTGAGATACCAAATATTTTTAAGGTCAATTTAGGAGAAAGGGGACTGGCTTTCCCAGAAGATCACGCATACTTTACGGGTACTCCAGTAGCAGTCCTGAAAGATGCCAGAAAGCATTTTCCATATGCTATGCAGTTCAATATTCTTGATGAAACAGATGAGCTTGAAGGTATTATTAGACAGCATTATCTGGTGGACACCAAAGCTAGTGATTATAGTCGGTTATTACAGATCGCCAAAGCCAAGGCAATGAACGACAAAACTATTGTTGATATCATGCCTACACTTGACCCTGATACATATAAGGCTCAAAGAGCCATTATTTTTCCTGATGCCAAGGAAGGAAAGTCAGCCGATTTGCGTATTGATAAAACATTGTGGGAAGAAGAATTTTCAACCAAATCTCACAATGTGAATAATATCAAGCACGCTATTGGGGCTGGTTCAAAACAGGCCAACCATATCATTATAACTTTAAGTGAGCAAGTTGATAGGTTAATTCTTGACAGACTGGTAAATGGTCGATGGAAGGATCATAAAGATCTAAGGACTATAATTTTCAGGTTTAATGATACTGAAATCGTTTATAACAGGCCATAAAAGCCAAAAGCACTAATTTTCATTAGTGCTTTTGGGGCACGGTGACCTCCACTGCTGACGATCTCCGTAATGCAAATATACTAACAAATGAGTAATCAACAAAATATAGACGCTTTTTTTGCGGACTTCACCAGAAGAGTTGAAGAAGTAAAAAGAATTCTCCCAGATATCGTGGGAACCGAGGTTGTCAATTCTGCTCAGGATAATTTCAGGACAGAGTCCTTTTTTGGTGAAAAGTGGCCAACTCGAAAAGACAAAAAGAACAAGCGTAAACTCTTGGTAAAGACGGGGACATTACAGCGGAGCCCAAGGATAATTCAGTCGATGCCTGGTCTTGTTTCTGTGGGGTCTGATATTCCTTATGCTGAGGTGCACAATGAAGGTGGTGTAATCAATAGATCTGCACGCTCAGAGACATTCATACGGAACCGCTATAAGACGGGAAAGAAAGGTGATATGTTTGGCGGTATGGGCGCATTTCGGAAGGGAACTACAGCTGGAAAAGGACAAACTTACAAAGCATACTCTTATAGTATGCCGATGCGTAAGTTCTTAGGCAATCACCCAAAACTTAAAAGACATCTTGAAGATACCATTAAAGAGGTGGTACTTGAAAAATTAAACAATTTTTAAAATAGATTTAAACGACATGAAAAACTTATTTCTTTACTTACGATCACTTATCAGTCCATTGTCTTCAATTAGATGGATAGACCTTGAAAAAGGGCAATTGAACAATTATGATACTCGACCAGCTATTGATTTTCCAGCTGTATTGTTGAAAGTAGAATATCCCAGTACAACTAAGGTAACTGGAAAAACTCAGCAATGCAATGCTATTATTACCGCTACTGTTGTTTTCGACTTCATGGATGACACAAGCAATATTACGAACAATGAAACATTGGCCAAATCTCTGGAGGTTTACGATATTGCAGAAGAAGTTCATCAAAGAATTCAGGGTGCAATGGATGTTGATGTGATCAGGACACCACTGGATAGAATATCCACACGTGACCCAAATCGGCCAGATAAGATTAAAACTCTGGTTTATACATATAGCACTAAAGTAATTGAATAATGATAAGCCTGATAAAATATGTCAGGCTTTTTTATATTTGTTCAAATTTTAACTTTTTTATGAACCATTTATTAAATATTTGCGAGTTTATTATTTCTATATTTCCTAACAGCCCAGACAAAGTTCAAGCATGGTCTGGTTTCTTAACTCTAATCGTAACAATGGTTATGGCTTACTATGCAAAAATTGCCTTGTATTCTTGGAGAGATCAAAAAAAGGAAGAGCTAATCATCGAATCAAAATCAAACATGCTTTCAGCAATAGATAGTCTAGAAAACTTAACCGATATGAGTACTTTCCTGAAAAAATATTTGCCCTCCGATGAGACAGGCGCATATCACGGTATTTATAAAATATTTATAAACCAAGATTTTAAAGAACATTTAAATGAAAAATTATTGACATTTCTTTTAGAAGGATATGAAGTATATAAAACTGAGACATTATCAATTAAGAATAAGCTACTTTATGATGTTATTAAAATAACAACTTACAAGAATACATCTTCTCACCTAAGGGATGACTTAATCCGTTTAAAAGAGTTCTATTCAAATATAGCAAAGCAAATAACTGCTTTTGATGCCTCATTTACAATGTTTGAAATGGTATTAGTCAATATCCATGCAACTGGAAGTGATAGTGAGATAAATTATGCAAAAGAACTTTTCCAGACTCTTCTAGATATTCAGTCAAAGGAAATACCAAATTTAAAGTTGCAAATGAACAGAATATTGTATGAGGGCTAAAATAGCATTAATTGCTTCGAATTGTATTCACTAGGTCTCATTCCTTTGATATTTTTCCAAGTAGAGTAAGAAATGAAAATATTGTGTTTTGGAAAGATGTTGGCTACAATTCTGGTATCTGGAACGTCATGCTCTTTAACATTCTTATACACCTCCATGATGTACTGAACTTGTTTAAGATAATTATTCCGATTGTAGGCCATATTCAAGTGTAAAAACAGAATTATATTCCGTTAATACAAAAATAATAAAATATTATAAAACAAAAAAGCCTCTAAACTTACTTTAGAGGCTTTTTAAATTAGTTAGTAATGACTAGAAATCATCATCAACATTCATTTCTGTTTTGAGATCATCCAACAATATGACGATCTTTTTATCAATCTCTCGACAAGATTGGACATAACTGTTTCGATATGAAAACTTATCTTCTTTAAGTTGTCTGAAATATGTAAACTCAATCCCACTAAAAGGGTAATCAGAATCAATTCCTTTAGTTTCTATCCCATAAATCTGAATTCTGTATTTACTATCTTTAACTGTGATTTCGAAATCAAAAGAAACATAGTCATCTGATTTTCCAAATTTATTATAAATAATAGTAAATAACCCTTTACCGACAATTTTACCACTTTCTTTGTCCGAAAACTTTACAGCCTCTTTACTATCAAGGAACTTATTAGCAATCCACTTAGAAGCTCTTAAAAATAGCTCATCTTTATTTGTGGGATTTTTAACATCAACAATTTGCTCATAGAAAACTTTATCATGCTTAGTTGGCATGGATACACGCTCAACTTGCTTTTGTGCAAAAAGCGAAGTAAAACTGAATAATATCAAAATTGAATAAAGAATTTTTTGCATAACATAAACTTGGTCAATAAAAAAAGCAATGTAGCCCAATACTACATTGCTTCAAATATATCACTTTTTACCTATTCTCCACAATACGGCTTCCCGTAATTTGGTTTGATTATCTCCTTTGGGATCATAACGATCTCTTTCACTATCGGAACTGTGTTGCGCTCGTTTATCCCATTGTTTTAACGCCAGACGCTCTGTCCGCTCTTTATTATACTTCTGCACCCACTTCATTACAGTTGGGCCATCGAGACGCTGGAAGTCTTCACCGAAATATCCCTTGCGTGCCATATTAAGACAGACACAGATTTCTTCAAGGGTCAACTGTGGAAACTCTGCAAGAATTAAACTTGCGATCTGGAAAGCTCCCTGTTCATTGTAGCACCGATCCACTATAAAAAACATTTTCAATTCCATCAGCATCATGACGATGTGGTCGATAACAGCTTCTTCATTCATAGATGCGAGATTGCGAATTGACAGCGGAGGAGATAAAACTTCAAGCCTTTGCTCCAGACAGGAAAGCTCGCTTTTCAACTGTTCGATATGTTTTTCCCTATCCTCTCCAGTGTATTCCTGATTGAAAAACCTTAAACCTCGTTCTATCGTATCTATTCGATCAGAGACAGATCTGAATTGCTCAAAACGTTCTTCTACTCGCTCAGGTGTCCATTTGGCCATCTTTGACATCGCCATAGTTGTATTTGTTCCTAAGGCGATCATAAACTTGGACGGCTTCCATATTACTACTGCTTTGCTTGTTTGCTCCATTTCGTATCTTATCTATTATTTCCAGCAGTTTCTCATTGATATCTGTCAATGATTTCTTTTTTGCAAGATAATCCCCAACTTTATCCCAATGTTTAAGGATTGCAGCGAAGGAAGCGAGCGCAGCTTCGTCAGTTCTGGCGTTGCTTGCCTCCTTAAGCTTTTTCAAAATCTCCTTCATGGCATTACCGCCACGAGCATCTACTATATCTGGTAGACTTTGAGATCTGAGCCACTCTTTGTAAAGTCCGATTGCCTGTGAATGGAATGGACTTGGAGGCTCTTTCTTATCCAGACGCTTCAATCTTGTCTGGATGGATCGGAGGACAACAACCTCCGACCCAGCTTTGACCATTTTCTTTATATAAGAATCAAGCCATTTTATTTCTTCCTTTAAAGTCATACTTTATAACTTGAATTTCATTTGAACTTATATCTATTCTACTTGGATCAGAATACCCATAATATAGACCGTAGTGCACTTCGCTTTCAGTGGGTGTGCCCTTGTCTCGAAAAATACTTACTTTTCTCATAATTCTGTCAGACTCAGCAATAGCAATGCGAGCAGCAGTTTCACAAATAAAGTATTGTCTTACGGTGGACATCTTTGAAAAACCGTTAACAGTTTTACTAAATATGTCATATGCTCGCATTAACTGATAAATGACTCTATCGCAATTATCAGCTTCTTTGAATATTTCAAAAATGGTATCATTGAACAATCTTCGAGCTTCAGCAATTTTACTATATTTTTGATATGGCATAATCTATACTTCTTTATACGTTAAAAGCTTTTTAATTCTCTTTTTGAACCTGTTTAAATCTGCCTCAGTTATTTGTTTGGATACAAGCACATCAATTGCCACATCAACAAAATCAGGCAAACGTCGGATCATTTCAGCATTTGCTTTCTGTCTCTCCACTCCAGCCTTATGACCTCCGACAGGAAAAGGAAGCATACAGATTGGAGTCCTTGTTTCGCCCTCTGTGATAGATATATGACCATCTTCAAAACGAGACATTGGATAGGGAACAATCTCTGAGTTGAATTTCTTAGTCTTAAATAAATCTCCTTGTTTCATGGCTTTATAATTAAGTGTGTGTTTCATGTTCAGCCCCGTTATCAATAATTTGATAACCAAAATAAACTTTTTGGCCTTTTGATGATGTCCCGTGATATTGCAACCGATCAATTTCAGCAGCCACAAAAGCACCAGCAATTGCGAGCTGATTTTGTCTGGGTTCTTCTATCCATTTTTTATAAAGTTCAAAGTCCCAATCCCTCGGCCAATGCAAAGGATTGCCTGTTATCAACGCTGATGCAATACTATTTAGCTGCCCATCAACATATTTCAGATCACTTTCAACCGTGTAACCGTGTTTGTCTAGTTGATTAATCCGTTCTACTATTATTTTTTCAATTCCGTTCATTGTTTAATTAGATAAAAGTGTTGTTAATATTAATTAGGTGGAGTAAAACAAATCTGATTGTATACTACCGTTTGAGAATCTTTGCAAATAAGGCTCATCTGCACGTTTTTCATCACCTGTCCAACCTTGTGGCCAAGTTTCTAATGCAATCAGCTCACGAATCCTCATTTCTTCTTGTTCATTAATCAACATCATCGTGGGCTTTCCTTCACGAAGAGCTACTTCGTTTATTTCATGTTGAATTTTTAAAATTTGATCCAATGCCCACAACCTCGATTCAAATGTAAGTGGCCCCATTCTGTTTTGATTTTTCTGGAGGGTACCATCTTTCTTTAACTGGGGTTCCGTTTTCCGTAATCTAGTACGTGGCTTTTTCAACTCAGTATAGATTCCTCTAAGCCTCATAAGTGGATTTAAATATTTCCATTTAGGATTCTTTATTGTTAGAATCAATGAAGTGTCTTTACTGGCAAGGTTACAACCTACGCATCCAGTTCGAGCATTCTTCTCTTCTGCCAGATCTCCACCATAACTATCTGCAATAGCAGCGGTAGGCCACCCACCATATTGAGGCATTGGGGCAAATACTTTGAGCCAATCCCAAACAGAGCACACACGCCAATGAAGCAAGGGAGCCAACTTATCACATATTTCATCTGGAGCCGTCAGTTGATACCAACCTTGACCACATTCGGCACCATCTTTTCCACATGACATAGCTATACGTCCATCTCTTTGAGCAGATTCACCTTGTCGAACTCCAGTTATTAAAAGAAATTTTTCACCAGATTTATCGTAAATATCTTGGAGAGCATCCATCATAGGGCCAATTTTCAATTTTGGAGTACACCATCGAAAAGTGTTTGATGGAGGAGGGACACCTCTACCAAGCATATACACAAAAAAACGATTATCAAGATCCGGCTCAACTATCCTTACATTAATTCCTTTTGATTTCAATTTGGCTATGATCTGCATTGCCGAGAACCAAAGAGGTAGGAGTTCCAAATGCGTATCGGCAAGGCAAACTGTAATTTCCTTTGGCGGTTCAATCTGCTTAGATTCGATCAGATACAAAATAAAAGTCAATGTTGCAGAGCTATCTTTTCCACCAGACCAAGCAAAAACCCAATGTTTATATCTAGCACCATAAGCATTCATTGACTGGATGGTCATTTCCTGTTGCTCTTGCAAGGTACTTCTCATTGCGCTAAAGAAATTCAGCTGCTGTTTTTCCATTGTTTAAATGCTTTTTAAATATGGTTTTAAGATTCTTTCTTCCATCACCCAAATGGCTTTATTTAAGGTGGTCACATCAAGCTCGTTTAGCTCCTTACCGTAATTGGTCTGGCACCAATTGTTCAACCGTCCGACTATTTCCATTGTATTGTTTCCCCAATTCATTTTTCCAGCGATGGCAATCAACTTCTTCCGCTGTTGATCGCCTTCAATGGTTATATTTGGTTTTCGTGGTTTCTGCCATTTGCGGACTTTAAGCTCCAGCTCACGCCATTCGCCATCACTCAGGTCAGACAGCCTATCGGTTCGGCCATCTGTAAACTCCAAAACAACGATATCCTTATCTTTGTCAACTGCCTTGCAGATTGCAAAGAATTGTGCATAATTACGTGGCATATCTATCCGTAAATAAAGTGACTTGTCAATTTTGTGGTTTTGAACTTCTCAAAGGTTATTTTTGGATCAGTCTCGTATAACCTAAGGTTTGTTATTGCCTTTTGTTCAGCCTCACTGGGATTTCTAGCGATAACAATTCCAGTCAAAAAAGGTGGTTTCATTTTCACTAAGGGATTATTATGTCTTACCCTAATCTTAACTTGGTATGCACTTGTTTTCGCCATGATTACGCCCTCCATATCACTAAGCCAAATCCTACAATGCATAACTCACTTTTTGTGGACGCTATCGTCAGTGCAAGTAAAGGAAGCACTAACGCTCCCTTTACTGTCCAATAATTTTTGAATCCTATTCTCATAATTTTAAGATTGCTTGTTTTAGTTCCTTTTCAAAAGTGGCGTGGAGTTCACTTTGCACACCATCTTTTACTGCTACGTCCTGAGCACTTATGACATCTTGGAAGACGTTCTGGTAAATGCTCATAGACTTTTCTATATGGATTCGCTCGATTGTATAGCCGTGCCTCTCCAAAAAGTCCTTTTTTTGTTCAATTGAAAAGAAAAGGACGATGTTATCGTATTCTCCCATGTTTCTCCAACATTTGTTTGTCGTAGTAATAATTTAGGTCTTCTGTTGTTGCACGCTGCCAGTAGACCTTTTTAAAACCGAATGTCAAAACATCTTCCACCTCCCACTTTTGATATTCTGCATACAGGACAAATTTCTCTGGGTTTTCCTCTACGAACTTGAAGTTCCCCGTCCTTTCAGGAGCGTAAAGCTTCGCTGGATCAGGCTCCCTTAATTTATCTAACTCCGTTGCTGGAGTAAATAATTTTTTATAGCCAAAGAATAAGAACACTAGGATGAAAATGACTCCCAATACATAGGGAGTCATTGAGATGCTTGCTAGTTCTTCCATCATTATTTGGTTGAAATGGTAAACTCTGTTTTTTTCTCCTGACCATTTTCGTCACGTTCCTTTACCCAACCTTTAACAAAGGTTGATGTACGTGATTTGAACTGAGCAGCGACGATGATATCGACTCCCTCATGGAATTGTTCATCCTTGATCTTGTCTTTCTTAGCGATCAGCTCTGCTACTCTTGTAGGGTTTAACTCGCCCCGTTTGTTTGGTTTCATGAATGTCTCCAGAAGATCCGCCAATACAGCCCTGTTTTCATCATCGGCTGCGAGTCCAGAAATAAACCCACGGATTTTGCTCACGCCAGCGCTTTGCGTACCATCAAAAGAAATTATTTCATTGTATCCGATCATGATCGAAGCATTCTCCGTTGTGAAAGTGTGACTCGACTGCTTGTCCTCGTAGCCGTATAGTTCTTTTTTCAGTTCAAGAGCATGTTTGAACATGTCGAAAGCCTTATTTACAATCTCAGTTTGGGCTTTGCCAAACTCAGCAAGCTCAGGTGCAAAACTGTTGACAGTGTCTTCGACCATATCCTTGTAAGCAAGTCTATTTTGCTTTTTTTCTTCGGCTTTTGCTTTCTCGTCAGCTAGGATCTGAGCTCTAAGAATTTCAAGTTGATCTGGGCTAATGTTTTTAAGATCTACTACTGAGGTTTGTTGTGTTGTATTTTCCATTGTGTTTTTATTATTAAATTTCTACTATTGTTAATTTTATTGTTTCTATTCCACCATTTTCATCTGATTCAAGGCTAACGCTATCATAGACACATCTCATAGCCATCTTTTGCACAGCCTCTCTTGAAACCTTTGATATTCCCAAAACATTCATGCAGCTGCTTGAAGCACTACCATTGAAAAAGGTTACTGTGTACTCGATTTTAAATTTTGTTTCCATCCTAGTTTTAGATTATTATATACTTAGCTTAAGCTTTTGACGCTCTCCTTGACTCATTCCTAATCATCTTTAAAACCTCATTATAAGAAGCCATGAAATAATCATCGTCAACCAATGTTAGCCCAGAGTTGAAATAGAGATATTCATTAAGGACTATAGATTTACTGACAAGATCTGGCTCCGTAATAATTAGCTTCCCTTTCTCCGAAACTTCCATTTTTGTTTCCATTTCTTCATCGGCCAATGGAAGAAAGTCTCGCTCATTGCGAATGATCCATTCGTTTTTCCAGAACCCAGACATAATTGGGGAATAGCGGACTTCATTCATCATGATCTCAGGAAAACCTTTGAACATGAATTGCAAAAACTCGTCATACTGCTCTGACTGGTGCTCACAATATTTTTTTTCGCTCCATCCGAGATACTCGCAGACTTTAGATCGCACAGCTAATGCTCTCTCTTTTGCCTGTTCTGCCAATGTTTTTTTTTGTGGTGATATCGTACTCATAATTGTATGCTTATTTTGATTGTTAACTTCCATGATATTCTCTAGCTCCTTTTTCCCAAACAGTATAGTATCCCCTTGGACCGATATACCTCCCTTTACTAAATGCCCGATATCCTTCAACGAATATTTTCAAACTGGCATCGTACATTACCCTTCTGGCTGTCATTCCAAGAGGCATTTTTCCCTCCGCTTGACTGTTTATTATAAATAGCTTCTTTGGATATCTTCGAACAAGTACCCTAAACTTGTCAAATGAAAGGTTAGTGTATTGAAAGGAGTCTATAACTATAATGTTAGGACTCTTATGATCATCCAACCTCTCGCACATTTCTTCTATCGTCTCTTGCACTAAAATCAATTTTCGTTTTACTGATGCAAGTCCAGCATTCTTAAATGCACGCTGCATTGTATGGGCAGCACCCTCTTCCAGAGAGTTGTAAAGTATCCGTTCAAACTTTGTAAGCTCCTTGCACAGCATCAGCATGAAAGTCGTTTTTCCGTTCCCCGAATGCCCCCAAATAAACCAGCTCCCTGACAGCTCAGGCTGATCGAATGCAGCAAACCAATCCCCTTCGAATGGTAAGAGCTTGAACTTTTTGTTCAGCAGATCCGTAACGCTCCATGCTCTTTTTGCCATCTTATTGTAGTCCTAATACGATCTTTAAAAATTCAAGGTTCAATGGTTTGCCAGTCCTGTCTGACTCACGCATAACTGGCACTAAAACATCATGTAGCTCTCCATAATTATCACAGTTGTCACGAAGCCATTTAGCCACCTCTTTGTCTACCTCATTTAAAAATCCTGTGAAACGCTTATCTATTCTGGAAAGGGTACGTATACGGAATTTGATTCTTCGGTATAATTGTGGGATACCTGCCTTGTCCTTTTTACGCATCTTGTCAATATTGTCCGTCAATTGCGAAGTTCCTATAAGGACTAGCGCACACCATTCGTTCAAATAGTCGAACAGTTCCTTGAAAGAACATAATGCTGGTTGCTTCATATACTCACTTTCATCGAATGCGAAAACGGGATCAAGGCCATTCTCGGAAAGATCTTTCATGTGTTGGGCAATTTGGCGAAGTTTTGCAGACTTGGTTTTACGCTCAGAGGTGATGCGTAATGCGACCATCATTTTATCTACAATATCTGATAGGTTGTCAGAACTACCCACTTTGATTGAGAAAACCTCGTTTCTAAATTTTGACTTGAACAGCTCCAATGTAAATGTCTTACCGCTTCCAGTCTCGCCAATTATGACGCCTACTTCGCCATTGTCCTTACAATCTTGAAGAGTTGCCAATATTTCAGCCAGCTGATCTGTCGGACGTGTCTGCCAGTACTTGCGTTCTGTCTGGAATCCGATAAGGTCTGCAATACGCTTAAAATACTTATCAGCGATTTTAACATCCTTATCCTTTGTCTTGATGATATAGTTGCCTTTACGCATTTCGATCAAATAGCGGGCATTTACGCCTGCATGTTTGACGATATCATCCTGTGTGATATTCTTTTCACTGATATAGGCTTCAAGAGCCTCAATGATATTGTCCTTTAATTCGTTTGTCATGATATGAAATCGTTTAGATTAATTTTTCCATTGATGTACTCTTCTCGCTCCTTGCTCATGCTTATATCCTCAGAAGCAATGATTTTTTCCTGTTTGTTACCCAGTTTACGAGCAGCGGATGAAATACGTGTATTGTTGCGTTGATTCTTGTGTTGGCCTATGCTATCTGTAAGAATAAGTTTGGATAACGTTCCGTTAAGTTGTGGGTTCTCAATCGTCATCTGATCCAGAACACGGTCTTGTCTGTCCCAAACGTCAACTATATTTTCCTCCAAAACCTTATTGAACTGCTCAACCTTTGCAAGTTGGGCTGCATCACCTTCCTTGCGGTCAAACAATGCCATCGGTTGAATGAATTTCTCAGTGAGCATGAATTTGATCTCGCCAATTTCTTCGACTAATCGACCGTTTTTACTTTCAGCATTTACGACAAGTACCGTCGACATGTCTTCACGGTCAAATTTCACGCACCAATCAATATGACGGTGCTCTCGGAATTTGACATCAAAGCTATCATAGACAAATTCGTGCTTGTTTAATGTAATGGTCACACCATCGCCATGCAATCTGTTGGTAAATCCTGTTGTCTCTCCAAAAAGATCCAAATATTCTTCGTCGGATAATTCGACATGGTCATCGTCCGACATTTCATGCCATCTGGATACATATTGATCGTGTAATCGCATACGTCTCATTTCGATGCTCTGCTCAACTTGCTTGCAAACCCCTTCAAAATCAGGAAACGAATGTTTTATACGATCTAAAAACTCACTGTTTGGCTGGCTCTCTTTACGTGAGGTTACACCGAATCCAGACCAATTACTGCATAGGAGTTGCAACTCTTTGTTCCACTCCTTAAAAAATGGCTCAACACGTTTTGCTTTTGCGTTTCTTACTCGTGCTGGCGTGTAGTGTGTTGTCATTGCTTCATATACAGGAACAAGAACGCCCTTTCCATAGTGGTCGGACTGGATCTGTAAGGATTTATAACGCTTGCCAAATAGCTCCCTAGTGTGGTTGGCAGCATTGCGCAATGCTTGACGGATCAGGCCAGTTGTTTCATGAGTTCCTATAGCATAACCGATGGGATAGTTAAGGTATGGATCAAGGATAACAACACAGGTCGGGCGATTATGGTAAGTAGTTACCTTGTTACCCTCGCTGTTTAGCGATGTTGCTTGATAGAGCAACTCAACATCCCAGCCATCAATTGACCAATATACCATTGGCACGTTAGGAGCTTTACGTTTAACCTGCATATTACGGCTACTACGTAAAGCGGATGTACCTTGGTTTCCTGAAATGATATACAGATCTAGTTCTTTCCGATACTTAGCTACAGTACTATCGCTTATAGGTTTCCAACCCAATTTTTCTGCAACTTCGCCATAGATGCGTGCGATCTGCATATTATCAAAGTTGTTGTGCTTGCGAAGAAGTTTGCCAATGACCGCCTTTTGCTCCTCAGATACGACTTTCGCTG
>Ga0308158_10001042_pt1 | contig 32874 bp, 32 predicted proteins | sample PhyBR2_FD_201038 | JGI IMG/M metagenome (GOLD analysis project Ga0308158, IMG submission 201038) | Phyllosphere microbial communities from UC Gill Tract Community Farm, Albany, California, United States - DLSLB.R2 | ecosystem: Host-associated > Plants > Phyllosphere > Unclassified | place: USA... | reverse complement strand
GCAGGACTACGTGAACCTCACCAACCACATCATCCAGGCGTCGAACATCGTGACCAGCACCACCGTGCTCGATTCCTTCTCTGAAGACGAGCGCGCTGCCTGGGACGCGGCGCTCGAGGCGGGCAAGGAAGCCGCACAGCAGTGCGTCCAGGAACAGGAGCAGAAGATCGTCGACAAGTGGGCCGCAGACGGCACCGTGACCGTCGTCGACGACGTCGACACCGCTGCGTTCGCCGAGGCTGTGCGCAGCAAGCTCCCGGAGCAGGTCGCGTTCGGCGCGGTGTACACCCAGATCGTCGAGTCGCAGAACTGATGCGAAGGTTCCTTCGGGGACTCGCGACCGTCGAGAAGATCGCGTCGTGCGTCCTCCTGGTGGCCCTGCTCATCTCGGTGATGCTGCAGGTCATCAGCAGGTACGTCTTCCAGTCGCCACTGCCGTGGACTGATGAGGTCTCGCGCTTCCTGCTGGTCTGGCTGACGTTCGTCGCCGCCGCGTGGGTCATGTCTGAGCGCATGCACGTGACGGTCGACGTGGCGGTGGCGAAGCTCGGCATCCGCACCATCGCATTCATCGACTCGATCGCCACCGCCATCGTCGTGGTCGGCTCCGGGATCATCACCGTGGCGGGCCTCGCCCTCGTGCGGCAGTCGGCCGGCGTGCTCGCACCGGCGACGCACCTGCCCATGCCCGTGCTGTATCTGGCCGGTGTTGTCGGCTTCGGGCTCGTCGCGCTGCACGGCATCGTCACCATCGTCGCGAACTTCCGCGACCCGAAGAGCGTTCCGGGCGGCATCGAGAACCTCGAAGAAGGGGGTCTGTAGATGACTCTGGCGCTCATGGTCCTCGGTGTTCTCGCGCTGCTCGCACTTCGCGTTCCCGTCGCTTTCGCGCTGCTGATCCCGTCGATGGTGTACATCGGCGTGACGGATGGCGTCAACATGGACATCGCGATGCAGCAGACGCTCTCGGGCGTCAACAGCTTCCCCATCCTCGCTGTGCCGATGTTCATCCTTCTCGGGAACATCGCCAACGACTCGGGGATCACCGACCGCATGTACTCGGCAGCCGTAGCCTTCCTCGGGCACCTGCGCGGAAGCCTCGGATACGTCAATATCGCGACGAGCTTCGGTTTCTCGTGGATGAGCGGCGCAGCCATCGCCGACGCGGCGGCCATGGGCCGCATGCAGGTGCCGCAGATGGTCAAGCGCGGGTACCCCGCCGGCTTCAGCGTCGGGCTGACCGGTGCGTCGAGCCTCATCGCGCCCATCATCCCGCCATCGATCGCCGCTATCGTGTACGCGGTCACGGCCGGGCTCTCGGTAGGTGCGATGTTCATCGTCGGCATCGTCCCCGCTGTGCTGCTGCTCATCGCTCTCTGCATCATGGTGTGGTGGACGCTGCGCAAACGGGAGGACCTGCGCGGCGAGCGGACCGCCTGGAGCGAACGGGGTCGCGCGCTCCTGGGGGCGCTGCCGCCAGCGGGGGCGGCCGTGGTGATCCTCGGCAGCATCCTCGCCGGCATCGCGACGCCGACGGAGGCAGCTGGTATCGGCGTGGTCTACGTGATTGTCCTCGCGATCGTCTACAAGAAGTTCACGTGGAGGATGTTCGCGAAGAGTCTCGTCCAGACGGTGCACACCTCCGGATCGGTCCTGCTCATCGTCGCGACCGCGGCGCTGTTCGGGTGGGTCCTGGCTCGCGAGCGGGCTCCTCAGGCTGCGGCTGACGCGCTGCTGGGGATCACGACCTATACGGTCGTGTTCCTGATCATCGTGAACGTGCTTCTGCTGGTGGTCGGTGCCCTCCTGGAGTCGACCTCGGCGATTCTCATCCTCGTGCCGGTGCTCGCGCCCGTGGCGACGACCTTCGGCGTTGATCCGTACCACTTCGCCGCGATCGTGATCTTCAACCTGCTGCTCGGCCTGCTCACTCCTCCTGTCGGCATGGTGCTCTTCGTGCTCTCGTCGACGACGGGATACAAGGTGTCGACGATCGTGCGAGGGGTGATGCCGTTCTTCATCCCGATGCTGATCGTCCTGCTGCTCGTGACCTTCGTCCCTGTGCTCAGCACGGGTCTGCCGGCGCTGCTCGGCTATATCTGACCGGAGGGGTGAGGTGCACGCCGGGAGGAGATGCATCTCACCCCCAGTCAAACGATTGATCTTCACAACAGATGCGCATTCAGAAAGAGGAACCCGAAGTGACAGATGACCTGGACAAGCCGCTCGCCGGAATCACGGTGCTGGACTTCAGCCAGTTCCTCGCCGGCCCCGTGGCCGCGATGCGCCTGGCGGACCTCGGCGCCCGGGTCATCAAGATCGAACGGCCCGGAACGGGAGACATCGGACGCACCCTCGCATTCGCGGGACGGGTGGCCGACGAGGAGACCGTGTCGTTCCACGCGATGAACCGCAACAAGGAGGGCATGACGGCCGACCTGAAGAACCCGGCGGATCTCGAGCGGGTGCGAGACCTCATCGCGCACGCCGACGTCATCGTGCAGAACTTCCGCCCCGGCGTCATGGAGCGGATCGGACTCGACTACGAGTCAGTGCGCGCGATCAACCCGCGCCTCGTGTACGCGAGTGCCAGCGGCTACGGCAACGAGGGTCCCTGGAAGGACCGGCCCGGGCAGGACCTGCTGGCGCAGTCGCTCTCGGGACTCCCGTGGCTCAGTGGCTCCGGGCATCAGGGCCCAGTGCCGGTCGGCCTGTCGATCGCCGACCATCTCATGAGCTGCCATATCGCACAGGGTGTGACAGCCCTGCTGCTGAGGCGCGAGCGCACCGGCAAGGGCGGGCTGGTCGAAACCAGTCTTCTCGAGTCGATGCTCGACCTGCAGTTCGAACTGCTGAGCGTGCACCTCAACGACTCGAGCGTCAGCGTGACGCGCGGCGGCGACCACTCGGCACATGCGTTCCTCGCCGCGCCGTACGGCACCTATCCCACGACCGACGGCTACCTTGCCCTCGCGATGAACCCGCTGCCCAAGCTCGGTGAGCTGCTCGGCATCCCCGCCCTCCTGCGCTTCACAGATGAAGAGGCATGGAGCCGCCAGGAAGAGGCTGAGCGCCTGCTCGCCGATCGACTCGCCACCGAGCCCACCGGGTACTGGCTCGAGCTCCTCGATGCTGCCGACGTATGGTGTGCCCCCGTCCTGACGCTCGAAGAGCTCGTGGCGCACGACGGCTTCGCGGCGATCGACATGGTGCAGCAGGTGCACCGGCCCTCCACGCTCACGAAGTCCGGCGAGGACCTGCAGTTGAAGACCACGCGCAGTCCGATTCGCGTAGACGGCAGGACGCTCACCAGCGATGCCGCCTCGCCGAAGCTCGGTCAGCACGATGCGGCTCTCGCAGCTGAGTTCGGATGGAGCGCGGAAGCATGACGATCCTTCGCGGGATGACCTGGGATCACCCACGCGGCTACGACTGTATCGTCGCTTCGTCGGCGGAGTACGCGCACCGCACCGGTGTCGAGATCCGCTGGGAGAAGCACCCGCTGAGCGCGTTCGAAGCCGCGCCGATCCAGGATCTCGCGGCAGCGCACGACCTCATGGTGCTCGATCATCCTCACATCCCCGAGGCTGCGCGCGCAGGGGCTCTGGCGGCGCTGGATGGTCACGGCCACGATCGGGAACTGGCGACTCTCGCCGAGCAGTCCGTCGGTCGCTCACACGAGACGTACGCGTACGACGGCCACCAGTACGGCCTGGCGACCGACGCCGCCGCCCAGGTCGCGGTGTACCGGCCCGACCTGCTGACCGAGGCTCCGCGTGACTGGGACGGCGTGTTCGAGCTCGCACGCGAGGGGCGCGTGATGTGGCCCTCGAATCCGGTCCATGCTCTGTCGACGCTCGTCACGCTCGCGTCGAACGAGGGAATGCCCCCGACGAGTCAGCCCGGCGTCTTCCTCGATGAGGGTGCCGCACGGGTCGCGCTGGAGAAGATGCATCGGCTCGCCGAACTGGTGCCGGAAGAGAACCTCTCCCAGAACCCGATCCAGGTCGCCGAGGCACTGGCATCGAGCGACAGGTACGCCTATGCGCCTCTCACCTACGGCTACGTCAACTACTCTCAGGCGGGCTTCCGCCCGAACCGTCTCAAGCACATCGACATCCCCGCCGGCACGGCGGGCGTCGCAGGATCGCAGCTGGGAGGTGCGGGAATCGCCGTCTCCGCGACGGCGAACGACCTCGCCGCCGCCCGCAGCTTCGCTGTATGGCTCGCGACGCCGGAGATCCAGGCGGGGATCTACTACGACAACGGTGGCCAGCCGGGGTACGCGCCCGCCTGGGATGACGATCGACTCAACGCCGACAGCCTCGACTTCTTCCGCGGGACGCGGGCGACTCTCGCGGGCGCGTCGGTCAGGCCGCGCTTCTCGTCCTGGCCGGCTTTTCAGAATCGTGCGTCCGTGTGGCTGAACGACGCGCTTCGGGGCGAGATGACCGATGACGAACTCCTGACGCGCTTCAGCGAGGCGGCGCAGGAGCTCTTGACCGAGGAGTGAGATGAAGTTCGAGGATCGCTATTACGAGGACTACGAGATCGGTGAGGTTCGCACCACGACCGGACGCACGATCACCGAGGCCGACATCGTCACCCACGCCGGTCAGACGGGTGACTTCTTCCCGCACCACATGGACAAGGCGTGGGCGGCGACGCAGCCGTTCAAGAAGCGGATCGCACACGGCACCCTCGTGATGTCGGTGGCGGTAGGGCAGACGGCGGGCGACATCAACCCGCAGGCCATGAGCTACGGCTACGACCGTGTGCGCTTCGTCCGCCCGGTGTTCATCGACGACACGATCACGGTGACGGCTGAGATCGTGGAGAAGCGCGAGCACAGGAAGCGGGCGGACGAGTTCGGCTATGTCGACGAGCGTGTGACGGTCGTGAACCAGGACGGTGAGACAGTCATGGTGCTGACGCACGTGTACCTGGTGAATCGCCGAACGCCGTGAACGACTGGGCGCAGCGCTGCAGACCCTGACCGAGCACGAACTCGCCCGTCTGCTCACGAAGCTCGCCGACGGCTGGCCGGGCTGACGACGGTCAGGCGAGCCGAGACGCGCAGGAGCTCGACCGCGGTTTCGGGGCCGCGCTGTCAAGCCCGTCGTCACGGTCTCTCGCCGCGCATACGGTCGACTTCCATGAGTGCCGAAGCGCGATCCAGAGCAGACTCCTCCCCAGCGGTGCACGGAGCCGAGCGCGCACACCAGGTGCTCGTCGTCGGCGGAGGCAATGGAGGACTGTCGGTCGCCGGGCGGCTGCGTCGCGCCGGCGTGACCGACGTCGCCGTGATCGAGCCGTCGCAGACGCATTACTACAAGCCGCTCTTCTCTCACGTCGCGGGTGGCACTGCCCGGGCACGTGAGGCGGTGCGGGCGCAGGCCGACGTGATCCCCCAGGGGGTTGAGTGGATTCCGGATGCCGTGAACGCGGTCGATCCAGAGAACAGGCGGGTCCACCTGGCATCCGGCGACACCGTCCGGTATGAGCAGCTGATCCTGAGCCCGGGCATCCGCAACGACTGGGATGCCGTACCCGGCCTCGACGAGGCGATGAACTCGCCTCACGGCGCATCGAACTACGAGTTCGGGCTGGCCCGCAAGGCGTCGCAGCTGCTGAGGTCGGTGCGCTCGGGCACCGTCGTCTTCGTGCAGGCACCCGGCCCAGCCTCGTGCGCCGGTGCCGCGCAGAAGCCCATGTACCAGGCCTGCGCCTACTGGCGGGCGATGAACGTGCTGCATGACATCCACGTGGTGCTGCTCGTGCCGTCGCCGACCATCTTCGGCATCCCTGAGATCGATGCCGAGCTGCAGCGCAGCATCGACGAGTACGACATCGACGTGCGGACGGGAACGCTGCTGCACGAGGTCGACGCCGAGAGCCGCACCGTCGTCTTCGGGGTCGACGGAGGTGAGAGGCGGCAGCTGCACTACGACCTGCTCCTCGCCGAGCCGCCGCAGAAGGCCCCCGAGTGGATCCGTGCGAGCGGCCTCGCCGACGACGACGGGTTCGTCGTCGTCGACCCGCATACGCTGCGCTCGACGGTGCATCCCGAGATCTGGGGCCTGGGCGACGCCGCGGGGACCACGAACTCCAAGTCGGGCGGAGCGCTGAGGAAGCAGACGAAAGTGCTCGCCGAGAATGTCGGGGCCGTCCTCGACGGCCGCGACCCGGCATCGCGATACGACGGGTACGGCGTCTGCCCCTTCACGGTCTCACGGTCGACCGCCGTCTTCGCCGAGTTCGACGACCAGCGCCGGCTGCAGCCCACCCTGTGGCGCAGCTCGTATCGCGAGAGCCGGATGAACTGGATCATCGATCGCCGGATCTTCCCGCAGGTCTACTGGCACCTGATCCTGCAGGGGCGGGCCTGACGCGCGACCTCAGGTCGCGTCGTGCGCTCGCCGCGGCGCCCGGCCGCGCGGCTGGGTCGGCCGCGGTCCCGGATCCGCGAGAGCCGGGGTGCTCAGGCGTGCGGCTTCGCCTGCTGTCAGCGTGACATCCTCGCCGAAGTGCCGGATGCCGAGCGCCGGCCCGTCGGCGAGCCGGTAGGTCACGGCATCCTGTTCGACCTCGACGCGAAGGGTATGGCCGCGCACCCGCATCCCGAACGAGAAGGCGGTCATCGGCGGCGCCACCCGCGGTGCGAAGCACAGCGTCTCGCCGTCGTCGCGCATGCCGCCGAACCCGCCGACCAGCGCGTTCCAGACACCGGCCAGCGCGGCGATGTGCAGACCCTCGTCGACGTCGTCCTGCAGGTCGTCGAGATCGACCGTCCCCGCCTCGACGAGATAGTCCATCGCGAGGTCGAGGTGCCCGACGCGCGCGGCGACGGCTGCCTGCACCGACGCCGAGAGAGACGAGTCGCGCACGGTGAGCTGCTCGTAGTAGGCGAAGGCGCGCGCGGTCTGCTCGGGCGTGAACGCCTCGGGCATCGCCTGCAGGGCGAGCACGAGGTCGGCCTGCTTCAGCACCTGCTTGCGATACAGGTCGAAGTACGGGAAGTGGCTGTGCAGCGGGTACTGGTCGTCGCGCGTGCCGTCGAAATCCCACCGCTCCTTCTCTGTGAAGCCGGCGGACTGCTGCGGGATGCCTCGTCTCTCGTCGTAGGGGATGGCGATCGCGTCGGCGGTCGCGATCCACAGCGCGATCTCGTCTGCGGTCACGCCGAGGGCGGATGCCTGATCGCGATGCCTGCGGGCCGCAGCGGCCGCGGCGCGCAGGTTGCGCTGCGCGGAGAGATTCGTGAACACGTTGTCGTCGACGAGCGCCGAGTACTCGTCGGGCCCCGTGATGCCGTCGATGTGGAAGGTGCCGTGATCGTCCCAGCGGCCGAGCGAGCACCACAGCCGCGCGGTCTCGATGAGGATCTCGGCGCCCTTCTCGCGCTCGAACCGCTCATCGCCGGTCGCCTTGACGTACCGCACGATCGCGGCGGCGATGTCGGCGTTGATGTGGAACGCGACGGTGCCGGCCGGCCAGTAGCCCGAGCATTCGCGCCCATCGATCGTGCGCCACGGGAAGGTCGCGCCCTCGAGGTGCAGCTGCTCTGCCCGATCGCGGGCGTGGCGAAGGGTCGAGTGCCTCCAGGCCAGGGCGTCCCGCGCGGCATGGGGCACCGTGTAGGTCAGCACAGGCAGCACGAAGGTCTCGGCATCCCAGAAGGTGTGGCCCTCGTAGCCGACGCCGGTCAGGCCCTTGCCCGGAATCGACCGCCCCTCGGCCCGCGCCGCGGCCTGCAGCACCTGGAACAGGGCGAACCGCGCGCTCTGCTGCAGGCGCTCGTCGCCCTCGATGACGACGTCGGCGCAGCCCCAGAACTCATCGAGGTACTCGCGCTGCTCGTCGGCCAGCGCCTGCCATCCCGCCTCGATCGCGTTGTCGACCGCCGCCTCTGCCCGGTCCTGCAGCCCGACGCCGTCGACGTCAGCCGCCCACTCGTGACCGACCACCGTGAAGAGGCGGATGCTGTCACCCGCGGCGAGCCTGGTTCGCACGGTGGTGCGGGCGAGGTCGGGGGTGCTCTCGGTGACCGGCTCTGGAACCGGGTGGGTGCTCGGGGTGCTGAGGCGGTGATCGGTCGCGACGGCGACGGTGATCCCGCTGCGCTTCGTGCGCTGAACGAGCGTGGCCCGCCCGCCGGATGCCCGATGCGAGACCGGCTCGAAGGGGTGCCGCAGGGCATCCATCACCCGTGGCTCGGAGTGCACCTCGGGAAGCGGCTCGTCGGCGACGACCTCTGAGAGCAGAGTCACCTCGGTCTCGGCGTCGACAGCCGTGACCTCGTAGAGAACGGCGGCGATCGAGCGGCGCGTGAACGATACGAGCCTCTGCGAGGCGACCGTCACGGTGCGTCCGGCGGGGGAGGTCCACGTAGCCGTGCGGTGCAGGATGCCGGTGCGGAAGTCGAGGCGCTGCTCGTGGGCGGAGAGCGTCCCGGTGCGGATGTCGAAGGGCTCGTCGTCGACGATGAGCCTGATGACCTTGCCGTCGGGAACGTGCACGACCGTCTGCCCGTGCTCGGGATAGCCGTAGCCGTCTTCGGCGTAGGGCATCGGATGCTCTTCGAAGACGCCGTTCAGGTAGCTGCCGGCCGCAGCGCTCGGATCGCCCTCATCGAGCGTGCCGCGCCAGCCGATGTGCCCGTTCGAGAGGGCGAAGACAGACTCGCGGTGCGACTGCCCCTCTTCCTCCCAGCCGACGTTCTGCAGGCACGACCAGCCGATACCCCACGCAGCGACGTCGAATCGGTGCTGTGCCATGTCGCTCCCGTCGTGCTTGCCCCGGAGCGACCATTGTGCGTCGCGAGGGTACTCGCGAGCGCCACCCTTGCGCGGGACACGGACGTCGGGCTATGGCATCCGGAGTGCTGGCCGGTCGTCCGCGACCGGCGCCTCAGGCTCCGACGTCGTCGGGGAAGCGAACGCAGAGCAGCAGCACGAGGCCGATCAGCAGGATGAGCCCGATGCCGAGCACGCCGTAGACGATGCCGCCGAACCAGAGCAGGAAGAGCGACCACGCGAGCGGCGAGAGGAACGACGCCACGCGACCGGTCGTCGCGTACAGGCCAAAGATCGTACCCTGCTGGCTGGGCGGGGTGAGGCGGGTGAGCAGGCTGCGGCTGGATGCCTGGGTCGGCCCCACGAAGGCGCACAGCAGCAGGCCGCACACCCAGAACACGATCGTGCCGTAGTCGCGCAGCGCGTAGACGACGAATGCCATCACGACCAGCCCGGCGAGGGCGAAGATGATGAGCCGGCGCGGTCCGATCGCATCGTCGATGCGGCCCGCGAGCAGGGTCGATATGCCGGCGACGAGGTTGGCTGCGAGCCCGAAGATGATCACCTCGAGGAACGAGAAGCCGAACCCCTGGGCGGCCAGCACGGCGCCGAACGCGAAGACCCCGGCCAGGCCGTCGCGGTACACGGCCGCCGCGAGCATGAACCAGAACGTCGGGCGGTTCGTGCGGAAGAGCTCCACGATGCTGCGGCCCAGCACGATGTACGAGCGGAAGAAGCCGACCTTCTCGGTCGAGGCGTACGAGGGCGACTCGGGCACGTTGCGGAACATCGGGATCGAGAACACGAGGGTCCACACGGCGCAGATGATCGCGACGAGCTTGAAGGCGAGCGGCTCGCTCTGCCCGACCAGGAACAGCACGGGGATGCACACGATCAGCGCGACGACGCCCCCGATGTACCCGAGCCCCCATCCGAGGCCCGAGACCCGGCCGACGTTCTTGGGCGTCGACACCTCGGACAGCATGGCGTAGTAGCTGACGTTGCCGATCTCGCCGATGACCGCCGCGATCGCGACGGCGAACGCGCCGAACCAGAAGAACTTCGGGTCGGCCTCGACGAAGAACAGCGAGAACTGCACCAGCGCGATCGCGAGCGTCGCGCCCATCACCCACTTCTTCTTGCTGCCGCGTGCGTCGGCCTGCTGGCCGAGCACCGGCGCGAGCAGGAGGATCAGGATGCCCGCGGCGAAGTTCGCCCACCCCCACCACTCCGAGAGGTCGGTGAGGCCCTGGCAGTACGCCGAGCCCGCGTACTCCGACCGGTTGCAGTTCATGTACGAGCCGTCGGCGAGCAGCCCAGACTCGCGCACCGACGGGTCGAGGAACATCCGCGAGGTCAGGTACAGCGCGATCCAGACGAACGTGAGGATGACCGTGTTGAACGGCTGCATGGCCCAGTCCCACATCGCCCACGACACGACCTGCTTGCGCGTGGCCTCGCGGCCCGACTCGGGATGCTCCCGGCCGAAGGCCGCGACGGCTCCGGTGCGAGCGGTGGGCGGGGGCGCGTCGGCGTCACGACCGGTCATAGCGGTCACGCTACCGGATCTGAAGTGCTGGTCATGCGGATGCCGGCGACCGCCTTGCTCTTCGCCTGCGACGGCGTGATGTCCTCGCTGAGATCTTCTCGTCGATCGAGCCCCGGCCAGGTGGCCTTCTCGCGTGATTCCGGTCCCTCCACCCGCTCAGCCGAACGCGCTGGTCATCAGCGCGGCGAACAGGTCCTCGGCGTCGCAGGCGACGCGGCGGCGCGTGAACCAGTCGCAGATGTTGACGCAGTCGCGGTGCAGCAGGTCGAAGCCCTGCGGATTGGACACCGTATCGACGATCTGCGGCAGATCGATCACGCGCACCCTGCCTCGATGCACGAGCAGGTTGTACGGCGAGAGGTCGCCGTGCGCGAGTCCGGCGGCTGCGAAGAGGTGCATGGTCTCGACGATCTGGTCGAACAGGCCGGCCAGCTCTCGGGCATCCGCCCTCACCTCCGCGAGCCGGGGTGCGGCGACGCGATCGTCGCCGATGAATTCCATGAGGATCTCGGTGCCGTCGACCTGCACGGGATAGGGCACGGGCGCGCCGAGCTCGTGCATGCGGCTGAGCGCGGCGAACTCGGCGAACGACCACTCGGCGGCCGCGACCGCACGGCCGTGCGCCGACTTCTTCGCGAGCGCACGGGCGTCGCGGGTTCTCCTCGTGCGGCGACCCTCGGTGTACGCCGATGAGCGCTGGAAGCTGCGGTGATCGCTGTCGCGGTAGCGCTTGGCTGCGAGCAGCGTGCTCGTGCCCGGCCTCGAGCCGGCGCCGGGTACGGCCCGCTCGATCAGGAAGACGTCGGCCTCCTTGCCCGTCTTGAGGATGCCGAGTTCGGTGTCGACCGCGGCGGCGCTGGTGACGACCCACTCGGGACGGGGAAGCGGGCCTCGCTCGGTCGGCATGGTCGAGGGCCAGGTCGACCAGCGCTGATTCTCGCCGATCTCGGTGTCGGCGAAGGCGAGGGTGATGTCGAAGGGCGATGCGTCGAAGGACGCGGAGTGGTGAGTGTTCACGATGTGGCTCCGGAAGGGAGGCCACACGCGGATCAGAAGCGGGTGGCCTGGACGGGAAGGACGTCGGCGGCGGGCACGACGGTGACGGTGTTCATCGCTCGCTCCTTCCGCTGGCATCTTCCGGGCGCTTCCCGGTGCAGGTCGAGTGTAGGGGCGGGCGATGCGGGGGCGGTATCGGCGGATGCCCGGTCGTTACGCCTTCGTGACCTGGCAGTCCGGCTTCCTCTCGCTCTGATCCGCGAATGTCGGAGGCCCGCATCGACCGGCCGCCCCCGCCGAACACCGTCACCTTCGCCGAAGCGCCGTTCTGACGTGAGGTCCCGGCCGGTGCACGTGCAGCGGCTCGGCCGTGAACCGCGACGCAGCAGGTCAGGAGGCGCATAGTCATGCTCACTAGCGTGGAGGCACGCCCACTCGAGGAGATCCGTGTTCACCACTCCTGCCCGCCTGTTCCGCGCGCTCGCGATCGCCGAGGCGATCACCTGGACCCTGCTCATCAGCGCCCTCATCGCCCGCGCGATCGGGCAGCCCGCCGTGCTCGTCACGATCGCAGGAGGCATCCACGGCTTCGTCTTCCTCGCCTACGGCGCCACTGCCGTGCTGCTCGCCTTCCACCAGCGCTGGCACGTCGGCGCGGGGATCCTCGCCGTTGCGAGCGCCGTCGTCCCCTACGCGACGATCCCGGTCGAGATCTGGCTGCACCGCAGCGGGCGCCTCGAGGGCCAGTGGCGGCTCACCGAGACCGATGACCCGCGCGACCGCACCTGGTACGACCGCACGATGCGCTGGTTCCTGCACCGGCCGTGGGTGCTCGGCCTGCTGATCCTGGTCGCGGTGGCGGCGATCTTCAGCATCCTCCTGCTCGTCGGCCCTCCCGGCGGACGCTGACCCGTACGCTCGGCTCCGCTTCGGCGCAGCTGCGCACGGAACCTCTCAGTGCGCGGTGGCGACGCCGATGCGATCGTGGGTGATCACGGCGGCGACCCGGGCCCCGGCGCCGGCGGCGACGATCAGCTGCTGCGGACCAGGAGCGGCGACATCTCCCGCCGCGTACAAGCCGGGGATACTCGTGCGGCCGGACCTGTCTGTCAGCAGGTGCCCTGCCGTGTCGCGGTCGGGCGCAATGCCGTCGAGGAACGACAGGTCTGCCTCCCATTCCGGACGCACGAAGCCGCCGTCGATGGGGCGCTCGGCGCCGTCGGCGGTGCGCACCGCCTCGATTCGGCCGCGCTCACCGGCCAGCTCGACGATCGGCGAGCGGACCACGGCGACGCCGGCCGTCGCGAGCTCGGCCTCTTCAGCGGTGGTCACCGCGTCGGAGCCGTGGGTGAAGACGGTGAGCTGCGGGGTCCAGTGCGCGATGAGCCTCGCGCGATCGGCGAGATCGGCGGATTCGCCGATGAGAGCCAGGCTGCGGCCGCGCAGCTCCCACGCATCGCACGCCGCGCAGCTGAACAGGGTCATCCCGTAGAAGCCGCGCAGGCTCGGCACCTCGGGCAGCGTCTCGCGCAGCCCTGTGGCGAGCAGCACCGACCTCGCCGTCACCCGCTCGGAGGGCTCGCGTCGCCCGATGCCCGCGGCGAAGCCGGCATCCGTCGTCGTCAGCGAACCCACCCGCACGCGTGAGCGGATCTCGACGTTCGGGTAGGCGGCGAGCTCTTCACGGGCGATGCGCCGCAGCTCGAACGGCGGAACGCCGTCGCGCGTGAGAAAGCCGTGCGAGTTGAGCGTCGCGGCGTTGCGCGGCCGATCGGCGTCGACCACCAGCACGCGGGCGAGCGAGCGGCCGAGGTTCAGCGCCGCCGACAGACCCGCCGGGCCCCCTCCGACGACGAGCACGTCGTAGTCAGCCATGGGCGCTCTCCTGCGGCGCGAGAGCCGCCACGACGGGGTGGTCGAAGTCGTACGTCCCGACCTTCGACGCCCCGCCCGGTGATCCGATCTCGTCGAAGAACTCGACGTTCGCCCTGTAGTAGTCGGCCCACTCCTCGGGCAGATCGTCTTCGTAGTAGATCGCCTCCACTGGGCACACCGGCTCGCAGGCGCCGCAGTCGACGCACTCGTCGGGGTGGATGTAGAGCGAGCGCTCGCCCTCGTAGATGCAGTCCACGGGGCACTCGTCGATGCAGGCGCGGTCCTTCACGTCCACGCACGGCAGTGCGATCACGTAGGTCACGGGGCCAGCACCCCCGGCCGCGAGATGTCGACCTGCTCGTCGCGGCCGACGACCTTCACGCGCTCGCGCACATGCTCGTGGTTCTCGCCGAGGGCGCGCTCGTGCGCATCCAGCGCCAGCCATCCATCCCACGTCGTGTACGCGGTCTCGCGCTCGTCGAGCAGGTCGAGCACGTCGGTCTCGACAGCCGGCGCCGCGAGAGCGCCGGCCTCGGCGTCGGCGACGAGGTGCCCGATCGTCTCGAGCGCGTCGGACTTCGTGTGCCCGATCAGGCCGACCGGACCTCGCTTGATCCAGCCCGTCGCGTACAGCCCCGGCTGGCCGAGCACGCGGCCCTCGTCGTTGGGCACGACGCCGCGGTGCTCGTCGAAGTCGGCGCCCTCGACGCGGGTGCCGTAGTAGCCGATGGCGCGGTAGACCGCCTGCACCTCGTACTCGCGCACCTCGCCGGTCGGTGCGGGTGCGCCGTCGGCGTCGGGTGCGGTGCGAGCGAACCGGATGCCCTCGACGCGGCCGTCACCGGTGATCTCGACCGGCGCGTGCCAGAAGTGCAGGTGCAGCCGGCGGGACGCCCCCGTCGACGGCCGGTCGCGCCACGAGTTCAGCGTGCGCAGCATGACCTTGAGCTGATTGTTCGATGCGGCGGTCGGATCGACGCCGTCGAAGTCGTCGTCGTACAGCACGATGTCGACGTCGCGCACGTCGCCCAGCTCGCGCAGCTCGATCGGGGTGAACTTGATGTCGGCGGGCCCGCGGCGGCCGAAGACGTGCACGTCGGTCACCGCCGACGATTCGAGACCCGCCAGCACGTTGTCCGGCACCTCGGTCGTGCGCAGGTCGACCGCGTGCTTGGCGAGCACGCGAGCCACGTCGAGTGCGACGTTGCCGTTGCCGATCACCGCGACCGACGACGCGTCGAGGGGCCAGGTGCGCGGCACGTCGGGATGTCCGTCATACCAGGCCACGAAGTCCGCCGCCCCGTACGAGCCGGGCAGGTCGACGCCGGGGATGTCGAGCGCGGCGTCGCGCAGGGCCCCGGTCGCGAGGATCACGCCGTGGTACCGCTCGCGCAGCTCGTCGAGGGCGATGTCGCGCCCCACCTCGACGTTGCCGATGAACCGGATGGTGCGCCGCGCGCTGCCCGTCTCGGGGAAGGCGTCGAGCATCTCGTGCAGGGAGGTGACGATGCCCTTGATGCGCGGGTGGTCCGGTGCGACGCCGTAGCGGATCAGGCCATAGGGGGCGGGCAGCGACTCGAACAGGTCGATCTCTACGGCCTCGATGGCGTCGTGCGCCGCAACGGCCTGGGCGAGCAGGTTGCCCGCATAGATACCGGCCGGGCCTGCGCCGACGATCGCGACGCGCAGCGTGGAGAGGGTCATGACAGGGGAGCCTTTCGAGACGAGGGGGAGGGGGAGTGGGCGTCGATCGCGCGGATGAGCCCGGTGTCGACCGCGAGGCCGGCGTCGAGCGCCGCGGCGAGACGCGAACGGGCACGCCGGCGCACGGGCCGGGACGGGCTTCCGGGTGCGGCTGATGAGATGCTGCCGGATGCGGCTCCGGATGCCGTGGACGGGTCGTCTCCGGCATCCGCCGCCGCGGGGAGCGCATCCGCCCGCGCCGGGAACGCATCCGCCGGCGCGGGGACGGCAGCCGGTGCGAGCGACGCGGCGTGCGGACTGAGGCGCACCACCTCGCCGATCACGACGACCGCGGGCGAGCGCACCTGCGTGGCCGCAGCGAGCTGCGCGATCGTGCCGAGCGTTCCGATCGTGACGCGCTCGCGGGCGCCGTAGCCGTCTTCGACGATCGCGACGGGGCAGTCGGCACCGCGCGCGCCGGCGGCGAGCACGTGCGCCGAGTGCCCGAGCGTGCTGACCCCCATCAGCAGCACGAGCGTGTGGTCGGAGCCGGAGGTGCTCACCGATCCGCCCGGCTCGATCTGATCGTGGGCGCTCACGACGCTGAACGACGCGGCGACGCCGCGGTGAGTCAGCGGGATGCCCGCGACCGCAGGCACCGAGACGGCGCTGGTCACGCCGGGCACGACCTCGACGCGCACGCCGGCGGCCTCGCAGAACAGCTGCTCCTCGCGGCCGCGGCCGAACACGAATGGGTCGCCGCCCTTGAGGCGCACGACCTCGCGGCCCGCCTGCGCCAGCTCGACGAGCAGCTCGTTGATGGCATCCTGAGGCACACGGTGATGACCGGGGAGCTTGCCGACGTCGATCACCTCGGCAGCGATCTCCGCGCCCTCGGCCTCGAGCTGGGCCAGCACGCTTCGCGCGCCGAGTCGGTCGGCGACGATCACGTCGGCCTTCTCGATGGCGCGGAGCCCGCGCAGGGTGAGCAGTCCGGCGTCTCCTGGACCCGCACCCACCAGGGTCACGGTGCCGGTCGGGCCCGCAGGGGCCGTCGTGATCGGTGTCGCGGTCATCGGGTGCCTCCCAGCAGTAGTCCGCGGTTGCGCAGCATGCGCCGCTCGATCGGCCCGAACAGCACGAGCTCGATCACGATGCCGATCGCGAGGATGAGAAGGATGGTCGCGAGCACGCCGGCGAGATCCGCCAGCTCACGCGACTGGTTGAGCATCGTGCCGAGGCCGAAGCCGATCGATCCGCCGCTCGTGATGATCTCGGCGGCCATCAGCGAGCGCCACGAGAACGCCCAGCCCTGCTTGAGCCCGGCGAAGTACCCGGGCAGCGCCGCGGGCAGCGTCACGGCCGTGGCGAGCTGCCAGCGGCTGGCGCCGAGCACGGTGCCCACGCGGCGCAGCTGCGGCGGAACCTGATCGATGCCGGAGAGCAGGCCGTTCACGATCGACGGGATCGCCCCCATCAGGATCACGAAGTACGCGGTCGCTTCGCTCAGCGCGAACCAGATGATCGCGGCGGGCACCCACGCGACCGAGGGCAGCACGGTGAGGCCGGAGATCAGGGGGCCCGCCGCCCGGCGCAGCAGCCGCCACTCGGCGAGCAGCATGCCGAGGGCCGTGCCGACGACGATCGCGATGAGGAAGCCGATCACGCCGCGCTCGAGGCTCGTGACCACGGCCTCCTGCAGGCGGCCCGACTCCCAGGCGTCGCCGAAGGCGCCGGCGACCGCGGCAGGGCTGGGTGCCTTGTCGGGGCGTGGGTTCGCGATCACGATGTACAGCTGCCAGACCGCGAGCAGCACGAGCAGGAGCGCGACGGGCGGAACGACCTTGCCGAGCAGGGTGCGGCCGAGCGGCTGATGCTCGGTGACGTCGGACTGCAGGCGGTCGAGGCCGGCGGAGAGGGTGTCGAGGTCGGCGCTCTCGCCCGTCTCGGACCGGGGCTGGGTGAGTTCACGCGGCATTTCGGGCGATCTCCTTCCGCAGCTCGGCGGTGATCTCGGTGGCGAGAGCCGCGACCTCAGGGGACTCGATGCGTCGTCCTGCGGTGTTCTGGATGCGCCACTCGCCGGCGATGCGGCCCGGGCGGCTCGAGAGCAGGACCACGCGCTGTCCGAGCCGTGCAGCCTCGCGCACGTTGTGCGTGACGAACACGATGGTGCGACCCGTGGCGCGCCACACCCGCTCGAGCTCTTCGTGCAGCAGGTCGCGGGTGATGGCGTCCAGCGCGGCGAACGGCTCGTCCATCAGCAGCACCGAGCGGTCCTGCGCGAGAGCGCGGGCGAGGGCGACGCGCTGACGCATGCCGCCCGAGAGTTCGTGCGGACGCTTGTCGGCCGCCTCTGTCAGGTTGACGGTGCCGAGCAGGCGCTCGGCTTCTGCACGGCGCTCGGCACGGGGCATCCCGCGCAGCCGCAGCGCCAGCTCGACGTTCCTGCGGGCCGTCAGCCACGGCATCAGGGCCGACTCCTGGAACATCACCGCCGCCCCGGATGTCGGAGTCGTGAGCTCGCCGGAGGTGAGCGGCTCGAGTCCGGCGATGAGGTTGAGAAGCGTCGACTTGCCGCATCCGGACGCACCGAGCAGGCACACGAACTCGCCGGGGGCGATGTCGAGCGAGATGTCGTCGAGAACGACCGGACCTGCGCCGTAGCGTTTGGTCACGTGCGTGATGCGCACCGCCGGGTCGACGGTGGGCGCAGGCGCCGCGAGCGGCGTGACGCCGTCGAAGCTGGGTGCCAGCGCGGCGCCCGGTTCAGGGGCGATCGCCGGTGCGGCCGGGATCGTCTCGTTCGCGGTGGCGCCCATCAGTCCTCCCCGAGCCCTGCGGCAGAGACCGGCTCGGCGCCGGCCTTCTCGAGCAGCGCGTTCAGAGTCCGAAGGTCGAACAGACCGTCGATCGGGCCGTCCTTCTGGGTGCCGGCCGCGAGGCCGTTGTCGACGAGCGTCTCGAAGGTCGAGGCAGCAGGGTCGACGGTGAAGGTCACGTTGTCGAGTGCGCGGGCGAGCACCGCGTCGTCGAGCCTCTTTCCCGTGGCGTCGTCGAGTGCGTCGTTGATCACGGCGGGTGCCTTCGCGGAGTTCTCGTCGAGCCACTCCACGGCGGCGATGTGGCCTTCGAGCAGTTCCTCGACGACCTTCGGATGCTGCTCTGCGAACTCCGCACGCACCAGCAGCACCGTGGTGGGGAACGCGCCGTCCTTCCACAGGTCCGCTTCGTCGACGAGCACATGCGCACCCGCCTCGACGACAAGACGCGACACCCATGGTTCGGGCACCCACGCGCCGTCGAGCTGCCCGTCCTGGAAGAGCGTCAGCGTCTGCGCATTCTCGGTGGGGGTGACGCTCAGGTCGCCCCCGCCCGAGACGGAGGTCTCGAAGCCCTCGTCTGCGAGCCAGCTGCGCAGCGCGACGTCCTGCGTGTTGCCCAGCTGGGGTGTCGCGATGTTCGCGCCTTCCAGATCGGCCGGCGAGTCGATGCCGTCGCGCACGACGAGTGCCGCGCCGCCGGAGGTGGCGCCGGCGATGATGCGGGCCGATGCGCCGCCCGACTGGATGAACGTGTTGATCGACGGGTTGGGACCGATGTACGTCGCGTCGATCGCGCCGGCCGAGAGGGCCTCGATCGCCGCGGGGCCGGCGTTGAAGACCTCGGTCTTCAGATCGACGTCGCCCAGGGCGTCCTGGAAGAGCCCCTCCGACAGACCGACGAGAGCCGGCGCGTGGGTGACGTTGGCGAAGTATCCGAGGCGCACCTCGGCGAGGTCGTCGTTCCCGCCCGCGGCGGCCGCACCGGATGCCGGGGCGCAGCCCGTGAGCGCCAGAGCGGTGAAGCCCATCGCCAGGGCCCCCAGTGCGGTGAATGTCCTGTTCGTACGGGTGATGTTCACGGTTTCGCCTCCTTAGGCTCGGTGGTGGGCGGTTCAGGTCTGCAGGGGTCAGTCGATGACGGTGCCGGCGGCGAGCGTGGCGCCGTCTGCAGGGTGGATCAGCAGCAGCGAGCCGCCCTCGCGGCTCTGCGCGTACGGCTCGAGAGGGAGGTCGGATGCCAGCCGAAGCCGCACCCGGCCGATCTCGTTCTCGCCGAGGGAACCCTCGGCCACGAGGTCGCGGTGCGCGAGGGTCTCGAGGTCGCGACGGCTGAGCACCTCGGCGACGATCGCCTGCACGGTCGCGGTGCCGTGCTTCACGAGCACGCGGGCCCCGGTGGCGGTGGCGCGAGGGTCGAGCTGGAAGAGCTCGACCACAGCGTCCCTGCGCAGCTCCGGAGCCGAGCCCTCGGCCACGATCAGCGCGCCGCGGGCGGCGTCGATCTCGTCGGCCAGGGTCAGCGTGACCGACTGGCGGACTCCCGCCCTGCCGGCTTCGGCCCCCGCGACGTGCACGCCGGTCACCTCGGTCGCGCGACCGGAGGGCAGCACCTGCACGCGGTCGCCGACCGCCACGGCGCCGGCGGAGATGCGGCCGGCGAAACCGCGGAAATCGCGCAGCCGCTCGGCCTCGTCGGCATGGATCTCGGGTGACAGACCACCCTGCGGGCGCAGCACGAGCTGCACCGGCAGTCGCAACGGCGCGTCGGCGTCGGTGCGAACGGGCAGCGTCTCGAGCAGCTCGAACAGTGTCTCGCCCCGGTACCAGGGCGTGCGTTCCGAGCGGTCGACGATGTTGTCGCCCTCGAGTGCCGAGACGGGCAGCACGCGCACGGCGCGGATGCCGAGCTCGTCGGCGACGCGCAGCGCCTCCAGCTCGATGTCGACATAGGTCTGCTCGTCGAAGCCGGTGAGGTCGATCTTGTTCACCGCGACGATCACGTGCGGCACCCGCAGCAGCGAGGCCACAGCCAGGTGACGCCGGGTCTGCTCGACGACGCCCTTCCTGGCATCCACCAGCACGACCACGGCGTCGGCCGTGGCGGCGCCGGTGACCATGTTGCGGGTGTACTGCACGTGTCCGGGGCAGTCGGCGAGGATGAAGCTGCGCCGGTCGGTCGCGAAGTACCGGTACGCGACGTCGATCGTGATGCCCTGCTCGCGCTCGGCGCGCAGGCCGTCGGTCAGCAGGGCGAAGTCGAACGCGCCGTGCGCGAAGCCGCGAGCGCGGGAGGTTGCGGCGACCTGATCGAGCTGATCGGCGAGGATCGCCTTCGCATCGTGCAGCAGCCGCCCGACGAGGGTCGACTTGCCGTCGTCGACCGATCCTGCGGTCGCGAACCGGAAGAGCGTGGTCTCGGTGCTCATCAGAAATACCCGTCCTTCTTGCGGTCTTCCATGGCCGCCTCGCTGATGCGGTCATCGGCCCTGGTGGCACCGCGCTCGGTGAGGGTCGTGCGAGCGACCTCGTCGACGATCGACGCCGTGTCGGCGGCATCCGACTCCACCGCTCCCGTGCAGCTCATGTCGCCGACGGTGCGGTAGCGCACGGTGCGGCGCACCACCTGCTCGCCCTCGCGCGGCTGCGAGAACTCGCCGACCGCCCACCACATGCCCGAGCGCTGGAACACCTCGCGCTCGTGCGCGTAGTACAGCGGCGGCAGGGAGATGCCCTCGCGCTCGATGTAGCGCCAGATGTCGAGCTCGGTCCAGTTCGAGATCGGGAAAGCGCGCACGTGCTGACCCGGCAGGTGGCGGCCGTTGTACAGGCTCCACAGCTCGGGGCGCTGATTGCGCGGATCCCACTGGCCGAACTCGTCGCGCAGCGAGATGATGCGCTCCTTGGCCCGCGCCTTGTCTTCATCGCGGCGGGCGCCGCCGAACACCGCGTCGTGGCGGCCGGCGGCGATCGCGTCGAGCAGGGGCTGGGTCTGCAGCGGGTTGCGGGTGCCGTCGGGGCGCTCGAACAGCCTGCCGTCGTCGATGTAGTCCTGCACGCGGGCGACCTCGAGGTCGATGCCCAGACGTGCCACCGTCTCGTCGCGGAACCTGATGACCTCGGGGAAGTTGTGCCCCGTGTCGACGTGCAGAACGGGGAACGGCACGCGACCGGGGGCGAAGGCCTTCGCCGCGAGGTGCAGCACGACGACCGAGTCCTTGCCGCCCGAGAACAGCAGCACGGGGCGCTCGAACTCGGCGACCACCTCGCGGATGATGTGGATGCCCTCCGCCTCGAGCAGGTCGAGGGTGCTCAGAGCCGTCTGATCGATGGTGGTGCTCATACGTGCAGCCCGCATTCCGTCTTCGTCAGTCCGGCCCAGCGACCGGATCGGGGGTCTTCGCCGGGAGCGACCGGTCTTGTGCACGGAGCGCAGCCGATCGAGGGGTACCCGTTCGCGATCAGGGGGTTCACCGGCACGTCGTGCTCGGTGGCGTAGTCGATGAGGTCGTCGAAGCTCCACGCCGCGACCGGGTTCACCTTCACGAGTCCATTGCGGTCGTCCCACACGACCAGCTCGGTCGCGGAGCGCGTCGGCGCCTCGTCACGGCGCACTCCCGTGAACCACACCTCGTAGCCGCCGAGCGCCCGCTGCAGAGGTTCGACCTTGCGCCGCGCGCAGCACAGACCAGGGTCGCGGGCGAACAGATCCTTGCCGAACTCGGCATCCTGCTCCCGCACCGACTGCGCCGGCTTCACATCGACGACCCTCACGTCGAGACGTGCGGCGACCTCATTGCGGGTGAACGTCGTCTCGGCGAAGTGGTAGCCGGTGTCGAGGAACAGCACGTCGACCCCCGGGAGACCCTGCGAGACGAGGTGGGGGAGCGCGGCATCCGCCATCGAGCACGCGACGGCCGCCTGCGAGACGGCGAAGTTCTCGGCCACCCACGCCACGACCTCGGCCGGACCGGCCTCATCCGGGCGGCGGCTGCGCAGCTCGGCATTGCCGCGCTCGGCCAGGGCCCTGAGGTCTGCGGCGGGCCGTCGCCCCGTGCTGACGGCCAGGGGGCCGCTCATTGCAGAGCCTCGTCGTCGGCGCGGTGCGCCCACTGCGCGAACGTCTCGTCGGCGCTCTCGCGGTCGGCCAGGTAGCGGCGGATGACCCGCTCGGCGTAGTCGGCGATGCCGTCGGCCGGCACCTTGAGTCCGCGGACGGTGCGGCCGAGCCCGGCGTCCTCGCGGTCGACGCTCGCGAGGCCGCCGCCGAGGTGCACCTGGTAGCCGGGCACCTGCTGGCCGTCGATCAGCACGAGCTGACCCTTCAACCCGATGTCCGCGGTCTGGATGCGGGCGCACGAGTTGGGGCATCCGTTCACGTGCAGGGTGATCGGGCGGCCGATCTCGGGTTCGAGCGCGCCGAGGCGCTCCTCGAGCTGCTCGATGGCCGAAGCGGCGTTGGCCTTCGTCTCGACGATCGCCAGCTTGCAGAACTCGATGCCGGTGCACGCGATCGTGCCGCGGCGGAACAGACTCGGTCGGGCCGACAGGCCGATGGCGTCGAGGCCGGCCACGAGGCTCTCGACCCGATCCTCATCGATGTCGAGCACGAGCAGCTTCTGGTGGGGGGTGGTGCGCACGCGCTGCGAGCCGTGCGCCTCGGCGAGGTCGGCCAGCGCGGTGAGGGTGCTGCCGGAGACGCGGCCGACGAGCGGGGCGGCACCGACGAAGAACCGGCCGTCCTTCTGCCTGTGGATGCCCACGTGATCGCCCAGGGTCTTCGGCTTGGCGGCAGCGGGGCCGTCGGGCAGCGGGCTGTCGAGGTACTCGTTCTCGAGCACCGTCCGGAACTTCTCGGTGCCCCAGTCGGCCAGCAGGAACTTCAGGCGCGCCTTGTTGCGCAGACGCCGGTAGCCGTAGTCGCGGAAGATCTGCGTGACGCCGTGCCACACCTCGGCGACCCGCTCCGGTGCGACGAAGACGCCGAGGCGCTCGCCCAGTCTGGGCACGACCGACAGCGCACCGCCGACCCACAGGTCGTAGCCGATGCCCAGCTCGGGGTGCTCGACGGCGACGAACGCGCAGTCGTTGATCTCGTGCACGACGTCCTGGCTGGGATGCCCGGTGATCGCGGTCTTGTACTTGCGCGGCAGATTCGAGAGGGTCTCGTCGCCCAGGAAACGGTCGGCGATCTCGCGGATCTGCGGGGTCGGGTCGATGAGCTCGTCTGCCGCGATGCCGGCCACAGGAGAGCCGAGGATGACGCGGGGCACGTCGCCGCAGGCCTCGGTCGTGCTGAGGCCGACGGCTTCGAGGCGGCGCCAGATCTCGGGCACGCTCTGCACCTCGACCCAGTGCAGCTGCACGTTCTGCCGGTCGGTGATGTCGGCGGTGTCGCGCGCGAACTCGGTCGAGATTTCGCCGATCACGCGCAGCTGCTCGGTGGTCAGCTGCCCGCCGTCGATGCGCACGCGCAGCATGAAGTACTCGTCTTCGAGCTCGTGGGGCTCGAGCTGCGCGGTGCGGCCGCCGTCGATGCCCGGCTTGCGCTGCGTGTAGAGGCCCCACCAGCGGAAGCGCCCATGCAGATCGGTCGGGTCGATGCTCTCGAACCCGCCCTGGGCGTAGATCGTCTCGATCCGCTCCCGCACGTTGAGTCCGTTGTCGGCGAGCTTGAACTCCTCGTTGCCGTTCAGCGGCTCGGTGCCGTCGATCGCCCACTGGCCGTGCGGCTTGGTCGGTGTGCGGCTGGTGCGCGTCCTCGCGCCGCGGATCGCCGTCGGCTGCTGAATGGTCATCTCGCCCCCTCGGTTGAATGGCTGGGGATCAACGTACGGACTGCCGGGCGAGCCGAGAACCCTTCATGAAACGGAGCGACCACGGACGACATACGGCGTCATGTGACGTGAAACATGACGCCCGAGGGGTGGCGAGGTCGCCGGATGTGTGCATCGGTGAGTCAGCTCCGGGACTCGACCTGCTCGTATCGGGAGATCACGAGCTCGACCAGCGGATCCGGGATGCCGTTGTCGGCCTGCAGATCATCGAGCAGCGGCGGCGTGATGGGGCGATCGCCGGCCTGCCGCACCGCGAGATCGAAGAAGAATCCGCGCCCGAGCAGGTAGGTCGCGACGACGGCATCCGGAGACGCGTTCAGCGCTGACGGCAGATCCGGATGCCGCGCCGCCAGGTACCCGATGTCGACCTGGCGCCCGGTGTGGTCACGCAGCAGGGCGGCCATGCCCTCCGCGTCCGGTACCGAGCGCTCGTCGCGCGACCCCGCGACCGCCAGCACGACCGGTGAGCCCGGGCGGCCGATCCCGTCGAGCCGCAGCGCGAGCACCTCGGCGAGCAGAGGATCAGGACCGAGCGGCGCGGTGACCACGGCATCCGCGCGCTCGGTCGCGATGCCGTACAGGTCGTGGTGCACATGGAACCCCTGCGAGAGCAGCAGCGGCACGACCACGACCGGCCCGTCGATGGCCGCCAGCGCGCTCGCCGCGTCGGGCTGCTGCACGTCGACGAATCCTTCGCGCACGTCGGCATCGGGCATCCGATCGGCCACCCGTGCGACGAGGGCCGCGATCGACCGCGCGCCGTCGAGGTCTGAAGTGCCGTGCGAGACGGCGAGCAGCGCTGGTCTGGCCATGCGGGCGACTCTAGGTCGCCGGGACCGGATGCGTCGCGCGCGGCGTCAAACAGGGAAATGCAGAGCGGTACGGCGCGAAGACGGCCGCGCTATCGTCGTGCCATGTCGGACGTGGTCGAGCGGCGATCTGCTGCGGCGAGGGTGCTCGTCGAGGGTGCGAGCGACCGGTTGGCGCTGGAGGCGCTCGCGCGGAGGCGCGGTGACTCGTTGCATGGCGTGGAGATCGTCGACCTGGGCGGGATCACCAACCTGCGCGCTGCGCTGCTCGCCACTGGCACCGAGGGAGTCCTCGGGCTGTACGACGCCGCCGAGCAGAGGTACGCGGCCCGCGTGCTCGCCGCCTTCGGCATCGCCGATCTCGAGGAGGCCGGCTTCTTCGGGTGCGTGCGCGACCTGGAAGACGAGGTGATCAGGGCCGCCGGCCCTGAGCTCGTGCTCGAAGCGCTCGCCGAGCGCGGCGAGCTGGCCCGGTTCAGGCGGTTCCAGCGACAGCCGGCGCAGCGCGTGCGCAGCATCCAGGAGCAGCTGCACCGGTTCGCGGGCACCGCCGCCGGTCGAAAGTCGCGCTTCGCCGCCGACGTCATCGGAGTGCTGCCGATGGAGCGGATGCCTGTGCCGCTGACGCGTGTGCTCGATCGGGCTCTCGCGAGTCAGAACGACGAAACCTGAGCCGACTCGTATCAACTTTGTTTGACAGCATCCGATCGTCGGTTTACACTTGAGTCATCACGGCTCAGGTTTCATCGGGCCGTCCGCAGACTTTCACCAATGCAAAGGAGAAACACATGGCACGTGCTGTCGGTATCGACCTCGGAACCACCAACTCCGTCGTCAGCGTCCTCGAGGGCGGCGAGCCCAAGGTCATCGCCAACGCCGAGGGCTTCCGCACCACCCCGTCGGTGGTCGCGTTCACCAAGGACGGCGAGGTGCTCGTCGGCGAGACCGCCAAGCGCCAGGCCGTCACCAACGTCGACCGCACCATCTCGTCGGTCAAGCGCCACATGGGCACCGACTGGTCGTTCGACGTCGACGGCAAGAAGTGGACCCCGCAGGAGATCTCTGCGCGCATCCTCCAGAAGCTCAAGCGCGACGCCGAGTCGTACCTGGGCGACACCGTGACCGACGCGGTCATCACCGTCCCCGCCTACTTCAACGACGCCGAGCGTCAGGCCACCAAGGAGGCCGGTGAGATCGCAGGCCTCAACGTGCTGCGCATCATCAACGAGCCCACCGCGGCGGCCCTCGCCTACGGACTCGACAAGGGCAAGGAAGACGAGCTCATCCTCGTGTTCGACCTCGGTGGCGGAACCTTCGACGTCTCCCTCCTCGAGGTGGGCAAGGACGACGACTTCTCGACCATCCAGGTGCGCGCCACCGCCGGTGACAACCGCCTCGGCGGCGACGACTGGGACCAGCGCGTCGTGGACTACCTGATCAAGCAGTTCAAGGAGACCACCGGCGTCGACGTCTCTGGCGACAAGATCGCCCTGCAGCGTCTCAAGGAGGCCGCTGAGCAGGCCAAGAAGGAGCTCTCGTCGTCGACGAGCGCGTCGATCAACCTGCCCTACCTCTCGCTGACCGAGTCGGGCCCCGTCTCGCTGAGCGAGAGCCTCACCCGCGCGAAGTTCGAGGACCTCACCAAGGACCTGCTCGACCGCACCAAGAAGCCCTTCGAGGACGTCATCCGCGAGGCCGGCATCAAGGTCGCCGACATCGACCACATCGTGCTCGTCGGCGGTTCGACCCGCATGCCCGCGGTCGCCGAGCTCGTCAAGCGCGAGACCGGCAAGGACGCCAACAAGGGCGTCAACCCGGATGAGGTCGTCGCCGTCGGCGCCGCCCTGCAGGCCGGTGTCCTCAAGGGTGAGCGCAAGGACGTGCTGCTCATCGACGTCACCCCGCTGAGCCTCGGAATCGAGACCAAGGGCGGCATGATGACCAAGCTCATCGACCGCAACACCGCGATCCCGACCAAGCGCAGCGAGACCTTCACCACCGCCGACGACAACCAGCCGTCGGTCGCGATCCAGGTCTTCCAGGGAGAGCGCGAGTTCACCCGCGACAACAAGCCGCTCGGCACCTTCGAGCTCACCGGCATCGCCCCGGCCCCCCGCGGCATCCCGCAGATCGAGGTGACCTTCGACATCGACGCCAACGGCATCGTGCACGTGTCCGCGAAGGACAAGGGCACCGGCAAGGAGCAGTCGATGACCATCACCGGCGGCTCGTCGCTGTCGAAGGAGGACATCGACCGCATGGTGCGCGAGGCCGAGGAGAACGCGGCCGAAGACAAGAAGCGCCGTGAGGCCGCCGAGGTCCGCAACCAGGCCGAGACCCTCGCCTACTCGATCGAGAAGCTGATCAAGGAGAACGACGACAAGCTCCCCGAGGACGTCAAGACCTCGGTGCAGGGCGACGTCGACGCGCTCAAGACGGCTCTCGCCGGCGACGACGACGAGGCCGTGAAGACCGCGTTCGACAAGCTGAACGAGTCGCAGACCAAGCTGGGCGAGGCGATCTACGCCCAGTCCCAGGCTGATGCCGCTGCCGGCGCCCCCGCTGGCGACGAGGCTCCCGCCGACGCCGCCTCCGATGAGGACGTCGTGGACGCCGAGGTCGTGGACGACGAGGACGAGAAGAAGTAATCATGACGGACAAGAACTTCGACGACAACAGCGCCGAGGTTCCCGGCGAGGGGTCGGATGCTCAGGCATCCGGCCCCGCGTCGCAGAACCAGAGCGTTCCCGACAACCCCGACTCGACCGAGGCCGCTGCGGCCGAGGGCTCTGACGACGACCTCACGGTCGACGACATCCTGAACGCCGAGCAGATCGACGAGGCGGCCAGCGCAGACGGCTCGGACGCCGGCATCGCCGACGCCGAGCACGCGCTGCTCACCGACCTCAAGCGCCTGACCGCCGAGTACGCCAACTACCGTCGCCGCACCGAAGAGCAGCGCCACGTCGAGATCGCCCGCGCCAAGGGCGAGGTCGCGAAGGGCCTGCTGCCCGTGCTCGACGACCTCGCGCGCGCCCAGCAGCACGGCGACCTCGCCGAGGGCTCGGCGTTCGCCGCGATCGCCGACAAGCTGCGTGCAGCGGTCGAGCGGCTCGGCGTGGTCGCCTACGGCGCGCAGGGCGACGAGTTCGACCCGCAGCAGCACGAGGCGATCTTCCAGCAGCCGACCCCCGGTGCGACGACGTCGACGATCCTCGAGGTCGTCGAGGTCGGGTACCGGCTCGGCGATGTCGAGCTGCGTCCGGCCAAGGTCGTCGTCGCCGTACCCGCAGAGTAGGTGATCGATGGCTAGCCAGGACTGGTTCGACAAGGACTTCTACAAGACGCTGGGCGTCTCGAAAGACGTCTCGGACGCCGATCTCAAGAAGACGTACCGCAAGCTCGCCCGCAAGTATCACCCCGACTCCAACCAGGGTGATGCCGCGGCCGAGGCGAAGTTCAAGGAGATCAGCGAGGCGTACAGCGTGCTGAGCGACGCCGAGCAGCGTCGCGAGTACGACGAGATCCGTGCCATGGGCTCCGGTGCCCGGTTCACGGCGCCCGGCTCGGGTGGCGCAGGCGGCTTCGAAGACGTCTTCAGCCGGTTCGGGCAGGGCGGACGCGGCAGCCAGGCCGACTTCGACGACATCTTCTCGATGTTCTCGCAGGGCGGCGGGTCGTTCGGCGCAGGGCGTTTCGGACAGTCGTCCGGCGGGTACCGCGGCTTCGGCGGCCCGCAGAAGGGCGCCGATGTCACGGCCACGACGACGCTCGACTTCGTCACGGCGGTGCAGGGCGACACGATCACTCTGCAGGCACCTGACGGAAAGCCGTTCAAGGTGAAGGTCCCCGCGGGCGTGAAGGACGGCCAGAAGATCCGTCTGCGCGGCCGCGGGCGTCCGTCGCCCGACGGCGGCGAGGCCGGCGACATCGTCGTGCAGGTCAAGGTGCGCCCGCATCCGGTGTTCACTCGGGACGGACTCAACCTGCGCCTCACGGTGCCGGTGACGTTCACCGAGGCGACCCTCGGCGCGACGATCGAGGTGCCGACGCTCGGCGGCGAGACGGTCAAGCTCCGGGTCGCACCGGGCACGCCCTCCGGGCGCGTGCTCAGGGTCAAGGGCCGCGGGGTCACCTCGTCGAAGGGCACCGGCGACCTGCTCGCCGAGCTGCAGGTCGCGGTGCCGGCGCACCTCGACGAGGCGGCACGCGAGGCCCTCGAGCGCTTCCACGAGCTCGAGCCCAAGGAGAACCCGCGGGCCGAGATGATGGCCAAGGCGAAGGGCTGACGATGGATGCCGATTCGCCCGTCTTCGCGATCGCGGTCGCCGCGGAGCTCGCCGGCATGCACCCTCAGACCCTGCGGCAGTACGACCGCATCGGTCTGGTGGTGCCCGGCCGCACCCGCGGCGGCTCGCGGCGCTATTCGATGCGCGACATCGAGCAGCTCCGCGAGGTCGCCCAGCTCTCGAGCGAGGGGATGAGCCTGCCGGCGATCGCCCGACTGCTCGATCTGGAAGACGAGGTGCGGATGCTGCGACGCCGCGTCACCGAACTCGAGGGCTCGCTGCGCGCCGAGCGCGAGAATCGCCCCGGCGTGCGCGTGTTCGCCGCCGGGGCGAGCGGGCAGGTCGTCACCCTCCCCTCGGGGCGGCGGATCCGCCGCTCCACGGAGGTCGTGCTCTGGCATCCGCGCGGAGCCGCGGACCCGTCTGACGACGAGCACGAGTCGGGTGCGCGGGAGGGCTAGCCGCGGCTCCCGACCCGAGAAGGCCACCGGCGCTCAAGGCCCTTCCGTGACGCCATGAGCGGGTCTACTCTTCGCGCACGGGCCGGGGCACTGCATCGGGCATGTCTCTCGCCTCACTACGAGGAGGAACCATGCGCACTGCCGCCAGAACAGGTCTGATCATCGCCGGGATCACGCTGGCCGTCGGTCTCGCCGGCTGTTCGGGAGCTCCAGAGGCCGAGAGCACGAGCGAGAGCGTCCCGAACAGCGACGAGAAGTCGTCGTCGTCGCCGTCGCCGACGGCGACCATGCAGAGCATCGAGGAGGCGTGCGCGATCATCGCCGACGAAGGCGGCGCCCTCGTCGACGAGGCGAAGGAGGTCTCGGCTTCGACCGAGGGTGATCCGGAGGCGAGCGTCGCGGCGGTGCAGGAACTCGACCAGAAGTTCCAGGCCCTCGGCGAGAAGATCACCAACGACGCCGTCTCTCCGGTCTACAACTCGTTCAGCGACGCGTACAGCAAGGTCGCCGGGATCGCCGCACAGGGCGAGAGCGCCGAGGCGATGGACGAGATGCAGGCGGCCATCGAGAGCTTCGTCGACGCGGGCACGCAGATCGACGAGGTCTGCTCGCAGTGATCGTGGGGCTCGTCCCCAGGGCCGGTCGGTGGCTGCTCAGCCGCCGCCCGGCCGGATCAGCCCCGACTCATAGGCCGCCACCACCGCCTGCACGCGGTCGCGCAGCCCCAGCTTCGCGAGCAGCCGGGTGATGTGCGCCTTCACGGTCGCCTCGCTGAGGAACAGCTTCCGGCCGATCTCGGCGTTCGACAGGCCGGACGCGATGAGCAGCCAGATCTCCTGTTCTCGCGGCGTGAGATGATCGGGCGGCTGCGCTGCCGGGGGCGCGGTCAGATACCGCTCGATCAGCCGCCTGGTCAAGCCGGGGGCCAGCAGCGCCTCGCCCGCAGCGACCGTGCGCACCGCTTCGACGAGCCGGTCGGGCGGCGCGTCCTTCAGCAGGAATCCGGATGCTCCTGCCGCCAGCGCCCGATACACGTACTCATCGAGATCGAACGTCGTCAGCACGAGCACGCTGGGCGCGTCCGGCGCCGCTGTCACGGCGGCGGTCGCCTCGATGCCGTCCATATCCGGCATCCGGATGTCCATCAGAACCACGTCGGGGCGCAGCCGGGCGGCGGCGGCGACGGCCTCACGGCCGGTGGATGCCTGACCGGCCACCTCGAGCTCTGCCGCCTCGAGCAGGGCCACGATGCCGGAGCGCACGAGGGCGTGGTCGTCGGCGACGAGCACGCGCAGGACGCTCATCGCCGCACCGCCGCGGGCAGCCGGGCCTGCACGCGCCAGCCGGCGGGAGTGGGGCCGGCGTCGAGCGACCCGCCGTACACGCGGGCCCGCTCGGCCATGCCCGGGATGCCGAACCCGCTGCTCTCGACCGACACCGCGGGGTGCGACGGTCGGCCGTTCTCGACGTCGACCGTCAGCGCCTCGGCATCCTGGCGGACGGCGACCCGCACCGGTGCGCCCGGCGCGTGCTTGCGGACGTTCGTGAGCGCCTCCTGCACGATGCGGTACGCCGCCAGGCCGTAGCCGTCGGAGACGTCCGACACTTCGACGTCCAGAGTGCAGTCGTGACCTGCGGCCCTGGTGTCGGCGATCAGCGCGGGCAGCGCAGACAGTCCCGGTTGCGGTGCGTACGAGACGTCGCTCTCGCGCAGCACCTCGAGCAGGTGGCGCATCTCGTCGAGGGCGCTCTGCGCCGTGCTGCGGGTCAGCTCGAGGTGGGTCCTGGCACGATCGGGATCCCGCACGAGGAACTGCTCGGCGGCAGCGGCCTGCAACGTGACGATCGACAGCGAGTGGGCGACGATGTCGTGCAGCTCTCGTGCGATGCGGCGCCGCTCCGCCACCGCCGCCTCTTCGGCACGGATCTCGGCGCCCGCGCTCACCCGTTGCAGTGACAGGGAACGAGCGCGCACGAGCCGGCCTGCGGCCCACGCTCCGCCGACGAAGAAGACGAGGAAGATCACGCCGGCGGTCTCGATGCCCGGCGAACCGAAGTAGCCCAGCTGGTGCGCGGTGAGCATCGCGCCGATCGGCACGACGCCGAGCAGCAGTGCGCGCCACAGCTGCGGGATGCGATCGGCCACCGTGAACGTGGCGATCAGCAGACTCGGCAGCGGGTTGAACGTGGCATCCGCCCCCGCCCACACGGCGTGACCGACCAGGGCTCCGGCCACGATGAGCATGACGGCGGCCGGATGGCGGAGGCGCACCGCCAGTGGCACGGAGATGAGCAGTCCGAACAGCAGCTGCGCGAGGGGCTCCGACGACGGCACGAGCAGCGCCTCGAGCACGGCCCACAGGCCGATGACGCCGGCGATGGCGAGGTCGAGGGGCGTGGTCCAGCTGCGAAGCTGTCGCGCGGAGAGGCTGGTCACACTGTGAATGCTAGGGCTGCGCGGTGCCCGGCGACAGCGACGAAAGTCGGCATTCCGGCGCGACCCGAGTCGGCTGGGTCATCGACTCCGGTGCGATGCGGCGAGGGATGCCCGGTTCGTAGCGTCGTCATGTCGCCACCGGGGCGGCAACGAGACCGAAAGGCACACCATGTCCGCACTCACCGTCGATGCGCCGCCGCAGCGCACCCGCCTCATCACCGACCGCGCCGCCGGCATCGCGGCGGCTGCCGCCGGCACCCTCTCGATCGTCATCGGCGTCCTGCAGATCCTGTTCCCGCAGGATGAGGATCCCGTCATCGACCCCCGTACCCGGGTGATCCTCGCGATGTTCACACTGAGCCTGTGGGCTCTCGCGATCATGTTCGAGGGCCTCTCACGACACGCCCGCTCGCGCTGGGGTGCGCACGTCGCCGCCACCGGCACAGTGCTGCTCACGGTGGGAACCGTGACGAGCGCCGTCAACGGCATCGACCTCGAGTTCTTCCCGGTGGTCGCGCTCGCCGCCAACGCGTTCTGGCTGATCGGCGCCATCGCGCTGACCGTCTCGCTCGTGCGCGCTCGACGGGTGCCGCTGTGGCTCGCGCTGCCGCTGCCGTTCGTGCAGGTGCCGCTGCTGTTCTTCTCGCAGGTCGGCGGCGGAACCGTCGCTGGTGCCTACCTCTTGCTGCTCGCCGTCATGCTGCTGCGCGGTCGCATCGCCTCGCGCCGGGGCTGACACGTGCAATAGGCTCTTCCCAGTCGGGGGGCTGCGCAAGGCGGGCCTTCGGCCTGTCACCGGAGGAGAATCCATGCGCACCGCACCCAAGACCGCTCTGTTCGTCACCGCTCTCGCCCTCGCCGTCGGCCTCACCGGCTGCTCGGGCGCACCGGCCGGCGACGGCAACGGCCAGAAGACCGAAGACAAGCCGGCCGCGAGCAGCCAGAGCGTCGCCGACGCCTGCAAGCTCTTCGTCGACGAGGGCACCGAGATCAGCAACAAGGCTCAGGAGCTCTCGGCTTCCGCCTCCACCGACCCGGCCGCCGCAGCCGCCGCCCTCGAGGACGTGCAGAAGGAGTTCGAGGCTCTCGGCGAGAAGATCACCAACGAGGAGATCTCGCCCGTCTACAACGAGTTCGTCACGGCGTACGGCGAGTTCTCGACCATCATCGGCGAGGTCTCGGCCGACCCGTCCAAGGCCAACGAGGCCATGGAGAAGATGAGCGACACCGTCACCAAGGTCACCGACGCCAGCAAGAAGCTCGGCGAAGCCTGCAACGGCTGATCAGCCCCGCGCACGCCAGAGAAGAACCCGCCCCCGCA
>Ga0308158_10001040_pt1 | contig 32943 bp, 28 predicted proteins | sample PhyBR2_FD_201038 | JGI IMG/M metagenome (GOLD analysis project Ga0308158, IMG submission 201038) | Phyllosphere microbial communities from UC Gill Tract Community Farm, Albany, California, United States - DLSLB.R2 | ecosystem: Host-associated > Plants > Phyllosphere > Unclassified | place: USA... | reverse complement strand
GAGCTCTCGCGTGAGATCGCGTCGAAGGGTCTGTACCCGGCGATCGACCCGCTGACCTCGACCTCGCGGATCATGGACCCCCGCTACCTGGGCGAGGACCACTACCGCGTGGCCACCACGGTCAAGCAGATCCTCCAGAAGAACAAGGAGCTGCAGGAGATCATCGCGATCCTCGGTGTCGACGAGCTCTCCGAAGAGGACAAGATCGTCGTCGCGCGCGCACGCCGCATCCAGCAGTTCCTGTCCCAGAACACTTACATGGCGAAGAAGTTCACCGGTGTCGAGGGCTCGACGGTTCCGCTCAAGGACACGATCGAGTCGTTCGACGCGATCTGCGGCGGTGACTTCGACCACGTCGCCGAGCAGGCCTTCTTCAACGTCGGTGGCATCTCGGACGTCGAGGAGAACTGGGCTCGCATCCAGAAGGAGAACGCCTGATCATGGCGCTGCATGTCAGCCTCGTCTCCGCCGACGCGGAGGTCTGGACCGGTGAGGCCAGCCTCGTGGTCGCGAAGACCGTCGAGGGCGAGCTGGGCTTCATGGCCGGGCACGAGCCCGTGCTGGCCATCCTCGCCGAAGGTCAGGTGCGCATCACGCAGCTGGACGGCACCAAGGTGCTCGCCAGCGCTCGGGACGGCTTCGTCTCGATGGAGGGCAACGCCCTGACGATCGTCGCGGGCAACGCGGCGCTCGTCGCCTGATCCACAGCATCCTGCACGTCCGCCCCGGTTCCCCGCTTCTCGCGGGGCACCGGGGCGGACGTCTGTCCAGGGGAGTGACATGAAGATCCTGCTGCCGCCGTCGGAGACCAAGCGCCCGGGCGGGACGCCGGGGGCGCCCGAGCCTTCGGCATGGGCGTTGCCGGGGCTGCTGCCGCAGCGCAGACAAGTGATCGACGCGCTCATGGCGCTGGCCGTCGACGCGGAGGCGACGCGCCGGGTGCTCAAGCTCAGCGACAGGCAACTCGCCGAGGCTCTGCACGACAACGCCCGGCTGCGGACCGCCGAGGTCATGCCCGCCGTGGACCGCTATACGGGGGTGCTCTATGACGCCCTCGACGCCGCGACGCTCGACGGCTACGCGCGGCGCTGGCTGGGGGCTCACGTGCTCGTGCACAGCGCGCCCTTCGGTCCTGTCGGTGCGCTTGACGCGATCCCGTCGTATCGGCTCGGCGCCGGGGCATCGGTGCCGGCACTGCCGCCGCTTCGGCGACTGTGGGCGGACGCCGTGTCGGCCGAGCTCACAGCCGCGGCGCCGTCCTTCGTGCTGGACCTGCGCTCCGAGGCGTACGTGGATCTGGGACCCGTTCCCGAAGGGCTGCCGTCGGCGTATGTGCGTGTGGTGACCGAGCAGGGTAAGGCGCTGAACCACTTCAACAAGCACGCCAAGGGCGACTTCGTGCGACGCCTGGCGCAGGAGCGTCCGAAGATCGCATCGCGCCGCACTCTCCTGAACTGGGCGCGCCGGGTCGGCGTCGAACTCCGAGCCACGGAGCATCCCGGAATTCTGGAACTGGTCACGGATCAGCCGACTGCCCGCAAATAGTTCGTGAGTGCGGCACCGGGACAGGGTAGGGTGTTTCGCGTCGAAGCGCTCAGCAATTTCCCAGGAGCGCTCCTCGATGCATATGCATCTCAACCTGTTCCCGGGAGGAACACATGAACGACTACGGATACGATTCCGCAGCCAGTGCGGCGATCCTCGGCATGACATTCCTGTTCGCCTTCATCGCGATCGTCATCGTCTACGTCCTCAGCGCGCTCTTCCTCATGAAGATCTTCGAGAAGGCCGGCGTGCAGGGCAAGTGGCGGGCATGGGTGCCCGTCTACAACCAGATGATCTTCGTGAAGCTCGGTGACATGTCGCCCTGGCTGATCCTGATCCTGATGGCTGCCTCGCTGATCCCGATCCTCAACTACCTCACCGGCCTCGCGTCGGTGGTGCTGCTGACGATCGCTGCGTGGCGAGTGGGCCTCAAGCTGCAGAAGAGCGCCGGCTGGGCCGTGCTGTACTTCTTCCTCAGCCTGATCTGGCTCGGCATCAACGCCTTCGACAAGTCGCGCTGGAACCCGAACATCGCGCCCGCCTCCTGGGCCGGGAACGGCTTCTTCGGCGACCGCACGGTGTGGCAGGGCATCCCGGTGCAGCCTTCCGCGGCTCCTGCCGCAGGGTACGGCGCGCCGCAGGGCTACCAGGCGCCGGCCGCCCAGGGCTACGCCCCGCCGCAGCAGCCCGGCTACGGCCAGCCCGCCGCGCCCCAGGCTCCGCAGCAGGGCTTCCAGCCGCCGGCGCCCCAGGCCGCGCCGCCGACGTTCCAGCCGCCGGCTGCTCCGCCGGCTTCCGCCCCGGACGTCCCGGCTACCCCGCCGGCCCCGCCCGCGCCTCCGGCTCCGCCGGCAGCCGCTCCGGAGAACGGCGAGCAGCCCCCGGCGTGACGCTCCGATAGTGCCCCGGTCCTCGGACCGCGGACGACGTGGGAAGCCCCGGTCTTTCGACCGGGGCTTCCCGCATGCCCGCCGACCGCATCCCGGGTCGGCCTGTAGTTTGGAGGCATGAGCACTGAACGTCGTGTCGGATCGTCCGGGCTCCTGGTCTCCGCGGTGGGACTCGGATGCAACAACTTCGGACGGGCGGGCACGGCGACCGAGACGCTGCAGGGCACCATCCAGGTGCTGGATGCGGCGATCGACCACGGCGTCACGTTCCTCGACACCGCGGACATGTACGGCAAGGATCCGGGCCTCAGCGAGAGCCTGATGGGCCAGGCGCTCGACGGTCGCCGTGATCGCGTCGTGCTCGCCACCAAGTTCGGCTACGCGTCCGCTGACATGGGTTACGACTTCCCCGCAGGCCTCGGGTCCCGCCGTTACGTGCGCAAGGCCGTCGAGGAGTCGCTGCGCCGCCTGCGCACCGACTGGATCGACCTGTACCAGCTGCACTGGCCGGATCCGCTCACCCCGATCGACGAGACTCTGGACGCCTTGGACGAGCTCGTTCGCGAAGGAAAGATCCGCTACTTCGGTCACTCCAACTTCACCGGCTGGCAGATCGCCGAGGCGGAGCTGAGCGCGACGAGGAGCGCGCGCTTCATCTCCTCACAGAACCAGTACTCGCTGCTGTCCCGGGCGGCCGAGCGGGAGGTGCTGCCGGCGGTCAACAGGTTCGGCCTGGGTTTCTTCCCGTTCTTCCCGCTGCACAACGGGCTGCTCACGGGCAAGTTCACCCGCGACGGCGGACCTGCCCAGAGCCGGATCATGCGCACCAGGGCCCACCTCTGGGAGAACGCGCCCTGGGATGCGCTGGACGCCTATCGCGCGTTCTGCGACGAGCGCGGCATCACCATGCTCGAGGCGACGTTCGGCTGGCTGCTCGCGCGGCCTGGCGTGGCCTCCGTGATCGCCGGCGCCACCTCCGCCGAGCAGATCGAGGCGAACGCGCGCGCAGGTGCGGCGTGGAGCCCGACCCCGGAGGACGTCGCCGCGATCGACGCTCTGTTTCCGCTCCCCGCGGATCCGGCCGTCTGAGCCGTGTGTCGAGGCCAGGGATCCATTACGATGTGTGAGATTTCAGCGGTCGTTCCGATCGCACGAGGATGCGGAGGACCGCGATGAGCCAGGTTTCGCACGAGCGCGAGGTCGCGCTCGCGTCCGGCGACACGGTCGTCCTGACGTGGGCAGGTGCGACCGACACCGGCCGCCGTCGGGAGAACAACCAGGACTCCCTCCTCGCCGAGTTCCCGTTGTTCGTGGTGGCGGACGGCATGGGCGGTCACGCGGGCGGTGAGATCGCGAGTCAGCGCACGATCGTGCGTCTCGAGGAGGCGGTCGCCGCGGGCGAGATCACGCCGGAGACCATCGAGACCGCCCTGGTGAGCGCCGTGCAGGACATCACCGCGCACCCGGACACGACCGATGAGGGCACGGGGACGACGCTGACCGGTGTCTTCTTCACGGTCGTCGGCGATGATGCCCGCTGGGTATCGCTGAACATCGGCGATTCCCGGGTGTATCTGCTGCGCGACGGAGCCCTCAGCCAAGTCACGACCGACCATTCCGTCGTCCAGGAGCTGATCACCGCCGGACGCCTCAGCCCTGAGGAGGCGGAGGGGCATCCGTACAGCAACGTGATCACCCGCGCCGTCGGAGTCAGCGAGGCGCTGCCGCCCGATTACCGCGAGTTCAGCGTGCAGGACGGCGATCGGTTCGTGATCTGCTCGGACGGGCTCACCAAGGAGCTCACCGACTACGGGATCCAGCATTTCCTGGGGCTCAATCCGACGGCCGGCGCGGCGGTCGATGCGATGCTCGCCGCCGCTCTGGAGAACGGTGGGCGGGACAACGTGACCGTCATCGTGGTGGACGTGCATCGCACGTCGGCCGATGAGGGATCCTCCTCCACAGCGCCGGTTGCCGCCGAGTAGTGCACCGGTTGCGCTGAGCGCGCCCCGCGCCGGGAGGGTTCACGGTGGGATGGCGGAATGGATCCCGCCGAGACGATCATCCTCCCCGCCGTCGCCGCCGCCCCGCAGCGCGGCTCGCTTCCGCTGCTCGCCGCGGCAGTGCCCGTGGTGTCGGGGATCGTGCTCTTCGCCGTCACCGGCTCCCCGCTGTCCTTGTGCTTCGCGGCACTCGGGCCGGTCATGATCCTCGGCTCCTTCCTGGACGGCGTGCGGCAGCGTCGTCGCACCGCGCGTGTCGCCCGGGCCGAGGAGACGCAGGCCTGGTCGCGAGTCGAGCAGATCGTGAGCGACCGGGAAGCGGAGGAGAGAGCCCGGCGGTTGCGGGCCGTCCCCGATGTCGCCGCCTGCCTCATGGACCCGCCGACGCGTCCGATCGCTCTCGCGGACACAGTCGAGATCGCGGCCGGCCGCGGAGACGGACCTTCGCCGCTGCGGTTCAGCGGCACCGGGGGACGGGTCGAAGCGTTCCGCGCCCAGCACGCCGCTGTGACGGGGGTGCCGGTGCTGGTGCGCCTGTCCGATGGCCTGTGCGTGCGAGGGCCCGCGCCGATCGCCGCCGCCGTGGCCAGGGCGATGGTGCTGCAGCTGTGTCTGCGGCACGCGAACGGTGCTGTCCGTCTCGAGGGAGACGCCGTGGCCGTGCTGGGGCTGGACAGTCTGCCCCAGGCCCGCTTTGCGCGGCATGATGCCGGTGTCGTGCATCTCGGCGCGCAGCGGAGCGCGCCGTCCGGCCCCAGGCTCTGTCTGCTCGAACCGGGAACGCCGCCACCGGTGGGCTACCACGCGGTGCTCGACGTCACCGAGCCGGCATCGGCCCGGTTGCGCACGGCGCAGGGGACCTACGACTGTGCGGCGGAGGGGATCTCCCGCGAGCAGGCGGAGGCGATCGTGCAGGTTCTGATCCGGGAGCAGGGCGACGAGGCCGCGATTCCCGCGGCGGTGACGCTGCAGCAGGTGCTGCTGCCTCCGCCGGGCCGGAGCGACATGGGGAACGTCGGACCCGAATCCGTGGTGTGCGAAGGCCTGCGGGCGGCGATCGGGCGGGATGCCGAAGGGGCGGTGGCGCCGGACCTCGTGGCGGATGGGCCGCATGCGCTCGTGACCGGTGTCACGGGCGCGGGCAAGAGTGAACTCCTGGTCAGCTGGGTGTCGGCGCTGGCCGCCGGGTACTCGGCAGACCAGGTGAGCTTCGTGCTCGCCGACTTCAAGGGCGGCACAGCCTTCGAGCCGCTGCGCGCCTTGCCACACGTCGCCGCCGTCATCACGGACCTCGACGCCGATGGCGCGGAGCGCGGGGTGCGGAGTCTCCGTGCCGAGCTGCGACGCAGAGAGGCCGTCCTCGCTGAGGCGGGCGCCCGCAGCGTCGCAGAGACCGGGGGAGCACTGGGCCGGTTGGTGATCGTCGTCGACGAGTTCGCGGCGTTGTTGCAGGAGCATCCCGATCTGGCGCTGGTGTTCACCGACATCGCCGCCCGCGGCCGCGCCCTCGGCATGCACCTCATTCTCGGCACCCAGCGCGCCACCGGGGTCATCCGCGACGCGCTGGCCGCCAATTGCCCTCTGCGGATCGCCCTGCGCGTCACCGATCCGGCCGACAGCAGGATCATGATCGGCTGCGACGCGGCGGCGGCTCTGCCCGGTGACCTCGCAGGACGTGGTCTCGCTTACCTCCGCCGCCCTCAGGACACGGCGCCCGCCGTGTTCCGCGTCGCGCGGACCGGTGCAGACGAACTCGCCGCGATCGCGGGTCAGTGGCACGGTGTTCCGCGGGCGCGGAGCCCCTGGCAGGCGGCCCTGCCGACGCAGCTGCATCGGGCCGACCTCGCCGCCGCTCCGCCCGGGGAGATCACGCTCGGCCTCGCGGACGAGCCGGAGCAGCAGCGGCAGACGGTGCGCACACTGCGGATCGGCGCGGACCGCGGCCTCTTCGTGTTCGGAGGCCCGGGATCCGGCAAGAGCAGCGTGCTGCGGGCCGCGGTGGCGCAGGTGCCGGACGGCGTGCTGCTGCCCCCGGATCCCGAGCAGGCGTGGTCTCTCATCGACGAGATCGCAGACGGTGGCCGTTCGGTGCCGTCGCTGCTCGCGGTCGACGACGTGGACCGGCACCTGGCCGCGTTCCCGCTCGAGTACGCCTCCGCGTGGGCGGAGCGGCTGCAGCGCGTCATCCGCCTCGCCGCCGAGCATGGAGGCACCGTTCTGCTCAGCGCGTCACGATGCAGCGGGCAGATCTCGGCCGTCGCGGATCTGCTGCCGGAGCGTGCCCTGCTGCGCACGGCGAGCCGCACGGAGCACCTCACCGCCGGGGGCGAGCCCGGCTCCTATGATCCGGACAGGCTCCCCGGACGGGCGCGGCTCGGCGCCGCCGAGGTGCAGTTCGTGCTGCCGGACGCCCGGGCCGCGGCAGGAGCACGCGGCCCCGCGTCGAGCGGTGAGGCGACCGTGCACGCGGACACGCCGCCGTGGCAGCCGCGGGCGATGCTCGTCGGCGTGGTGAGCACAGCACCGGCGCGGACGGCGGAGACGCTCGGCGCGCGCTTCGGCCGCGCCGCGGTGCAGGTGCTCGTGGACGGCGCGCCCGTGATCCTTCCGGAGGGAGCCGTGCGGATCGATGAGCCGGCCGCACTGGCGCGGATCCGTGCGGATGATGCGACCGGCCGCGTGGCGGAACGCGCGGGCTCCGCAGAGCGGGAGGCGGAACGCGCGGGCTCCGCAGAGCGGGAGGCGGCGGGCCTCATCGTGTTGATCGGCGACGGGGAGGCGTGGCAGCGGCAGTACGCGCTGTGGCAGCGGATCGTCCGCAGTGGCGAGGTCGTCGTGCTGGCCGAGGCAGCCAGGGAACTGCGCATGCTCACCGGCGTGCGCGAGCTGCCGCCGTACGCTGTACCGCACGCGGGGCGGGCATGGACCATCGATCGGGACGGTCGTCCGTCCCGGGTGATCCTTCCCGCCCCGCGGGGCGATGTCAGCCCAGCAGCTCGTCGAGCGGCGTGAGGGGCAGGTCGTGCGCGGTCGCGACGCCGGCGTTGGCGATCTTGCCGCCGGTCACATTGAGGCCGCCGGCGAGGGCGGCGTCGGCACGCAGCGCCGCCTGCCAGCCGCGACCCGCGATCTGCCGCACGTAGGGCAGGGTCGCGTTCGTCAGAGCCGAGGTGGACGTGTTCGGCACCGCGCCCGGCATGTTCGCCACGCAGTAGAACACCGTGTCGTGCACGCGGAACGTGGGGTCGTCATGCGTGGTCGGGTGGGTGTCTTCGAAGCAGCCGCCCTGGTCCACCGCGATGTCCACGAGCACACTGCCCGGGCGCATCTCGGCGACCATGTCGTTCGTGACGAGCTTCGGCGCCTTCGCCCCGGGGATCAGCACCGATCCGATGACGAGGTCCGAGTTCACGACGGCCCGGCGCAGATCCAGCGGATTCGACGCCGCGGTCTTCACCCGGCCGCCGAAGAAGTCGTCCAGATAACGCAGCCGTGCGATGTTCGTGTCGAAGATGGTCACGTCCGCGCCCATGCCCGCAGCGATCACGGCCGCGTTCGCGCCGGCGACGCCACCGCCGATCACCGTCACGGTGGCGGGGCGGGTGCCGGGAACGCCCGACATCAGCAGCCCGAGGCCGCCGTGCGAGCGCATCAGGGTGTTCGCGCCGACGAGCGGGGCAAGGCGACCCGCGACCTCGCTCATCGGTGCGAGCAGCGGCAGCGCGCCCGAGCCCAGCTGCACCGTCTCGTAGGCGATCGCCGTCATGCCCGACTCTGCGAGCTTGTCGGTGAGCGGGCGATCGGCCGCGAGGTGCAGATACGTGAACAGAACCAGGTCGCTGCGGAAGCGGTGGTACTCGCTGGCGATCGGCTCCTTCACCTTCAGCACCAGCTCGGCGCGGGCCCACACCTCGTCGGCGTCATCGAGCAGCGTCGCTCCCGCCTCCAGATAGTCGGCATCCGACATCGAGGATCCGGCACCGGCGCCGGCCTGCACGAAGACCTCATGGCCGGCCTGCACGAGGTCGTGCACGCCGGCGGGCGTGAGGGCGACGCGGAATTCGTTGTTCTTCACCTCGCTGGGGACAGAGATCCTCATCGTGGCTCCTTTCCTTTTCCCTGATGGGCTTTTCCCGCCCGCGGGTTCTGGCCCTTTCTGGGGGCGTTCAGATTCCGGCGCCGGGGCGGATGGCCCCCACGCCGCTGCCGCCTCCGAGGACGGCAAGTGGAAGGGCCGAGGCGAGGCTGTCCACCTGCGCGTCGGTGAGCGCGCCCGCACGGGCGAGCAGGGTGGCGGCCACGATCGTGGCGGCACGGCCGGATCCGTCCAGCATCTTCAGGGCGACGGTGGCGCCGTTCGGGGCGACCATCACCATCACGCCCTCCGCGCCGTGCTTGGCGAACACGCCCAGCTTCTCAATCGCGATGGTGTCGGGGCGTCCGGGACCCTCGATCGTCCACGGGTTCTCCCGCACCGTGCGCACCAGGGCGCCGGCGACCCGGTGCAGCGCGAACGGCGACCGCTCCGAGGCGCTGCCGATGCGATGCACGGCCCGCGCGAGCCCCGTGAGGGTGATGGCGTGCACCGGGGCCCCGCAGCCGTCGATCGCCGTGGCGGCGATGCGCTCGCCGCTGAGCCGCTCGACGACGTCCTTGATGTGTGCCTGCAGCGGGTGGTCGACGTCGAGGTACCCGGCGGTGGACCAGCCGTTCGCGACACAGGCGCGCAGCATGGTGGCATGCTTGCCGGAGCAGTTCATCCGGATGCGCGCCTTGCCGGCGTGATCGCGCACCAGTTCATCCCTGGTCGCCGAGTCGCCGGGCCAATCCGCAGGGCAGCCGAGATCGTCCTCGGTGAGCCCGCCCGCCGTGAGGATCTCGCGCACCACGGCGACGTGCCGGTCGGTGCCGATGTGGCTCGCCGTGGCGAGGCCGAGCTGCTCGCCCTCCAGCGGGGCGCCGGCGGTGAGACAGCCGATCGCCTGCAGCGGCTTCAGGCTGGAGCGGGGCAGCACCAGCGCGTCGGCGTTGCCGTGACGAGCGAGGACCTCGCCCTCCGGAGAGAGCACGACCGCCGCTCCGATGTGGCGGGATTCGATGAATCCGTTCCGTTCGACGACGGCGAGTTCCACGGCATCCTGGACGGTCAGAGTCTGCACCACGACAGCCAGCCTAGTGGGCGCAGACGCCGTCGACAGGCGGCATGCGGACCGGCGACGGCCGGATCCTGGCACCATGGATGCATGAGCCTCGGCACGCACCGCTACGCCCTCACGACGACCTGGACCGGCAACCGGGGCACGGGCACCTCGGGCTATCGTGACTACGACCGCGCGAGCACCTTGAGCGTCGCGGGCAAGCCGGACGTGCTGGCCTCGTCGGACAAGCCGTTCCGGGGGGATCCCACCCGTTGGAACCCGGAGGATCTGCTTCTCGCGGCGCTCAGCGAGTGCCATCTGCTGAGCTATCTGCACGCCTGCGTGACGGCCGGCGTCGTGGTCGTGGACTACCGTGACGAGGCCACCGGCACGATGCAGGAGGACGGGCGCGGGGGCGGGGCGTTCACCGAGGTGACACTGCACCCCGTGGTCACGGTCGCCGATGAGTCCATGCGCGAAGCCGCGGAGTCCGCGCATGCGCAGGCCAACGCGTGGTGCTTCATCGCGAACTCGGTCTCGTTCCCGGTGCACCACGAGGCCACGATCCTGGTCGCGGATGCGTCGACAGTCCCACCCGTCGACCAGGTGTGAGCCGCCCGGTCAGCGTCGTTCGTGCGGCAGCGCCTGCATGATCTTCTCGATCGCGCCGTGCGCCGGAACCTCGTTGTAGACGCCGGCGAGCTCCTGCTCGCTGAGTGCGTGGATCGCCGCCATGATCTCGTCGGTCGCGCCACGGCGGGCACGGCCGGAGTTCGCCGCGCCATGGTGCGAGAGATCCAGCGGTTCGCCGAACCGGATCGTGACCTTGGACCCGATCTTGGGCATGCTCGCTCCGACCGGCATCGCCTTGTCGGTGCCGATCACTCCGACGGGCACCACCTTCGCGCCCGTCTGCAGCGCGAGGAAGGCGACGCCCGTGCGTCCCTTGTACAGGCGGCCGTCGGTCGATCGAGTGCCCTCCGGATACAGCGCGACGGCGAGCCCGGCGTCCAGCAGCTTGCGCTGTTCGTCCAGGGCGTCCAGAGCGGCCTGACCTGCGCCGCGGCGCACCGGGATCGCGCCGACCGCGCGCATGAAGCTCGCCACGAAGCGACCCTTCAGGCTCGTGCCCTCGAAGTAGCTCGACTTCGCCAGGAAGTGCACACGACGGGGAGCCGCGACCGGGATCGCGATCGAGTCGATGAAGGACAGGTGGTTCGACGCGATGATGATCGGCCCGTCTTTCGGCACGTTCGCGCGCCCCTCGATGCGAGGGCGGTAGATGAGCCGGGTGAGGGGGATGAGGATCATCCGGCCGAGCAGATAGGTGGCACCGGCGCGATGCACCTCGTCGTCGAGATGCTCCTGCTCTGCGACGGCCTCGTCGCGGTCCGCAGACGCTGCGGGTTCGGGTTGCGGGGTCACCAGACAAGGCTAGATCAGGATCCATTCCGCGATCGGAATGGGCACGCGAGGCGGATCCGGAAGCGGTTTCACCTCACCTCCCAGCGGCGGCAAAGCCCGATAGGGCAGGATGGGCGGGTTCGTCTCTACGTCTCGAGGTCTTCCGTGCGCATCCGCCTTGCCGCTGCTCTGTCCGCCGTCGCAGCGACGGCTCTCCTGCTGTCCGGCTGTGCCGGCGCCGCGAACCCTTCGGCCTCGCCGTCTCCGTCGGCCTCGTCGGCGTGCCTGCTCGACGCGAAGCCGGGCAAGGCCTCCGACGCGGTGAAGGTCGAGGGCGAGGGCAAGGACCTGAAGGTCACCGTTCCCTCCGGCGCCGATGTGGACGCCGCCACCGCTGTCGAGCGCACGGTGGTGAAGAAGGGCGACGGGAAGAACGTGGTCGCCGGGGATCTGGTCTCCGTGCAGTACCGCATCGTGAACGCCACCGACGGCACCGTCCTCGACTCCAGCACTCGCGGGGTGGACGACCAGATTCCCGTCCTGCTCGACCCGAACCAGCAGTCGCTGTTCGTCGCCGCGCTGGAGTGTAAGCCCCTCGGCTCGGCGGTCGTGGTGGCGGTCCCGGGCAAGATGTTCGGTGAGGGCGGCAAGCCCGTCGTCGTCTACGCGCAGTCCACCAAGGCCCTTCCGACCGTCGCGAAGGGCAAGGAAGTCGCTCCGGTCGAGGGCATGCCGACCGTCAAGCTCGACAAGGACGGCGCTCCCGAGATCACCATCCCGAAGGCCGACCCGCCCACGGCGACCACCATCGCGAATCTCAAGCAGGGCGATGGCCCGACGGTGCAGAGCGGCGACTACGTGATCGTGCAGTACCGCGGCGTGACCTGGGCCGATGGCAAGGAGTTCGACTCCAGCTGGAAGCGGAAGGCCCCGGCGCAGTTCCAGACCACGGGCGTGGTGACCGGTTTCAAGAAGGCGCTCGAAGGCCAGAAGGTCGGCTCGCAGGTGCTGGTCGTCATCCCGCCGGCCGAAGGGTATGGCGACAAGGCCAGCGGTTCGATCCCCGCGAACTCGACGCTGGTGTTCGTGATCGACATCCTCGGCACGGTCCCGACGGCGGCCCCTGCACAGTGACCCGACGCTGACCGACCGAGGGCCCGTGCGCATCGCTGATGCCTCGGGCCCTCATCCGTCGGTGGAGCACGGCCTAGGCTGAGGCCATGCGTCGTGTCCTCATCCTCGGCTCCACCGGCTCCATCGGCACTCAGGCCCTTGATGTCATCAAGGCGAATCCGGATCGGTTCGAGCTGGTCGGCCTCGCCGCGGGTACGCAGGCGGATCTGCTGCAGCAGCAGGCCGAGGAGTTCGGCGTGGACGACACCGCGCTCGGTGCCGCAGAGGCGGAGCAACTGGTCCGGGACGTCGAGGCCGATGTCGTACTCAACGCGATCACCGGATCCATCGGCCTCGGATCGACGCTCGCCGCGCTCAAGGCGGGCCGCACGCTGGCCCTGGCGAACAAGGAGTCGCTCATCGTCGGCGGCGCCCTCGTCACTGCGCTCGCGCAGCCCGGCCAGATCGTACCTGTCGACTCCGAGCACTCTGCCATCGCGCAGGCACTGCGCTCCGGCACCAAGCAGGAGGTGCGTCGCCTCGTCGTCACGGCCTCCGGCGGTCCCTTCCGTGGCCGGACCCGCGAGGACATGGCAGCCGTCACCCCGGCCGAGGCGCTCGCACACCCCACCTGGGACATGGGCCGCATGGTCACCACGAACTCGGCGACGCTCGTGAACAAGGGCCTCGAGGTCATCGAGGCGCACCTGCTGTTCGACGTGGACTACGAGCGGATCGACGTCGTCGTGCATCCGCAGTCGATCGTGCACTCGATGGTGGAGTTCGTGGACGGATCCACGATCGCCCAGGCCTCTCCGCCCGATATGCGCCTGCCGATCTCGCTGGGCCTGGACTGGCCGAACCGCGTCGGCGGCGTCGGGCGGCCGATCGACTGGACGAAGGCGACGAGCTGGACCTTCGAGCCGCTCGACAATGCGGCCTTCCCGTCCGTGGTCCTGGCGAAGCAGGTCGGGCGTGCCGGGCGCACCTTCCCCGCCGTGTACAACGCCGCGAACGAGCAGGCCGTGAACGCCTTCCACGAGGGCCGACTGGGGTTTCTCGCCATCGTCGACACCATCGAGCGGGTGGTCGACGCGCACGATCCGCCGGACGAGCTCACCGTCGAGAGCCTCGCCGCCGCCGAGGAGTGGGCGAGGGCGACGGCCGACCGGATGATCGCCGCTCAGGCGTGAGCTTTCGGATCCCGGGATCCGGGCGACTGCACAGCCTCAGCACGGGCGTTTCCTAGCCCGGCACCGGTAGCGTGGCGGGGTGGAGATCCTGCTGTACGTCGCCGGCCTGCTGTTCGTGCTGGTCGGGCTCGGCGTGTCGATCGCGCTGCACGAACTGGGGCACCTCGTGCCCGCCAAGCTGTTCGGCGTGCACGTCGGCCAGTACATGATCGGCTTCGGACCCCGGCTGTTCTCCAAGAAGATCGGCGAGACCGAGTACGGCGTCAAGGCGCTGCCGATCGGCGGTTTCATCTCGATGTCGGGCATGTACCCGCCGTCGCCCGGCGACGAGGGCGACGAGGGCGGCCGGAGCCGGTCGCGCGGCGCCTTCCGCAGCCTCATCCAGGATGCCAGGGCCGCCAACGACGAGACCATCGACCCGGAGCGCGCGAGCCGCGTCTTCTACCTGCTCCCGGTCTGGAAGCGCGTCATCGTCATGTTCGGCGGACCGTTCATGAACCTTGTCCTGGCGGTCGTGATCTTCACCGTGCTGCTGAGCGGGATCGGTCTTCAGCAGGGCACGACCACGATCGCCTCGGTCTCGGAATGCGTGCTGCCGGCCGGATCCACGCAGACCTCGTGCTCCGCCTCGGATCCGGTGGCCCCCGCAGCGCAGGCCGGGGTCAAGCCGGGGGACAGGATCATCTCGGTCGACGGAAAGGACGTCCGCACGTTCGCCGAGGCCAGTGCGATCATCCAGTCCTCACCCGGAAAGGCCATCCCGCTCGTCGTGGAGCGCGACGGATCCCGGCTCACTCTGCAGCTGACCCCGGTCGCCGCCCAGCGTCAGGAGGCGGACGCCAACGGGCGCGCCGTCGTCGACGACAAAGGCAACGCGGTGATGCACACGGTCGGCTACGCCGGAGTCGGCGCCCAGCTCGCCTACGTGCAGCAGCCGCTGTCCGCGGGCTTCCAGCAGGCGATGACGAACGCCGGATCCGTCGTGCAGCTCATCGGCAATCTGCCGGTGCGGCTGTGGGACGTGGGTGTCTCTCTGGTCACCGGCACGCCGCGCGATCCGAACGGTCCGCTCAGCGTGATCGGGGTCGGCCGGATCGCCGGCGAGGTGGCGGCAGCGGATGCACCGCTGCTGAACCGGTTCGCCGTGCTGCTGAGCCTCATGGGGTCGCTGAACATCGCGCTGTTCGTGTTCAACCTCATCCCGCTGCTGCCCCTGGACGGCGGGCACATCGTGGTCGCGCTGTGGGACGGGCTGAAGCGGGCGTGGGCGAAGGTGTTCCAGCGTCCGAAGCCCAAGCCGGTGGACGCCACACGGCTCGTGCCGCTCACGATCGTCGTGGCGGCGCTGCTGGTCGGCATGGGCGGTCTGCTGCTCGTGGCCGACCTGTTCCACCCCGTGTCGATCGGCTGAGCCGGATCCTCGACTCTTGTCTTCGGGCGCCTCAGCGCGCGCCCAGAGCGTGCCCGACCAGACGCTGCAGCGTCGTCATCCCATCGCGGGACAGGATCGATTCCAGGTGGCCCTGGATCGACGCGAACGCCGGTCCGCGCAGCGCGTACACATCGCCGGAGAGCGGGTCCGCGGACACCTCGGCGACGCCGGCTGCCGTCGTGCCCGGGGTCACGCGCGCCGTGAACGTGTTGTAGAAGCCGATCGAGGCGTCCTCGCCGAACACCGGCACCGACTTCTGCAGCCCCTGGTGCGGGCTGGCGAGCGGTGCGAGCTCGATCCCGAGGGAGTCCGCGAGGATCTGGTGGCTGAGGCACACGGCGAGCAGCGGGCGTCCGTTCTCGCGTCGGCGCGCGACGAGCGCGCGCATCCGGGCGATGCGGGGCGAGGAGCCGTCACGCGGGTCGCCCGGGCCGGGACCCGCGATGAGCAGATCCGCGGCGTCGATCTCCGCATCGTCGGCGTCCGCCCACGGCTGGATCCGCACGTCGAGTCCGAGGTGGCGCAGCTGGTGCGCGAGCATCGTCGTGAACCGGTCCTCGGCGTCGACCACCACGGCCGTGCGTCCGGCGAAGGGCGCGGCAGTCGTCGCCGCGGTGCCGCCGTCCTGCGGGTTGATCCAGAACTCCGCGAGGCGGGCGTTGCGCGAGGCGAGCAGCGCCTGGATCTCGGGATCCTCGGCCGGACTCGAGCCGGATCCGGGAGCGTCAGCGTCCTCGCGCGCCTCGGCGGCGGTGTCCCGCGCCACGGCCCCGATCGCGCCCAGCACGCCGGCGGCCTTGCCGTGGGTCTCGCCGACCTCGCCGGCGGGGTCGGAGTGGCGCACGAGCGTGGCGCCGACCGGGACGCTCACCTCGCCGTCCTTCAGGTAGACGGTGCGGATGAGGATCGGCGCGTCCAGGTCGTGGCCGCCGGCATCGTTCGGGGTGAAGAGGGCTGCCACGCCCGAGTAGTAGCCGCGGGGCTTGCGCTCGTGCCGGCGGATCACCGTGCACGCGTTCTGCATCGGGGACCCGGTCACGGTCGGCGCGAACATCGTCTCGCGCAGGATGTCGCGCGGGTCCAGTCGGCTGCTGCCGCGCAGCATGTACTCGGTGTGGGTGAGGCGCGACATCTGCTTGAGGTGCGGACCGGTGATCCGGCCGCCGTCGGAGCAGACGGCGCTCATCATCTTGAGCTCCTCGTCGACCACCATGAACAGCTCCTCTGTCTCCTTCGTGGAGGAGAGGAACTCGCCGAGCGCGGCCGTCGTCGAGCCGCCGGCAGGATGGCGGAACGTGCCGGAGATCGGATTCATGGTCACCACGCCGCCCTGCGCGACCACGTGCGCCTCGGGGCTGGCGCCGACGGCGACGACTCCCGGGGTGACGACCGCGAACGTCCAGTACGCGCCGCGCTCGTGCTCGAGCAGCGCCCGGAACCAAGTGAGCGCCGCGGTGCGCTCGGCGTCGGGGATCGTCGTGTCGATGCGGGCGGTGTAGTCGCGGCGGATCACGAAGTTCGCGCCCTCGCCGCGGCCGATCTCGTCGGCGATCACGCGCTCGACGATGGCCGCATACTCCTCGTCGCTGAGGTCGAAGCCACCGTCGTGCAGCGGAATCGGATCGGCCGGCAGCGCCGCGCGCACCTCGTCGGCCGGCAGATGCAGGTGCTCGTGCACGATCAGGCAGCGCAGCGGGGCGCCATCGTCCTGCGCCTCGAAGCCGCGCTCGCGCACCTGGCGATAGGGGACGAGTGAGAACACCTCACGGCGTTCGTCACCGGAGCCGAGGGGGATGTCGGCGAGGTTCGTCACATCGACGATCTCGCCGGTGAGCAGCTCGACGCTGTCCGAGCCCTCGCGGGCGAGCAGCACGAAAGACGAGTCGAGAGCGTGGATCCGGTCGGCGGTGGTCATGAAGGTGCTCCTGAAAGAGGGATCCGACGCGGCAGAAATGACAAGACCGCCCCGGAAGGCGGTCTGGATCGTGGGTCGCGAACTCTCCGCCTAAGAGGCGGGCCACCAAGAGCGGTTCGCGGACATGCGCCGAAACTACCACACCGGTGCAGCGGGGCAGCACGTCATGACGTTCGCGGCGCGCGCTCAGCTCGCGCGCGGATCCCGTCCAGCCGTGCACGGGTAACCTGGGAGACGTGCCAGCCGTGAACCTGGGGATGCCCAAGATCCCCGACGTCCTCGCCCCGCGACGCAAGAGCCGCCAGATCAAGGTGGGCAAGGTGCTCGTCGGTGGCGGTGCTCCTGTCAGCGTGCAGTCGATGACGACCACCAAGACCACCGATATCAATGGGACGCTGCAGCAGATCGCCGAGCTCACGGCCTCCGGCTGCGAGATCGTGCGCGTCGCCGTGCCGTCGCAGGACGACGCGGATGTGCTGCACATCATCGCGAAGAAGAGCCAGATCCCGGTCATCGCCGACATCCACTTCCAGCCGAAGTACGTGTTCCAGGCGATCGACGCCGGCTGCGCGGCCGTGCGCGTCAACCCGGGCAACATCCGCAAGTTCGACGACCAGGTCGGCGCCATCGCCGCAGCGGCGAAGGCCGCGGGCGTGTCGCTGCGCATCGGCGTGAACGCGGGTTCTCTGGACCCGCGCCTGCTCGAGAAGTACGGCAAGGCGACCCCGGAGGCGCTTGCCGAGAGCGCGCGCTGGGAGGCGTCACTGTTCGAGGAGCACGACTTCCACGACTTCAAGATCTCCGTCAAGCACAACGACCCGGTCGTGATGGTGAAGGCCTACCGCCTTCTCGCTGCGATGGGCGACTGGCCGCTTCACCTCGGCGTGACCGAGGCGGGCCCCGCGTTCCAGGGCACCATCAAGTCGGCGACCGCGTTCGGGATCCTGCTCGGTGAGGGCATCGGCGACACGATCCGCGTGTCCCTGTCGGCGCCCCCCGCCGAAGAGGTCAAGGTCGGGCACCAGATCCTGCAGTCCCTGAACCTGCGCGAACGCAAACTCGAGATCGTGTCCTGCCCCTCGTGCGGGCGCGCTCAGGTCGACGTCTACACGCTCGCCGAGAACGTCACCGAGGGCCTGAAGGACATGACCGTGCCGTTGCGCGTGGCCGTGATGGGCTGCGTCGTGAACGGCCCGGGCGAGGCCCGCGAAGCCGACCTCGGCGTCGCCTCCGGCAACGGCAAGGGACAGATCTTCGTCAAGGGCGAAGTCATCAAGACCGTGCCCGAGGAGGACATCGTGGCCACGCTCATCGAGGAGGCGAACCGCATCGCCGACGAGATGGGCCCGGGCGCGCCGCTCGGCACCGCGCAGGTCGTCACGTCGTGACCAGCGCCACCATCGTCACCTTCCCGGCCGGATCCCTCGTCGAGACCGCGCGCGTCGTCGGCGTGCATCCCACGGGAGACGGGGCCGTGGTCGTCCTGGAAAGGACACCGTTCCACCCCGTGGATCACACCTGGCCGGACCAGCCGGGGGACCGGGGTTCGCTGCGCGTCGACGATGTCGAGGTCGCGGTGACGGAGGCTGTCATGGCGGCGGTGAGCGATGAGGGCGACGTCGCGGTCGGAGCGGACATCCCGGTCAAGCGGGGTGCAGAGGGCTGGACCTGGCTCGTCGGACACCGGATCGAAGCGGTTCCTTCGGCGCTCTCCGCCGGGGTCGAGGCCGAGGCCACGGTCGACGCGGCGCACCGCGCGGGGTTGAGTCGCGGGCACACGGCGTGCCACCTCGCTTCGCTGGCCCTCGACCTCGCGGTCTCCGATCTGTGGCGCAAGGATCCCGGATCGGACGCGCTCGGCACCCCGGACTTCGAGGGGCGTGCGAATCAGACCAGCTTCATCCATGAAGACGGCGCGGTTGACGAGTACCGCCTCGGCAAGAGCCTGCGCAAGGCAGGCTTCGACACCGAGGGCTTCGCCGCATCGGTCGCCGAGCGCGAGGAGCGCATCAACGCCCGGCTCGCTGCGTGGGTCGCGTCCGGAGCTCCGAGCCGGATCGAGGTCGACGGCGAGACCATCGTCGACCGCCGCCGGTGGGTGTGCGAGCTGCCCGAGGGCACGGCGTCGATCCTCTGCGGAGGCACGCACGTGTCGTCGCTGGCGGAGTTCGCATCGATCCGGGTGTCGCTGGACCTTTCGGATCCGCAGCTTCTCGTGATGACGACGGCGGCCGTGCCGGCACAGGTCTAGGGCCGCTGCAGTCCCCGATCGTCGATCCAGGTCTGCCACGGCGACACCGTCCGGACGAATGCCACGGCGTCGAACGCATCGCGAGCGCGGCCGGGCTGGATGACGTCGCCGTTGTGCCAGCCGGTGGTCGCGTCGAGTGCGGCGGCCGCATCCGGTGAAAGCATGCGCAGATCCACCACGGCGTCGCCGATGCCGGAGCGCTTCAGCGCCGCATCGAGGCTGGCATCGTCGAGCGGTGCGATCGGGGTCACGAACGGACGGGAGTGTCCGGGCGGATCCGACGGGTCGGGTCGATGCAGCCATTGCTCGCCGTCGCCGAACGCCGTGGCGATCACCACGAGGTCATCGCCGATCCGGTCGGCGAGGTGCGCGCCCATGGTCGTCATCTGATCCGGGACGAACGGGGGAGCGGAGAACGGGGTGCGCTGCACGTGACCATTGGCCGCGGCGACGACGATGCGGGGCTCGCGTCGCAGGATCCACTCGATCGTGTCGGCCATCCATTCGTCGCGGATGTTCGCGGCAGGCCAGGTCCGGGTGGGGCCGGCGGTCATCGCCTGCAGGAACGCGTCGGTCGCGCGGGCGCTGTCTGCGGCGCGGATCGCGAAGTCCACGCGCGCCTCGGCGTCCGCATCGCCCCCGAGCACAGCGATCTCCTCACGTCGGCGAGCGCGGATCCGCGCGGCGAGATCGGAGACGCCGACGGTGATCGCCGCGCGATCGGGGTCGGACAACGCCAGATACGCCTGAATCGACGGCGCCGCCTGAGCCAAGCCCGTGCGGTCGTCGGGCAGATACGCGAACCGCGGCAGCACCCCCGTGCGCACGTATGCGGCGTAGTCCGGATCCGCCGCGTCGAGCACCTCGAGCGCGGCCACGATACCTGGCAGGGCGCTCGCCGAGGAATCGGGGAGATCCATCCCGCACCACCTCGGAGCGGAGCGTCCTGTCGCGGTGCGCTCGCGCATCCAGGTGAGCTGGTCGAGCATCTCCTGGCATGCGCCGAACCGGTACGAGATCCCGTCGCGCAGGGCGTCTCGCAGGCGACCGCGGCCGGTGCGGATCCAGCTGTCGACGTGCCGCCCCTCGGGCAGCCCGCTCTCTGTCACCAGCGCCGTGAAGCCGGCGCGGCGATGCAGGAACCGGAACACCCGGTGGCGCAGCGCGAAGAATTCGTGCACGCGGTGCATCGACTCGCCGATCGCGACGACACGGGCATCGCCCACGATGTCCAGAAGCGGCTCGAGGTCCGCGTCGTCCTCGTCGTCGGGGTCGAGCGTGCGCAGACGATGCGCGTGGGTGCGCAACCACGCCGAGAGCGCCTCCGAGGCGTCGTCACGCGACGGCAAATCGTCAGGCGACGGCAAAGGAGACCTGGCCCTTCGCGACGTCGACGGCGTTCAGCGTCACCCGGATGGTGGTCCCCGCGGTCGCCGTATCGGGAAGCCCCAGCGATGCGGTCACGGGCGGGTCTGCGATCTGCACCGTTCCGCGGGCGCCGTTGCGTCGGATCACGACCGCGTCGAAGGTCTCTCCGACGCGTGGTGCCAGCAGCGCCGCCTCCACGAGATCGATCGTGCGCGAGTTCAGCGTCGATGAGCGCTGGGCAGATGCACGCATGAGGTCCGGTACCTGTGCGAGGCTCTCGTGCACCCACGCGGGGATCTCCTGACCGCGGCTCACCGCGAGCGAGATCGCGAGCGACCAGCGGTCCACGAGGCGTCGCAGCGGAGCGGTGGCATGCGCGTACGGGGCGGCGATCGCGGCCTGCGTCGTCTCGGCCGGCGCCTCACCGTCGAACGCGACATACCCTGCGCCGCGGAACAGGGCCGACGCCGCCTCCAGGATCGGCAGGGTGCGCGGGTCATCCTTGCCGAGTCCTCGCAGGTAGTCGCCGTACCGTCCATCAGTCCACGGCACGCCGAGCGCCTCGGTCTGCCGCCGGAACGTCTCGAACGCCGCGTCGTCGGGCTGAGGCATGGTGCGCAGGATCCCCACTTTCGCCTGCAGCATCAGCTGGGCCGCCGCCATGCCGGTCATGAGGGACAGCTGCGCATTCCAGTCCTCGACCGGCAGCGGCGAGCGACGCTCGATCGCGTACGAGCCGTCGTCGCGGCGCACCACCTCGTCGTCGGGCAGGTTCAGGCTCGCGCCCCCGCGCTGCGCCTCCTGTTCGAGGCGCAGCCGCCCGACCTCGGGCAGGAGCGTGGCCGGTGTGTCCCGTCCGGCGTCGAGGTCGGCCTGTGTCGTGACATAGTCCAGCTTCACGCGGGACCGGATCAGCGCTCGCTCAAGCCGGGTTTCGGCGACCGATCCGGCAGCGTCGAGTGCGAAGGTCCAGACCAGAGCCGGACGGTCCTGGTCCGGCAGCAGCGAGGCGCGGTCCTCACTGAGCCCGGGTGGGTGCAGCGGGATCGTGCCATCCGCCGCATACAGCGTCTCGCCGCGGGCGCGGGCGGCTTCGTCGAGCGCGCCCCCCGGTGTCACGAACGAGGGCACGTCGGCGATCGCGTAGCGCACGGTGTAGCCGGATCCGCTCCGCTCGATCTGGAAGGCCTGGTCCAGATCCATGGAGCCGGCCGGGTCCAGCGTCGCGAACGCGATGTCGCGCAGGTCCAGGTCCGGCGTCGGAGGCGTGGCGGACGCGGCCTCGGCGAGCGCCTCGGGCGAGAACCCGGTGGGCGCCTCGATCTCGGTGCGCAGGGCCGCGAGCGCGGTGGCGAGCTCTGACTGCGCGGCGGACGGGGCGACGTGCGATCGGCGCTGAGGCATGGGTTCAGCCTAAGCCGGGCCCTCTGTCGAGGGCGGGCATTAGCGTGGTGTCATGACCAGCACCGCCGACAAGGCCCGCACCCTCGCCGCGCTCTACGCGGCCCCCGAGATCCTTCGCGTCGTGAACGTGTGGGACGTCGTCTCGGCCCAGGCGATCGCCGCCCTGCCCGAGACCACGGCCATCGCCACGGCCGGCCACTCGATCGCCTCGTCCTTCGGCTACGCCGACGGCGCGATCCCGCGCGAGCTCATGCTCGACATGGTGGGGCGCATCGCGGCGGCCGTGGAGCTGCCCGTGACCGCTGATCTCGACGACGGCTACGACGACGCGGGGGAGACGGTTCGTCTCGCGATCGGAGCGGGCGTGGTCGGCGCCAACGTCGAGGACCGGTTGCGGCCCCTCGCCGACGCCGCGGCGAACGTCGAAGCGATGATCCGCGCAGGTTCGGCGGAGGGCGTGCCGTTCGTGCTGAACGCGCGCACCGACGCGTTCGTCCGCGGTGGCGGCCGCCCGGTCTCCGAGTCGCTCGCCGACGCGATCGAGCGCGGCCGCGCCTACGTGGACGCCGGAGCGACCTGCGTGTTCGTGCCGGGCATCCTCGACGCCGACACCACCCGCGCCCTCGTCGACGGGATCGGGCACGGCAAGGTCAGCGTGATCGGCCTGCCCGGCGCGCTCACCTCGGCCGAGTACGAGGCGCTCGGAGTCGCCCGCATCTCCTTCGGGCCGCTGCCGCAGCGGGTCGCCCTCACGGCGCTGCAGGACAACGCCGCCGAGATCTACGCCGGGGGCATCATCCCGGCGGGCACCCGCGCGCTGAACTGACGACCGTCCGCCCTGCGCTGATCCGTCCGATCGATCGCCCCGCCTGCGCACCCCGCACAGGCGGGGCGATCGCCGTCACTAGACTTGTGCCGTGGTGACTCGTCTCTCGAATTTCTTCCTCCGTACGCTCCGCGAAGACCCGGCCGGCGCCGAGGTCGCGAGCCATAAGCTCCTGATCCGCGCCGGATACATCCGACCGCAGGCGGCCGGCATCTTCGCCTGGCTCCCACTGGGCCTGCGCGTCAAGGCGCGGATCGAGAAGGTCGTCCGCGAGGAGATGGCTGCCGCGGGTGCGCAGGAGGTGCATTTCCCCGCGCTCATGCCGCGCGAGGCATACGAAGCGACGGGGCGCTGGGAGGAGTACGGCGACCTGCTGTTCCGGCTGAACGATCGCAAGGGCGGCGACTACCTCCTCGCGCCCACGCACGAGGAGGCTTTCACCCTGCTCGTGAAGGACTTGTACTCCTCGTACAAGGATCTGCCGCTGACGATCTACCAGATCCAGGACAAGTATCGCGACGAGGCCCGGCCCCGCGCCGGACTCCTGCGCGGCCGCGAGTTCACGATGAAGGACGCGTACTCCTTCGATGCCAGTGACGCCGGCCTCGACGCCAGCTATCAGGCACAGCGCGACGCCTACGAGCGCATCTTCCAGCGCCTGGGACTGGAATACGTCATCGTGCAGGCGGATGCCGGTGCGATGGGCGGCTCTCGCAGCGAGGAGTTCCTGCACCCGACCCCTGTCGGCGAGGACACCTTCGTGCGCTCCGGCGGCGGCTACGCGGCCAACGTCGAGGCGTACACGACTGCTGTCCCCGATGCGATCCCGTTCGACGCCGACGGCGCTCCCGTGATCTTCGACTCGCCGAACACGCCCACCATCGAGACGCTCGTGGCGCACGCGAACGCGAATCTCGAGGGGGAGTTCACCGCGGCCGACACGCTCAAGAACGTCGTGCTCGCGCTCACGCACCTCGACGGCACCCGCGAACTGGTCGTCGTCGGGGTCCCCGGCGACCGCGAGGTCGATGAGAAGCGCGCCGAGGTCGCCTTCGCCCCCGCCGAGGTCGAAGCCGCGACGGCGGACGACTTCGAGAACCACCCGCTGCTGGTCAAGGGATACATCGGGCCCTGGTCGCCCACGGGCGCGATCCTCGGCGAGGAGTCCGCGACCGGGATCCGCTACCTCCTCGATCCCCGCGTCGTCGAGGGCACGAGCTGGATCACCGGCGCCAACATCGACCAGAAGCACGCCCATTCCGTGATCGCCGGCCGTGACTTCGCCGCGGACGGCGTCGTGGAGATCGCGAACGTGCGCGAGGGCGACCCCGCACCCGACGGATCCGGCCCGGTGCATCTCGCGCGCGGCATGGAGATCGGTCACGTCTTCCAGCTCGGCCGCAAGTACGCCGAAGCGCTCGGGCTCAAGGTGCTCGACGAGAACGGCAAGCTCGTGACCGTCACGATGGGTTCCTACGGCATCGGCGTGACCCGGATCCTCGCGATCATCGCCGAGCTCAACAACGACGCGAAGGGTCTGATCTGGCCCGCCGCGGTCGCGCCGTTCGACGTTCATGTGGTGGCGGCCGGTCGCGATCAGCTCGCCTTCGATGTCGCGGCCGACGTGTCGGCGCAGCTCGAGGCTGCCGGGCTCGACGTGCTGTACGACGACCGCCCCAAGGTCTCGCCCGGTGTGAAGTTCGGCGACGCCGAGCTCGTCGGCGTGCCGCGTGTGCTCGTCGTCGGTCGTGGTGCCGCCGAGGGGCAGGTCGAGCTGTGGGACCGTCGCACCGGCGAACGCGACAGCGTCTCCATCTCGGAGGCGCTGCAGGCGCTCACCGCGCGCTGATCCGCGACGACCTCCTCTGAGGCCCCGCGCATCCGACGAGGATGCGCGGGGCTTCGTCGCGAGAACCGTGCGGCGGTCGCCGGGTTCGCGGCGCGCTGAGTCCGCCGCGGGCGAGGGTCCTGCAGGATGGAGACATGGAGACCACGCCTGCCGCCTGGCTGCGAGCACGCCCCGCGCTCACCGGATCCGCACCGGCGCTGCAGCCCGGATCGGTGCCGGACGATCCGCTCGCCCTCTTCCTGAACTGGATCACCACCGCGGCCGAGGCGGGCGTCGCCGAACCGCATGCGGCGACCCTGGCGACGGTCGATGTCGATGGTGTTCCGGACGCGCGCACGCTCATCCTGAAGGACGTCGACGAGCGCGGCTGGGCGTTCGCCGGACCGCGATCGTCTGCCAAGGGCCGGCAGCTCGCGGTGAACCCCGCCGCCGCGCTGAACTTCTGGTGGCAGCCTGTGCTGCGCGCTGTGCGCGTGCGCGGTCCGGTGCGCGAGGCCACGTCCGACGAGAGCGCGGCCGACCTCGCCGCGCGATCAGCCGCGGCGCGGGCCGGCGTGGCGGAGGGGGACTGGGTGCTGTGGCGGATCGTGCCGAGCCGGATCGAGTTCTGGCAGGGTGCGTCCGATCGACGACATACCCGCATCGTGTACACGCGCGACGGATCAGGATGGCTCCGGACCTGGCGTGATGGTGAACAGGCGCGCGACGGCGCAGAGGAGGAGAGCGCATGAGCGACTACGAGGTCACGAGCATCGGCAGCCCGGACGAGTGGCGAGGCTTCCACGGAGGGTTCGATGAGACGCGCTCGCGCGACGGACGGCGCGTCGTCGACCATGAGCTGACCATGCAGTACATCGGCATGACCGCGAACGCCTTGATTCCCGGCGAGGAGGCGGGCTACTGGCACACCCACTCCCGGATCGAGGAGCTCTACGTGTTTCTCGCCGGGCGCGGTCAGATGGGTGTGGGCGACGATGTCGTCGAGGTCGGGCCCGGCACCGTCGTGCGCGTCGGCCAGGGCGTGCCGCGCACCTGGCGCGCCCGCCCGGACAGCACCGGCGAACTGCGCTGGCTGTGCATCCGCGCCGGTGGCGAGGCGCTGCCGCACTTCCCTGACGACAGTGCGCGGCTGCCGGAGCGACCGATGCCCTGGAGCGCGCGGGACTGAGGGACTTCCGGGCGACGACTGCTCCGCGCGGCGGCACCCGCCGTTCATCGTGGCGTGACACGCTGGAGGCATGACCGACGAGATCCTGCCTCCCGCCCTCAGGGCCGAGATCAACGCCGTTCTCGACGACGCCGGTGTGCACGCAGACCGGCGCCTGGTGCTGCGGATGCTGCAGACAGCGGTGCTGCTCGGCGAGGACGGCACCGATCGGCTGGATCTGAAGATCGCCTCGGCCGCGCTCAGCGAGATGCGCAATGCCTTCCGGCTGTTCGCGCCGTTCCACGGGGTGCCCAAAGTGACCGTCTTCGGATCCGCCCGCACCGCCCAGGACGACCCGCTGTACCGGCAGGCGCGCGACGTGGCGGGCGCGCTCGCCACGGAGGGCTGGATGGTGGTCACGGGCGCGGGCCCCGGGATCATGCAGGCCGCTGCCGAGGGCGCGGGCCCCGAGCGCTCGCTCGGGGTGTCCATCCGGCTCCCGTTCGAGGAGAAGGCGAACACGATCGTCGGCGAGCAGGAGCACGTCGTCGCGATGAAGTACTTCTTCACGCGCAAGCTCATGCTGATGAAGGAGTCCCGCGGATTCGTGTGCCTCCCCGGCGGCTTCGGCACCCTCGATGAGATGTTCGAGCTGCTCACCCTGCAGCAGACCGGCAAGGCCGAGCCCATGCCGATCGTGCTGCTGGACGAGCCCGGTGGCACGTTCTGGCGGGGTCTGGAGCGCTTCGTGCAGGAGGACCTCGCGCCGACCGGGGTGATCTCGCCCGGTGACTTCGACCGCGTCCAGATCACGGACTCGGTGTCGGAGGCGGCGGCGGTCGTCACCGGATTCTGGCGCAATTACGACTCGCTGCGGTGGGTGGGCGATCTGCTGGTGCTGCGGCTGCGCGCCGCTGCGACCTCCGACGAGATCGCCCAGCTGAACGAGCAGTTCGGATCCCTGTTGTCATCCGGCCGCATCGAGGCATCCGGCCCGCACCCTGTCGAACTGGCCGACAAGGATCGGGTCGAGCTGCCACGGCTGTCGATGCACTTGGATCAGCGCGCCGTCGGGGGGCTCTTCCGCATCATCGGCGCGATCAACCGATTCGGGTCGGCGCCGCGCCGCTGACCCTGGGCCGCGCAGCGGAACACCGAGAGGGCGCGTCGTGAGCACGACACGCCTCCGGGCGCCGCGTCATCGCGGTCTGCGATTCACCCCTCGGAGTGCAGGACCCCCGCGGCGAAGGCGTCGAGGTCGACGGCGTGGCCGAGGACGCGCTCTGCGGCGCGCACCCCGGAGGCGTAGGCGCCGCCGACCGTCGCCGGCTCTGCGCCCCAGGTCGCCTCTCCGGCGAAGTGCAGCACCCCGTCGACAGGGCCCGCGAGTGCGTCGTGGTCACCGTGCGAGGATCCGGTCGCGAGGTGCGAGTAGGAGCCCTGCGAGAACGGATCCTGTCCCCAGCGCGTGATCCAGCGCGCGACCGGGGCGGGGATGTCGTCGCCGTAGAGCCGGCGCAGCGCCGCCATGGCATCGGCGGTGATCGCGTCGTCGGTCAGCGTCTGCACATGCCTCCCGAACGGGCCCGCGGCGAAGGTCAGCAGCGTGGGCCGGCCGCTGATCGCGGACACGTCGTACCAGGAGTGCCAGTGCTCGCCGGGCTCGCCGAGAGCGCGGATCGCGTAGACGCCCTCCTCCCAGAAGCGTTCGGGGAACTGCAGGAAGATCTTGTTGAACACGCCCATCCCGAGCCGCGCGAGCGGGGCCGCGACTTCGGGCGGCAGCGCGGGCTCGAACGCGATCGCTCCTGCCTTCAGCACGCCGAGGGGCACGGTGACGATTGCCCGTGCGGCCGTGAAGACGCCGCGGTCGGTCTCGATCTGCACCTCGTCTGCGCCGCGCACGATGCGCCGCACCACGTGCTCGAGCCGCACGTCGAGCCCGGCGGCGATGCGCCCGGGCAACTCGTCATATCCGCGCGGGAAGACGACCTCGTCGCCCTCGATCGCGTCCTCGTCGAGCCCGTGCGCATCGAGGTCGCCGATCCAGGTGCCGCACTGCTCCTCGACGCGGTGCCGGAAGAACTCGCGGATCTCGTCGACGCGCTCCGCATCCATCGCGTCCCTGTGGCGCTCCAGGGCGTCCAGGGCGCGCTCGGTCGCCTCGAGATAGCTGTTGCCGGGGGAGGACCGGGAGATCTCCTGCTCCACGGCGCGGTCGGCCGTCTCGACGTCGGCGATCCACTGCGCACTCTCGGCGGCGGACATGCGGCGCCCGTCGCCGTCGAAGTCGGCGATGGGGCGGCCGCCGGCCTGGAAGCTGCCCACGGTGAACTCGATGGTCGGCACGTCCAGCGCCCGCACGAGCTCCCACAGGAGCGAATCCTCGATGCCGTGGATCCAGGACGCGCCGAGATCCACGCAGAAGCCGGCGCTGCGGTCGGTGTGCATGCGCCCGCCGACCCGGTCCCGTGCCTCCAGCACGGCGACGCGCTGACCGGCGTCGGCGAGCAGTCGCGCTGCGGTGGCGCCGGACATGCCGGCGCCGATCACGATCGTGTCGAACTCGGGCACGGCTCTCCTCTGGACGTCTTCAACGGTGGATTCTCGGGGCGGCGCTCGGGAGGCTTCGCCGAGGCGGGTGCGGCCAGGGTATCGTTGTACGGATGTCGTGCGTGCGGGTGCGCGCCGACGAGAGCTGAACAGGGAGGCCGTCATGGATATCGATCTCGGGTTGCTGCGCACGATCGAGCGGGAGAAGGAGATCCCCTTCGACGAGCTGATCGCGATCATCGAACAGGCCGTCCTGACCGCCTACGCCAAGCATGACTCCGCAGAGGGCGTGCTGACCGAGGGCGCCCGCGTCGAGCTCGACCGCAAGACCGGCCACGTCGCCGTGCTGATCCCCGTGCGCGACGAGGAGGGTGCGGTCATTGGCGAGGAGGACTCCACCCCCGACGACTTCGGCCGCATCGCCGCCTTCGCCGCGAAGCAGGTCATCGGCCAGCGCCTGCGTGACATCGCCGACGACGCCGTTCTCGGCGAGTTCCGCGGCAAGGAGGGCGACATCGTCGCCGGTGTCATCCAGCAGGGTCCGAACCCGCGCATGATCCACGTCGATCTCGGATCCGTCGAGGCGATCCTGCCGCCCGAGGAGCAGGTCCCCGGCGAGGAGTACACGCACGGAACCCGCATCCGCGTCTACGTGACCTCGGTCGCCAAGGGGATGAAGGGGCCGGCGATCACCGTGTCCCGCACGCACCCGGGCCTCGTGCGCAAGCTCTTCGCCCTCGAGGTGCCGGAGATCGCCGCGGGCCTCGTCGAGATCGTCGCGCTCGCTCGTGAGGCCGGGCACCGCAGCAAGATCGCGGTGAAGGCGAACGATCCCGCCATCAACGCCAAGGGCGCGTGCATCGGCGAGATGGGACGTCGTGTCCGCGCGGTCACCGAGGAGCTCGCGGGGGAGAAGATCGACATCGTCGACTATCACCAGGATCTGGCGACGTTCGTCGCGCATGCGCTGTCACCCGCCAAGGTGACCAGCGCGTTCGTGCTCGACGCCGGCACGAAGGCCGTGCGGGCACTGGTGCCCGACTACCAGCTGTCGCTCGCGATCGGCAAGGAGGGGCAGAACGCCCGCCTCGCTGCCAAGCTCACCGGCGCCAAGATCGACATCCAGCCGGACTCGATCCTCGACGGCGCCTGAGCGGCCGCGTTCGCCTGCCGCGCCCGAGGTGTAAGATGGATCCTGTACGAACGTGTGTCGGTTGCCGCGCTCGTGCATCTCGCACCGCCCTGCTCAGGGTGGCAATCCGGAACGGTGAGCTCGTCTTCGACGGGCAGGCCGTGCTGCCGGGGCGGGGTGCATGGGTGCATCCGACTCCGGAGTGCGTGGACACCGCTCTGCGGCGACGCGCCTTCGCCCGTGCACTCCGTGTGTCCACTGCGATGGAATTCCCGGAAGCAGAGAATACGCAGACCCTCGAGAAACGGCTGAACGGCTATGGAAACAAAGTGAACGGCTCGAAATGAGACCCGTCCGCGACTAGTGGTCTGCCCTGCCAGGGCGGACCGACCCTGACAGGAGAATTGTGGCTGGTAAACCACGCGTGCACGAGATCGCCGCCGAACTCGGCGTCGACAGCAAGTTCGCACTCGCAAAGCTCAAGGAGCTCGGCGAGTTCGTGAAGTCCCCCTCATCGACGATCGAGCCCCCGGTCGCGCGCAAGCTGCGCGCTGCCATCGAGGCCGACAAGCCGGCTGGCGCCGCTTCCGCGGCCGCCCCGGCCGCCAAGCCTGCCGCGGCCACCCCCGCCGCAGCGGCATCCGGCGCGCCCAAGCCGGGCCCGAAGGCGCCGACCCCCGGCCCGAAGCCGGGACCCGCCAAGCCCGCAGAGCCGACCCCGGCTCCGGCGGCCGAGGCTCCCGCGGCTCCGGCCGCGCCTGCTCCGGCGGAGACCGCTGCGGAGAAGCCGTCTGCGGACAAGCCCGGCGGATCCGGCGCTCCGCGCCCCGGCGCCCCGCGCCCGGGCAACAACCCCTTCGCCTCGCAGCAGGGCATGGGCTCGCGTCCCGCGGGTCCGCGTCCGGGTAACAACCCGTTCGCCTCCGCGCAGGGCATGGGCCAGCGCCCGACGCCGGGCAACATCCCGCGTCCGCAGGCCCCGCGTCCCGGCTCGCCGCGCGTCGGCGGTCCCCGTCCCGGCCCCGGCGGCCGTGCCGGCGGTCCTGGTCGTCCCGGTGGTGCCGGTCGTCCCGGTGCTCCGTTCCAGCAGCGCACCGGCGGCCCCGGCCGTCCCGGTGGTGCCGGTGCCGGTGGATTCCAGCGCCCCGGTGGTGCTCCTGGCGCCCCGGCCGGCGGTTTCGCCGGTCGTCCCGGCGGTGGTGGCGGCCGCGGCCGCGGCCCCGGCGGCGGCACGGCCGGCGCGTTCGGCAAGGGCGGCGGCAAGAGCAAGCAGCGCAAGTCGCGGCGGGCGAAGCGGCAGGAATTCGAGATGCGGTCGGCGCCGGTCGTCGGCGGCGTCAACGTCTCGAAGGGCAACGGCGAGATCATCCGCCTGCGTCGCGGTGCATCGATCGCCGACTTCGCGGACAAGCTCGAGGCGTTGCGCGGCTACACCGTGCAGCCCGGCACGCTCGTGACGATCCTCTTCAACCTCGGCGAGATGGCCACGGCCACCGAGTCGCTGGACGAGGCGACGTTCGAGGTTCTCGGCGCCGAGCTCGGCTACACCATCCAGATGGTCTCGCCCGAGGACGAGGACAAGGAGCTCCTCGAGGGCTTCGGTCTCGACCTCGAGGCCGAGCTGGAGGCGGAGAGCGAGGACGACCTCGAGATCCGTCCCCCGGTGGTCACCGTCATGGGCCACGTCGATCACGGTAAGACCCGACTGCTCGACGCGATCCGCCAGACCAACGTCATCGAGGGCGAGGCCGGCGGCATCACCCAGCACATCGGTGCCTACCAGGTGTGGACCGAGCACGAGGGCATCGAGCGCGCGATCACCTTCATCGACACCCCGGGCCACGAGGCGTTCACCGCCATGCGCGCCCGTGGTGCGCAGGTGACCGACATCGCGATCCTCGTGGTCGCGGCCGACGACGGCATCATGCCGCAGACGGTCGAGGCGCTGAACCACGCCCAGGCGGCCGGTGTGCCGATCGTGGTCGCGGTCAACAAGGTCGACAAGCCCGAGGCCAACCCGGCCAAGGTTCGTCAGCAGCTCACCGAGTACGGCCTGGTCGCAGAGGAGTACGGCGGCGACGTCATCTTCGTGGACGTCTCCGCGCGTGCCAACACCGGAATCCAGGAGCTTCTGGACGCCGTTCTGCTCACCGCGGACGCCGGTCTGGACCTCACCGCGAACCCGAACAAGGCCGCGCGAGGCATCGCCATCGAGGCGAAGCTCGACAAGGGCCGCGGTTCGGTCGCCACGGTGCTGATCCAGTCCGGAACCCTCCGGATCGGTGACGCGATCGTCGCGGGCACCGCGTACGGACGCGTCCGCGCCATGATCGACGAGAACGGCGACGCGGTCGAGGCCGCAGCTCCCTCCCGCCCGGTCCAGGTGCAGGGTCTGAACTCGGTCCCGCGTGCTGGTGACGTCTTCATCGTGACCGACGAGGACCGCATGGCCCGTCAGATCGCCGAGAAGCGTGAAGCCGTCGAGCGCAACGCGCAGCTGGCGAAGGCCCGCAAGCGCATCTCGCTCGAGGACTTCACCCGTGCCCTCGAAGAGGGCAAGGTCGAGACTCTCAACCTCATCATCAAGGGCGACGTGTCCGGTGCCGTCGAGGCGCTGGAGGAGTCGCTGCTCAAGATCGAGGTCGACGACTCGGTGCAGCTGCGCATCATCCACCGCGGCGTCGGCGCCGTCACGGAGTCGGACGTGAACCTGGCGACGATCGATAACGCGATCATCGTGGGCTTCAATGTCCGCCCCGACCCGAAGGCCCGTGAGGCAGCCTCCCGCGAGGGTGTCGACGTGCGGTTCTACTCGGTCATCTACAACGCGATCGACGAGATCGAGAACTCCCTCAAGGGCATGCTCAAGCCGGAGTTCGAAGAGGTCCAGTCGGGTGTCGCCGAGATCCGCGAGGTGTTCCGCTCCTCGAAGTTCGGCAACATCGCCGGTGTCATCGTGCGGTCGGGAACGATCACGCGCAACGCCAAGGCGCGCGTCATCCGCGACGGCATCGTCCTCGCCGATGGCCTGGCCATCGAGTCGCTGCGCCGCTTCAAGGACGACGTCACCGAGGTCCGTACGGACTTCGAGGCGGGTATCGGCCTGGGCAAGTACAACGACATCCAGGTCGGCGATGAAATCGAGACGACCGAGATGGTGGAGAAGCCGCGCGGCTGACGCCGCCGCGGGTACGCCGTTCGGCACCCTGTGCCGGCCTTATGGGGCCCCGGTCCGCTTCGCGGACGCCCCAACGGCCGCCACAGGGTGCCTGCCGGCTCCGTGTTCGGTTCCGCCGCTGGTGAAGAGAGATAGGTTTTGGGAATGGCCGGAGAACGACAGGCACGACTCGCGGATCGGATCCGCGTCATCCTCGCTGAGCGGCTGGAGAAGGGGCTGCGGGATCCGCGTCTCGGCTTCGTGACGATCACCGACGTGCGCGTCACCGGTGATCTGCAGCACGCGTCCGCGTTCTACACCGTGCTCGGCACGGAGGAGGAGCGCGTGGCCTCGGGTGCGGCGCTCACGTCCGCGACCGGACTCCTGCGCAAGGAGGTCGGGCGACAGCTCGGCATCCGCCTTGTGCCCACGCTCGAGTTCATCCCCGACGCGCTGCCCGAGAACGCCGACCACATCAGCGATCTGCTCCGGCAGGCGCGCGAACGCGACGAGCAGGTCGCCGGCATCGCCGCGTCCGCCGCGTTCGCAGGGGAGGAAGATCCGTACGTGAAGCCCCGCGAGGGCGACGAGGACTGATCGGTTGTCGCGGCGCCATGGCGCCG
>Ga0308158_10001037_pt1 | contig 33020 bp, 33 predicted proteins | sample PhyBR2_FD_201038 | JGI IMG/M metagenome (GOLD analysis project Ga0308158, IMG submission 201038) | Phyllosphere microbial communities from UC Gill Tract Community Farm, Albany, California, United States - DLSLB.R2 | ecosystem: Host-associated > Plants > Phyllosphere > Unclassified | place: USA... | reverse complement strand
CGATTGCCGGCCAGCTGCTCGCCGCTGCAGCACCATGATACGCGTGCTGATCCTCGCTGCCGGCAGCGCCGGCGATGTCTATCCGTTCATCGTGATCGGCCAGGCGCTGCGCGCACGCGGCCATGCCGTCACGCTGGTGGCCAGTGCCAACTTCCAGGCGCGCGTGGAGCAGGCCGGCTTGCGCTTTGTGTCCGGCCTGAGCCAGCAAGACCTTGACGCCAGCGTGGCCGATCCTGGCCTGTGGCATCCCGTCAAGGGCTTTGCCACCATCTGGAAGCATATGGCGCGCCATTTGCCGGGCGCCTACGCGCAGCAGCTGGCGTTGCTGAAAGCAGAACAGCAGCAGGGGCCAACGGTCATCGTTGCCAGCACGCTGGGCCTGACCGGGCGCCTGCTGCAGGAAACGCAGGGCGTGCCGCTGGCCACCGTGCACCTGGCGCCGTCGTGCTTCCTGGGCGCTCACGATGCTTCGGTGCGGCGTGGCCTGAACTGGCCGCGTTCCCTGCCGCAGCCGGTGATCCGCGTGATCATGGCGCTGGTCGAACAGCTGATGCTCGACCCCATCGTGCGCTCGGCCATCAACCGCCTGCGCGCCTCCCTGGGCCTGGCTCCGGTGCGTCGTGTGATGAGCCACTGGCTCCATTCGCCGCAGCGCGTGATCTGCGCGTTTCCCGCCTGGTTTGCCGCACCGCAGCCGGACTGGCCGCCCAATACGGTTTGCACCGGCTTTGTGCGCATGCCGCCCTCCGGCGAGCAGCAGCTGGCGCCCGGGTTGCAGCGTTTTCTCGACGCCGGCGCCGCGCCCATCGTGGTCACGCCCGGCTCGGCCATGGCGCATGGCCGACACTTTCTGTCGCGTGCGCTCGATGCTGCCGGGGAGCTGGGCTTGCGGGTGGTGGTGGTCACGCCATACCGCGAACAATTGCCGGCCACGCTGCCGGTGTCGGTGCTGCACGTACCGTATGCCCCGTTCGACCTGCTGAGCCGCCAGGCGGCCGCCTTTGTGCACCATGGCGGCATCGGCACCAGCGCCACCGTGCTGGCGGCCGGCAAGCCGCAGCTGGTGGTGCCGTTTGCATTTGACCAGCCCGACAATGCGGCGCGCCTGCGCCGTCTGGGTGTGGCGGCCACCGTGCTGCCCGGCGCCCCGCCGCGTGCCTGGCGCGCGGCGCTTGCCGGCCTGCTGGCCGATCCGGCCGTGGCGAGCGCCTGCGCGGCACTGGCGGCCAGCATGGGGCAGGCAGTGCCTGCTGAAGAGCAGATTGCCGATCTGGTGACTGACCTGGTGACTGAGCTGGCGACCGGCATGGCGACAGGGGCGGCCACCGCGCCACGCCGCTGATACAGCATTGCCGCCATTCGGAGTATCATGGGTTCTCCTACGCACCGCATTTATCCAGACCATGCCAACACCGAATCAAAGCACCCCCGCCAGCCGTTTGAGCCAGTTGCGCGCCGCCATGCGCGAGCAGGGCGTCGACGCCGTGATCATCCCTTCAGCCGACCCGCACCTGTCCGAATACCTGCCGGCGCACTGGCAGGGCCGTGAATGGGTTTCGGGCTTTACCGGCTCGGTCGGCACGCTGATCGTCACCGAGAATGAAGCGGGCGTGTGGACCGATGGCCGCTACTGGGAGCAGGCTGAAACGGAACTGGCCGGCAGCGGCATTGCCTTGAAAAAAATCCCGTCCGGCGCCAGCGTGCTGTATATCGACTGGCTGGGCCAGACCATGCTGCCTGGCCAGGTGGTCGCTGTCGACGGCGCCGTGCTGGGCCTGGCCAACGCGCGCCTGCTGCGCCAGGCGCTGGGTAGCCAGGTCACGCTGCGTACCGATATCGACGTGCTCGACCTGGTGTGGTCCGAGCGCCCGGCCAAGCCGGTTGCCGCTGTGTTCGAGCACGGCGCGCCGTATCCGGCACTGCCGCGCAGCGACAAGCTGGCCGCACTGCGCGCCGCCATGGCGGCGCATGGCGCCAGCCACCATGTGATCTCCACGCTCGACGATATCGCCTGGCTGTTCAACCTGCGCGGCGCCGATGTGCATTACAACCCGGTGTTCGTGTCGCATGCACTGGTTGGCCCGCAGCGTGCCACGCTGTTTGTCGCCGACGGCAAGGTGGCGCCAGAATTGCGCGCCACGCTTGAAGCACAAGGCGTCGATGTGGCGCCGTACGAGCGCTTTACCAGCGCGCTGGCCGCCTTGCCGGCCGATGCCAGAGTGCTGCTCGATCCGCGCCGCCTGACCCATGGCACGCGTGACGCCGTGCCCAGTACGGTGCGGGTGGTCGAAGCGATCAATCCGACCACGCTGGCCAAGTCGCGCAAGAGCGACAGCGAAGCGGCCCATGTGCGCGCCGTGATGGAGCAGGACGGCGCAGCCCTGTGCGAGTTTTTCAGCTGGCTGGACGCCACCCTGGCCGATCCGCAGCGTGCACCGTTGACCGAACTCGGTGTCGATACACAGCTGACTGCCTGCCGCGCGCGGCGCGCCAATTTTGTCAGCCCCAGCTTTGGTACCATCGCCGGCTATAACGCGCATGGCGCCATCATGCATTACCACGCGCAGGCCGGCAGCGAAGCGACCATCGAAGGCGATGGTCTGCTGCTGATCGACTCTGGCGGCCAGTACCTGGGCGGCACCACCGATATCACGCGCGTGGTGCCGGTGGGCCAGCTCACCGCCGCCCACAAGCGCGACTTCACGCTGGTCTTGCGCAGCATGATCGCGCTGTCGCGTGCGCAGTTCCCGCGCGCCGTCAAGTCGCCGATGCTCGACGCCATTGCGCGCGCGCCGCTGTGGGCCGAGGGTATCGATTTCGGCCACGGCACGGGCCATGGCGTGGGCTTTTTCCTGAACGTGCATGAGGGGCCGCAGTCGATTTCGCAGTCCAGCATGCCCGAGCCGCAGACGGCCATGGAGCCAGGCATGATCACCTCGATCGAGCCTGGCATCTATCGTCCCGGCCAGTGGGGCATCCGGATCGAAAACCTGGTGCTGAACGTACCGGCGGCCAGCACGCAGTTCGGTGAATTTTTGAAATTTGAAACGCTCACGCTGTGTCCGATCGACACGCGCTGCGTCGAACGCGCGCTGCTGCGCGATGATGAAGCGGCCTGGCTCAACGACTACCACGCCACCGTGCGTGCGCGCCTGGCGCCGCACCTCGATGGCGCGGCGCTGGCTTGGCTGCAGGAACGGACAGGAGCCATCTGATGCGATCAACACGCGCTACCGCCGCCATCGAGCGGCTCAAGGAACGCAGCGGCAACCGCCTGTACAGCATGGCGCGCACCGGCGACGAGCTGTTTTTCCTGACCGAAGCGCCGGGCCAGCCACCGCTGTGCCCACCGCTGGAACTCGACGCTTTTGTGGCCTTTGTCAATGGACTGGGGCCGCAGAAGGCGCGCCGCGTCAGCAAGCTCGATGTGGCGTTTGAAAAGCAGCTGACCAAAAAGCCGTAGCACGATGCCGACCGTCGACTTCCTGCGCGCCTACTGGTCGCCGGCCGAACTGGCAACCAATGGCGTGATCCTGATGAATCTGATCGGCGCGCTGCTGCTGGGCCTGCTGGTCGGCTATGAGCGCTCGTATCACGGCCGCGCCGCCGGCATGCGTACCTACAGCCTGGTGTGCATGGCGTCGGCCGCGCTGACGGTGCTGGGCGGCTATCCCGAGTTCTGGTACGGCGGCCACGGCAGCATCGTCGGCAGCGATCCGACCCGCGTGATCCAGGGCATCGTGACCGGCGTGGGCTTCCTGGGCGCCGGCGTGATCATGCGCGAAGGCTTCAATATCAGCGGCCTGACCACGGCCGCTTCGATCTGGGCCTCATCGGTGATCGGCGTGATGGTGGGCATCGGTTTTTATCTGTCGGCCATGGGCCTGGCTTTCCTGTGCGCGATGGCGATGATTTTTCTGTCAAAATTGGAGAATCTGCTGCCGTCGCGCCACGCCGTGGCCATTACCATGCGCTTCAAGCGCAACTTCGTGCCGCGCGAAGATGCGCTGCGGCGCATGGCCGCCAAGCGCGGCTACGACATCGCGGGCGGCACGCTCACGATTGGCAGCAACGACGGCATGCAGGAGTGGCGCTTTGTCGCCATCGCCCATGGCAGGAACACGGGCGCCAGCCTGTCCGCCATGTCGGCTGAACTGGCTGCCTTCGAGGGCATCGCCGGCTTCCAGCTGTCGCATGCCCGTAACTGAACACGCTGACGAACCTGCTGACAAGGATGACCATGGATGGACAAGCAATGGCAGTACTCGACTTCTGGTTTTTGCCACCAGACAATCCCGGCCACGGCCAGGCGCGCCCTGAATGGTTTCGCAAGGACGACGCGTTCGACGCGCAGATTCGCACACGCTTTGGCGAGCTGATCGACAGCGCCATTGAGGGTGGCCTGCGCGACTGGGAACAGAACCCGCGCGGCATGCTGGCGCGCATCCTGGTGCTCGACCAGTTCACACGCAACGTTCATCGCGGCACGCCGCGCGCATTTGCCGGCGACGCCCAGGCGCTGGCGCTGGCCGTCACGATGACAGAACAGGGTGCCGACCAGCAGCTCGATCCGATGCTGCGCGCCTTTGTCTACCTGCCGTTCGAGCATGCCGAAGACCTGGCCATGCAGGCGCATGCGGTGGAATTGTTCCAGCAGCTGTCGCAGGCGCATGACGGCTTTGAAAGCATGCTTGATTTCGCCCAGCGCCACCAGGAAGTCATTGCGCGCTTTGGCCGCTTCCCGCACCGTAACGCCATCCTCGGGCGTGTGTCGACGCCGGAAGAACTAGCCTATCTGCAGCAGCCCGGATCGGGATTCTAGTCTGTGAATGGCATTACCTTGAATGTCATCGGCGCAGGCCATGTGGGCCGCGTGATCGGTCGCCTGTGCGCTGGCGTGGAAGGCGTGATGGTGCAGGACGTGCTGACGCGCTCGATGGCCTCGGCGCGCGATGCCGTGGCCTTTATCGGCGCCGGTACGCCGGCGAGCAGCGTCAACGCGCTGCGCCGCGCCGACGTCACCATGCTGGCCGTGTCGGACGACCAGATCGGTCCGGCCTGCGCGGCGCTGGCGGCACTTGGGCAACTGGACGGCGCTGTGGTATTTCACTGCAGCGGGGCGCTGGCGTCTGCGGCGCTGCTGGCAGCCAAGAGTGCTGGAGCGGCCGTGGCCAGCGTGCACCCGATCCGCAGTTTTGCCGATCCGGTGCAGGTAGCTGCCAGTTTTGAGGGCACTTTCTGCGGTGTCGAGGGCGATGCGCCGGCGCTGGCGGTCCTGACGCCGCTGCTGCTGGCCATTGGCGCGCGGCCCGTACCGATCGATCCGGCGGCCAAGACCGTGTACCACGCCGCGGCCGTGTTTGCCAGCAATTACCTGGTCACAGTGCTTGATGCGGCACTGCGCGCCTACCAGGCGGCCGGCATCCCCGAGGCCGTGGCGCGCGAACTGGCGCAGCCGCTGGCCACCGAAGCGATGGCCAATGTGTTCAGGCTGGGCGCAGCGCCGGCGCTCTCCGGGCCGATTGCGCGCGGCGACATGGCCACCGTGGCGCGCCAGCAGCAGGCAGTGCAGCAGTGGGATGCTGCTACCGGCGCGCTGTATGCCGACCTGGTGGCGCCCACCGTAGCGCTGGCCGGGCGCAAACGCGCGGGCCAGGTCTAGCTGGCGCTGTAGACGCAGTTGCGCCCCAGGTGTTTGGCCTGGTACAGCGCGCTGTCGACGCGCGAGAAAAACGCCGACTCGCTTTCGCCGGCACGGTATTGCGTGACACCCAGGCTGATCGTGACCGGCACTTCCGGTGACGGCAGGCCGAAATAATGGGCTTCCATGGCCAGGCGCAGTTTTTCTGCAAGTTCGCTGGCCTGCGCCAGGCCGCAATCGTTGAGCAGCACCAGGTATTCCTCGCCACCCCAGCGGGTGATGGCGTCGCTGGCGCGCACGGTGGCGCGCGCCACGTCGGCCACGCTGCGTATCACCTTGTCGCCCCACAGGTGGCCGTGGGTGTCGTTGACGCGCTTGAAGAAATCGATATCGAACAAAATGGCCGACATCGGCTGGGCCGTGCGGCGCGATTGCAGCACCGCCCGCTGGAACAGCAATTCAAGCGACTGCCGGTTGAGCAGCCCGGTCAGCGCATCGGTCGAGGCGATGCGCTCGATGCGCCGCTGGTAGCGGTTGACCGTCAGCAGCGTCAGCAGCAGCACCAGCAAGGTCACGCCAAAGCTGATGGCCAGGTTCATGATGAAGACATGCTGCAGTGACGCCACTTCGTCGTTGACGTTCTGCTCGACGATCAGATACCAGCCCAGTTCGGGAATAAAGCGCGAGTTGACCAGGATCTGCGCGCGGTTGAGCTGGTACGACAGATGCGTGGGTTCAGCCTGGTGATTGAGGATTTGCCCGACGATATTCTGCACACCGGGCAAGGAATGCAGATTGCCGTGCGCCGCATTGCCGGCCTGGTTTTCGCGCATGGTCTTGCCGGCCAGTACCAGCGCACCCTTGCCATCGACAAAATAGATATTGCGGTGAAAGCGTACCTGGTAGCGGTCGATGATATGGCTCATCGTATCGAGCGTGAGGCCGATGCCGGTGGCGCCGATAAAGCGGCCATCATAGTCAACCACGCGGTGGTTGATAAAGATGGTCATGCTGTCATGGTTGGCCATGTCGATATCGACATTGGTTTCAAAATCGCTGTCGGCCATCTTGCGTACGCGGTAATACCAGACGTCGCGCGTGGCCCCGGGATTGACCGACTTGAGCGTGCCTTCGGCGTAATAGTATTTGCTGGTCTTGTCGGACACCAGGAAGCTGGTGATGGCGCCATATTTCTTTTTTACCTCGGCCAGGTAGCGCACGATCTGGCGCGGATCCTGTTCACCGGCCAGTATCCAGTCGCGCACAAAGGTGTCATGCGCCATCAGGGACGAGATAAACACGGGGCGCAGCATGTCTTTCTGGATTTCCGAGTAGATATTGTCGCCCGTCAGTGGCAGGGTCTGGTCGGCAATGCCGTGTTCGATCGCCTTGCGCGAGGCCAGGTAGCCAGCCAGGCTGGTAGCCACAAAACCGGCTGACAAAATCAGGGTCAGCAACAACAGCAATCGATACTTGTTGGACAAAATACGCATGGGGAACGTGAGAGGGGGCGCTGATGTACGCAAGGCAAAAGTATGCAACAGGCCACATCTTGATGCAATGCTAACGCGCTTTTGAAGTGGCGCCGCCGGTTAATACGACCAGATAACCACGATTTGCCAAATAAAACCGGCGTTTTATCGACAAAGATGTAAATTGGAAATAGTATTTGACTTGGGGAACGATGCGCAGCGCCCCCGCCGTGCGGCTGTTCCCGGGCGCAGGAAGACGCGCAGGGAGTTTGTGATGTTATTTTTAAAAAGCACTTCAACGAGCAAGGCGCCAGGCGTCTATGAAGTCGATATTGCCGCCAAGCCACCAGGCAAGACCTTTGGCGTGTTTCTGGCCACCGATGCCGACCAGCCGCCCCAAGCGCTGCTGGCGCAACTGGCCACATTGGGCTTCGTCAACACCTACAGCTCGCCCTACCTGCACAAGGATGGCGGCAAGGTGCTCGATCTGCATTTCCAGAAAGATGGCACCGATATTTTCAAGGGCTGGAAAAGCGACGAGTGCGAACAGAACCTCGCTGCCATTACGGCCTTGTTCCAGGAATACGGCATTACCATCGCGCCGCGCGTGATGACCATGGCGGAAGCCTACGCCTGACACGCGTCGTTCAAGCGTAGGTCGGATTAGGCCCTTCGGGCCGTAATCCGACAACATTGTTGGCGTCAGCGGTGTTGTCGGATTACGCGGGGCTTTGCCCCGCTAATCCGACCTACGTATCGTTTAAGTTTCGCTTAAGTTTCATCATCTTCGTTCTATTTCTTTCATTTTCCGTCTTTCACCTTTTCCTTACATCTCGTCACATTTATTACGGAATGGAGAGGGACGTGTGTTTTTGCCAGTGCTATCGTGTCTCCATCGCATTTCGCTACGCTGAACTGCGAACCATGGCAACACATGCAACTCAACAAATTCGAAAGAGAGCACATGATGAAAAAGATCCTGTTTGCAATGATCGCAACCGCAACCGCCTTGTCCGGCATGAGCGCCGCCCACGCTGAAGGTGTCTACGTTGGTGCTGGCGTCACTGGCAACCGCTACAGCTTCGATGTGCCAGGTGCCACCTCGGCCGACAACCATAGCGGCTACAAGGCCGGCGGCAAGGTCTTTGCCGGTTATGACATCGACCAGACTTGGGCAGTGGAGGGCGGCTACGCCGATTTCGGCAGCAAGGATTACAGCTATGTGACCGGCGCTGGTAACGGCGCGCTGAAAAGCAAGTCGGAAGGCTACTACCTGGCTGGTAAAGCTACCATGCCGGTCAGCGACAAGGTTGGCGTGTTCGGCAAACTTGGTGTCGCCCGCGTTGACAACAAACTGAGCGGTACCGGCCTGTCGAGTGGCGCCAGCGGCGAGAACAAGACCGGCGTCTATGCCTCGGTTGGCGCGCAATACGCGGTCAACGAGAAAGTCTCGCTGACGGCTGAGGTCGAACACTTCGGCAAGAGCGCAGACCAAGGTAAAAAGGCCACCGGCCTGGCCCTTGGCGCCCGCTACAACTTCTAAGCATATAATGTGCTGAAAAAAAAGGCAGTCACTGCGAAGTGACTGCCTTTTTCACATCTACCTGCTGACTTATACCGTCAGCGGCTTGTAGCGGATGCGTTTCGGCTTGGCGCCTTCTTCACCCAGGCGTTTTTTCTTGTCGGCTTCATATTCCTGATAGTTGCCGTCAAAGAAAGTCACTTGCGAGTTGCCTTCGAATGCCAGGATATGCGTGGCAATACGGTCAAGGAACCAGCGATCATGCGAGATCACCATCACGCTGCCGGCAAACTCGAGCAGGGCGTCTTCGAGCGCACGCAGGGTTTCCACGTCCAGATCGTTTGACGGTTCATCGAGCAGCAGCACGTTGCCGCCCATCAGCAGTGTTTTGGCCAGATGCAGGCGGCCGCGTTCACCACCGGACAGGTTGCCCACCATCTTCTGCTGGTCCGAACCCTTGAAGTTGAAGCGGCCCAGATAGGCGCGCGACGGCATTTCAAAGCGGCCCACGGTCAGCATGTCGGCACCGCCGGATACGTCTTCAAACACCGATTTGTTGTCAGCGAGACTATCGCGGTTCTGGTCAACGATCGATACGCGCGCGGTCTGGCCGATGACCACTTCGCCGCTGTCGGGCTGTTCCTTGCCGGTGATCATCTTGAACAGCGTCGACTTACCGGCGCCGTTGGGGCCGATGATACCGACGATGGCGCCCGGTGGAATCGTGAAGCTCAGGTTGTCGATCAGCAGGCGGTCGCCAAACGCTTTCGACACATTCTTGAATTCGATCACGTCATTGCCCAGGCGCTCGGCCACAGGAATGAAAATCTCCTGGGTTTCGTTGCGCTTTTGGTATTCGTGCTCGGACAGCTCGTTGAATCGGGCCAGGCGGGCCTTGGACTTGGCCTGGCGCGCTTTCGGATTCTGGCGCGACCATTCCAGCTCTTTCTGCAGCGCTTTCTGGCGTGCCGATTCGGTCGCCTCTTCCTGCTTCAGGCGTGCCTGCTTCTGGTCCAGCCAGGTCGAGTAGTTGCCTTTCCATGGAATGCCGTGGCCGCGGTCCAGTTCCAGGATCCATTCGGCGGCATTGTCGAGGAAGTAGCGGTCATGGGTAATGGCCACCACGGTGCCCGGGAAGCGCAGCAGGAATTGCTCCAGCCAGTCGACCGATTCGGCATCCAGATGGTTGGTCGGCTCGTCGAGCAGCAGCATGTCGGGTTTCGACAGCAGCAGCTTGCACAGTGCCACGCGGCGCTTTTCACCGCCGGACAGCACGGCAATCTTGGCGTCCCAGGCTGGCAGGCGCAGCGCGTCGGCGGCCATTTCCAGCTGCAGGTTCAGGTTGCCACCGTCGGAGGTCGAGATGATCGCTTCCAGGCGCGCCTGCTCGGTGGCCAGGGCATCGAAGTCGGCGTCTTCCTCGGCATAGGCGGCGTACACGGCTTCGAGCTTGGCTTGCGCCTCGAATACTTCACCGAGGCCCGATTCGACTTCCTGGCGCACGGTTTTTTCAGGATCGAGCTGCGGTTCCTGTGGCAGGTAGCCGATGTTCAGGCCCGGCATCGGCACGGCTTCGCCCTGGATGTCGGTGTCGATGCCGGCCATGATCTTGAGCAGCGTCGATTTGCCGGAGCCGTTCAGACCCAGCACGCCAATCTTGGCGCCAGGGAAGAAGGACAGCGAAATATCTTTCAGGATCTGGCGCTTGGGCGGGACGATTTTGCCCACGCGGTTCATGGTGTAGACGTAATTTGCCATTAGAAATCTCGGGTGATATACAAAGACGGACAGGATACGGTAAACGCACGCTGACGGCCAGCGCGGCGCGCAGCGTGGAGCACTGCGCGGCTCATGCGCCGGCCTTGCGGATGCTGTGGGTATTCCACAGGCCTTCGAGCGCATACAGGGCCAGCGCGGTCCAGATGATCATGAAACCCAGCAGGCGCTGCGGGGTGAAATCTTCGTGGAACACCCATACTCCGATCAGCAGCTGGCCGGTGGGCGCAATATATTGCAGCAGTCCCAGCACAGCCAGCGGCAACCGCCGCGCGCCTGCTGCAAACAGCAGCAGGGGAATGGCAGTGATCGGGCCGGACGCCAGCAGCAGCGCACGGGTGCTGCCGGCATCGGTATTGATGAAATTGCTCTGGCCATGCCAGACCAGCCACAGCATGTACACTAGCGCCAGTGGAAACAGAATCATGGTTTCAAACGACAATCCTTCCAGTGCGCCCAGCGCGGCAGTCTTGCGCAGCAGGCCGTAGCCGCCAAAGGTGGCGGCCAGCAGCAGCGCGATCCACGGCATTTCGCCGCCTTGCCAGGCCAGCCAGGCCACGCCGCCGGCCGCCATCGCGATGGCCAGCCATTGCAGACGGCGCAGGCGTTCGTGCAGCAGCGCAAAACCCAGCATCACATTGACCAGCGGCGTAATGAAGTAGCCGAGGCTGGCGTCAACCACATGGCCATTGTTGACAGCCCAAATATAGATAAACCAGTTAGCCGACAGCAAGAACGCACTGGCAACAAAGCTGCCCACCACCTTGGGCTGGCCCTTCAGTTCCGCCAGCCAGCGCCACTGGCGCCGTACCGTCAGGACCACGCCGAGGAACAGGAGCGACCACACCATGCGGTGCGCCAGGATTTCCAGCGGTGCGACTTCGGCAATCGCGTGGAAGTACAGTGGAAACAGACCCCAGCACAGAAAGGCGAGGGAGGCGTACAGCATGCCTGGATTCATGATAGGACCGGAAGGGGAGTAGACAGTCTGACATTATCGCTGAAAACAACGGTAGCTGCCGGCAACGCTGCCTCGGCGTAGAATGGCAACAAATCAAGTGCCGTGATCAAGAAAACGGCTGGGAATATCGACTTAGGGGCAGCCCGGAACCATGCAAAAATACTCTTGCTATTTGCTAATACCTATCATATTGTGCGATGCAACAAAACAGAAACGGGTGCAACCTTGACGTCGGAACACAAAAAAAGCGGCCTGGTCGGCATGACCCTGGCCGCCATTGGCATCGTCTATGGCGATATCGGCACCAGTCCACTGTATACGCTCAAGACCGTCTTTGACCCTGCCCATGGACTGGCGCTCACGCAAACCAATTTGCTGGGCATTATTTCGCTCATTTTCTGGAGCCTGACCTTTGTGGTCTCGCTCAAATACGTCACGCTGGTGCTGCGCGCCGACAACCGCGGCGAGGGCGGCATCATGGCGCTGATGGCGCTGGTATTGTCGTCCGTCAGCCGCGGCTCGCGCTGGCATTTCCCTTTGATGCTGATCGGCGTGTTTGGCGCCACGCTGTTTTATGGCGACAGCGTCATTACGCCGGCCATCTCGGTCCTGTCAGCCATCGAAGGGCTGGAGGTGGCGACACCGGCGCTGAGCGCCTATGTGGTGCCGCTGACCATTGTGCTGCTGATCATTCTGTATTCAGTGCAGTCGCACGGCACGGCCGGCATAGGCCGCTTTTTTGCTCCCATCATGGTGCTCTGGTTCGGTGCACTGGCGGTCATGGGCGTGATCAATATCATTCACGCGCCGGAAATCCTGGCCGCGCTCAACCCGCTGTACGCGGTGACCTTCCTGCTCAACCATGGCTTCGTTGCCTTCGTGGCGCTGGGCGCCGTGGTACTGGCGCTGACCGGCGCCGAAGCGCTGTATGCCGACATGGGCCACTTCGGCAAGAAGCCGATCCGCGTGGCGTGGTTCCTGATCGTGTTTCCGGCGCTGGCGCTGAACTACCTGGGCCAGGGCGGCCTGTTGCTGCAGCACCCTGACGCCATTTCCAATCCGTTCTACCAGCAGCTGGGCGCCTGGAGCGTCTACCCGCTGGTGGTGCTGTCGACGATGGCCACGGTGATTGCCTCGCAAGCCACCATTTCAGGCACTTTCTCGATGACCAAGCAGGCCATCGCGCTGGGCTTTCTGCCGCGCATGCGCGTACGCCACACGTCGGAAAGCGAAATCGGCCAGATCTACATCCCGGCCGTCAACTGGTTGCAGCTGGCAGTGGTACTGCTGGCCGTGATCGGCTTTGGCTCGTCGGAAAACCTGGCCGCTGCCTACGGCATTGCGGTGACAGCCACCATGATGTCGACCACCATCCTGACCTTCTTCGTGATCCGCTACCGCTGGAAAATGAACCTGGCGCTGTGCTGGGCTGCGACCGGCTTTTTCCTGATCATCGACGTGATGTTCTTTTCGGCCAGCGCGCTCAAGCTGTTCCATGGCGGCTGGTTCCCGCTGCTGCTGGGCTCGATCCTGTTTATCGTCATGCTGACCTGGAAGCGCGGCCGCCAGCTGGTGTTCGAGAACCTCGAAGCGCATGCGATTCCACTCGACGATTTCCTCTCCTCGCTGTTTATTGCGCCGCCGCTGCGCGTACCGGGCACTGCCATTTTCCTGCGCGGTGAAACTGACGGGGTGCCGCATGCGCTGCTGCACAATCTGCTGCACAACAAGGTGCTGCATGAACGGGTGGTGTTCCTGACCGTGTTTGTGCACGAGGAGCCATGGGTGCCGCTGGCCGAGCAGGTGCGGGTGCAGGACCTGGGCCACCAGTGCTACCAGGTCAATGTGCATTACGGCTTCAAGGACGAGCCCGACATTCCTGCCGCGCTGGCCCAGTGCGCCGGCCAGGGGCTGGACTTCGAGATGATGGAGACGTCGTTCTTTATTGCGCGCCAGACCATTATCTCCACTCCGGGCCACGGCATGATGCCATGGCGCGAGCACCTGTTCGTGACCATGTCGCGCAATGCCCGCACGGCAGCGGACTACTACCAGATTCCAAGCAATCGCGTGATCGAACTGGGCACGCAGGTGGAAATCTAGGCTGCCCCGCACTGGTGTGGCAAGCGTTGTATTGCCACACCAGAACGGGCCGTGCTTACGTCTGCTTACAAATTGGCGCTGGCAGTGCTGTTACACTGCTGCCGATATCTCGCTGTTGGCCCGCATCGAACGGGTTGAGTCCATTCAAAATGTAAAGGGAAACCATGAAATCGGTATTTCAGTTGATCGCACCACTTGCTTGCGCATTTGTCATGGCCGGCTGCGGCAGCGCCGCCTCCGAAACCAAGCCAGTGGTGATCGATCCTGCCACGCAGGTCAAGGACAACGCACTTGTCATTACCGACCTGGCGCTGGGCACCGGTACCGATACGGCAGCGGCCAACGATACGCTGATCGTTACCTATACGGGCTGGCTGTACAACTCGGCGCAACCGGACGGCAAGGGCAAGCAGTTTGACGCCAGCAAGCCCGGCGCCGGCCTGCCTGTGGAGCTTGGCAAGGGCATGGTCATCCCGGGTTGGGACCGTGGCCTGGTAGGTATGAAAGTAGGTGGTTCGCGCCGCCTGACGATTCCGTCGGACCTGGGCTATGGCCCGAACGGCTCGCTCAAGGACAGCAAGGGCGTGCAGGCCATTCCACCGTACGCGGGCCTGGTATTTGACGTGACGCTGGTGACGCTGACCAAGGCAAAATAATCGCCTGGCAGCTCAGCATGGCAAAACGGGCAGCCGATGGGCTGCCCGTTTTGGCATGAGAGTTCAGGCTGGCGCCAGTTCCTGGAAATAGTAGGTGGCGCCGCCCAGGTTGGCCGGTGCGTCGTAGCGCAGCACCTGCGTGCGGCGCAGCGCTACCGGCGCGCTGAAAGCCGGGCCGTCATAGACGAAGGTATGAAATTCGCCATTCTCGCCGCACGCGTCCACGCCAGCTGGCAGATCGGCAAGGAAGGCGCGGTCGAATTGGCGCCCGCAAAAGTCGGCCGGCAGATGCTGGCCATTGATGCACACCACGATGGCCTTGAAGCCGGCGGCCAGGAATTCATCGACCAGCGCGCGCCGCTCGCCTCCCCATAGCGGCAGATGCGCCGTCAGCCCGGCTGCCGCGCAGACCTTTTCTTCCCAGTCTCGGTGCGGTTGCAGATCGATATCGCCAAATAGCGCGTGATCGATGCCGGCGTCTTTCGCTTCGCGCAGCACGCGCACGAACTGTTCCTCGTAGGTGCCCCAGCTGGTGTGATAGCGCTGCAGGCGCGCGCCCAGCATGGCTGCCTGTGCTTCGAGCAGTTCGGGCGGCACGCCGTGCGAGCGCGACTTGCGGCCGTCTTCATCCATGGCTGTGACCAGCAGCGGCACCTGTATGCCGGCCGCGCGGGCGCGCCACAGCGCCAGGCACGAGTCCTTGCCGCCGCTCCAGGAAATCAGGGCACGCGTCATGCCACCGGCTCGGCCGGGCGCAGCATGTCGATATGCTGTATGCCGTCTTCATCATAGGGCGCGCTGACGGTGACGAAACCGAACGACTGGTAGAAGCGCTCCAGATACTGCTGCGCGCCGATACGGATGGCGTGGCCCGGATGCAGTCGTACGGCTCCCGCTATGCCTTCTGCCAGCAGCAGCTTGCCAGCGCCGCTGGTGCGTGCCTCGGGTGAGGTCAGTACACGTCCCAGCGACATTTCCACATATTTGGCGCCAGGCGCGAGCACGCGCAGGCAGGCAGCGAGCTGGCGCTGGCCATCGACTTCATGCCAGCCCAGCAGGTGCATGGCCTGCTGGTCATGGCCGTCGAGATCCTGGTAGAAGCATTGCTGTTCCAGCACGAACACGCGCTGGCGCAGTTGCAGCAGCTGGTACAGCGTATGTACGCCAAGTTCCTCGAAAGTGTGCCATTGCCAGGTAATCATGTCCCGCTCCGCCCGTTAAAAGGCATCATTCTAAAGCGGCAGGCGAAAAAAAACCGCGCTGCCTGATGGCAGAGCGGTTTTTGCTGCATGCAGCGGCGGCTTATATGATGGTCAGCGTCACATCGATATTGCCACGGGTGGCGTTCGAGTAAGGGCAGACGATATGGGCAGCGGCAACCAGTGCTTCGGCAGCGGCGCGGTCCATGCCTGGCAGCGAGATTTTCAGTTCCACTTCGATGCCGAAGCCGGTCGGGATGGCGCCGATGCCAACATGGCCTTCGATCGACAGGTCGGCAGGCAGAGCCACTTTGTCGCGGCCGGCAACGAATTTCATCGCGCCCAGGAAGCAGGCCGAGTAGCCGGCAGCGAACAGCTGCTCAGGATTGGTACCGACGGCGCCATTGCCACCGAGTTCTTTCGGGGTGGTCAGTTTCACATCGAGCACGTTATCGGACGACACGGCGCGGCCTTCGCGGCCACCGGTTGCAGTTGCTACAGCGCGGTACAGTACTTTTTCGATCGACATGATGGCGTTCCTTTAGTTAAATAGTTTTCGATTAAATAGTGTGCTACTTTTACCTGCTTCCCAGCTTGCATACTGTATGCCAGAGTGGGGATGGCCGTCTGTAAAATTCGTCTTGCGGCGTCCATGTGTTCACTATATATCGCGCACTATTTAATTGCAAGCGATTTTTATCTGTTTGAGCGACGTCTTTTTTCATGCCGTTTTTTTCGCTTCTGTCGCCAGTTCAGGCCTTCCGTCGCATAATAGCCACCGCTGCGCGAGACCTTGCCTATGCTGGCCTCACTTCAACGCTACTGTGGATAAATCATGACGAGCCTGTTCTTTATCTTTCGCCTGACCCTGGTGTCGATGGTCACTTACATATTGGCCGTCGCCATTCTGACTGAAAATTTCTTGCGCCATATAGTCAGAAATAGCGAAGAGTTCTTCGTGATCGTCGGCGCGGTGCTGGCCTGCGCCGTGATTACCAATGCGTTCTCGCATGTGCGCCGGGTGCGCCTGATCGCCGGCGAGGTCAGCAGCCGGACGCTGTCGAGCCGCCAGCGCCGCCAGATCGAGATTCCGTTCGAGGCCGGTGAAGCGTTCGACATGATCGACGCGGCCATCCGCGAGCTGCCAGGCAGCGAGATCGCCGAAAGCGCGCGCGACAGCCTGCAGGTGCAGGCGCGCGTGCGCCGCGCCGCGCCCTACACCCAATCGGGCCTGCCGCGCCACCGCCTGCTGTCCTTTATTGCGCCGCAGCCGAACCAGATCCTGGCCACCGTCACGCCCAACGGCGAGGCCGGCAGCGTGACGCTGATCTGCGAGCCGGCGCGTCCGGCCTGGACCGACTGGTTCCTGGTCGACCATGGCAGCAATCTGGAAAACGCCGAAGCGGTCACGCGCGCCATCACGCGCCGGGTAGCGCAGCGGCGCCGCAGCGAACAGGCCGATGCACGCCAGAGCGAGACGGAAAAAGAGCTGACGGTGGCCAAGCTGAGCTTGCTCCACGCGCAGGTCGAGCCGCACTTCCTGTACAACACGCTGGCCAGCGCCCAGCTGCTCACGCGCAGCGATCCGGCACGCGCCGACGAGATGCTGGGCAACCTGATCCTGTACCTGCGCCATTCGCTGCCGCGCACCGGCCAGGCCATGTCGACGCTGGGTACGGAACTGGAACGCGCCTGCGCCTACCTCGATATCCTGAAAATTCGCATGGGTGCGCGGCTGAACCTGCAGATCGAAGTGCCGGCCTACCTGCGCCAGGTCGAGCTGCCGCCGATGATGCTGCAGACACTGGTGGAAAACGCCATCAAGCACGGCCTGGAGCCGAAAAGCGGCGGCGGCACCATCTGGATCATGGCGCGCAGCGGCGACGGCACCATGATCGTCACCGTGGCCGACGATGGCAAGGGTTTCAGCGATGACGGCGCCGGTACCGGCATCGGCCTGCGCAATGTACGCGAACGCCTGCGCCTGACCTACGGCAAGGCCGCCTCGTTTGCCATCGAGGCCAATTTCCCCGATGGCGTGACAGCGACCATCACGGTGCCCGACCATACGCTGCAGGGAGCCGCCCATGGCTGACATGAGCTGCGTGGTAGCCGAAGACGAGGCGCTGCTGCGCGAGGCGCTGGTGGCCATGCTGGGGGAACTCTGGCCCGAGCTGCGCATCGTCGCCGTGTGCGACGATGGCGGCAGCGCACTGGAAGCGATTGCCAGCTTGCGCCCTGACGTGGCGCTGCTCGATATCCGCATGCCCGGCTTGACCGGCCTGGAAGTGGCGGCCGGTGCGCTGCAGGCCAGTCCGGCCACGCAGGTGGTGTTCGTGACAGCCTACGACCAGTATGCGATCGAAGCGTTCGACAAGGGCGCGGTCGATTATCTGCTCAAGCCGGTGTTGCGCGAGCGCCTGCAGGCAACCATGCTGCGCGTGCAGCAGCGCGCCGCCAGGGCGCCGGTAGCGGCCGAGCAGGCAGCGCTGGCCGGCCTGCTGCAGCAGCTGGCGCTGGCCGTGCCGGCGGTGGCCAAGGCGCCGCCGCTGGTGTGGGTGACGGCCAGCTGCGGCAAGGATACGCGCCTGATCATGGTCGACGATATAGCCTACTTCCAGTCCGATACCAAATACACGGCGGTGATGACGGCCGACGGCGAAGCGCTGCTGCGCAAACCGGTGCGCGAGCTGCTTGACGTGCTCGACCCGGCCATCTTCAAGCAGATCCACCGCTCGACCATTGTCAACATGAAGGCGGTGGCGTCGGTCACGCGCGATGAGATGGGGCGCGGTACTTTGCGCCTGAAAACGCGGCCGGAAACGCTGGCTATCAGCCAGCCGTTTATGGCGCTGTTTCGTAATATGTGAGGCTGCCCGGCACTATTGGACTGCCTTAAAAAACCGTAGGTCGGATTAGGCCCTTCGGGCCGTAATCCGACCTACGCGGCTAATCCGACCCACGCGTTTATTCCGCCGTCTCAAACCCTTCCAGCACATTGACCACATTAATCCCGAGTTCCCTGATCGCATGACCGCCTTCGAGCATGAAGGCGGTCGGCAGGTTCAGGTAGGCCAGGCGTTCGCCCAGGCGCAGGTAGTCGCCGCTTTGCAGGGTGAAGTGCGATAGCGGATCACCCTCGAAGGTGTCCACGCCCAGCGAGACCACCAGCGCGTCGGGCGCGTACATGGCGATACGCAGGCAGGCCGTTTCCAGTGCGGCAAACCAGCTGGCGCTGGTGGTGCCGGCCGGCAAAGGCAGGTTGACGTTGTAGCCCAGGCCGGCATCGGTGCCGGTTTCATCGGCGTGGCCGAGATAGAACGGGTATTCACGGCGCGGATCGGCGTGCAACGAGACGAACAGCACGTCGTTGCGTGCATAGAAAATGCTCTGCGTGCCGTTGCCATGATGGTAGTCGAGGTCGAGAATGGCGACGCGGCGCGCACCGTCGTCGAGCAGGTGCTGCGCGGCCAGTGCGGCATTGTTGAGGAAGCAGGCACCGCCAAAAAAATCGCTGCCGGCGTGGTGGCCGGGCGGGCGCGTCAGCGCAAAGGTGGCGCGTTCACCGAGGCGCAATGCGTGGGCGGCGTTGACGGCGCAGTCGGCGCCCGTCTTGGCGGCGGTCCAGGCACCGCTGGTGAGCGGCGTGCCGTTATCCATCGAATACAGGCCCAGCTTGGCGGTAAAGTTGTCCGGTTCGATATCGCAGCGCAATGTGCGCACCGGCCACACCGATGGCAGCGCATCCTTGCCGGCATTGTCCGGGTCCAGCGCCAGCCAATCCTGCCAGCCGTGGCGCAGGAAATGCAGGTAGCGCGGCGTGTGGATGCGTTCGAGCGAAGTCAGAGGCACGCCGTGCGGCGTGACGATGCGGCCCAGATTGCGCCGGCCCAGTTCGGCCAGCACCAGCTCGACCCGTTCCGGCTTTTCAAAGCAGGGCACGAGCTCGCCGCGAAACATTTCAAAACGGCCCCGGTGCTGGCTGTGCAATTCATTATAGAAGGTCAGCATGGGGTTCCCGCTCAGGTTTTCAGCATTGCGGGCACAGGGTGCTGGCGCGGTAGGACGCCACATAGTCGTCAAAGCTGCCTTGCGGCGCCGCTTCCATGGCGCGCTGTTCCTCGAGCGAACTCGTTGCCAGCTGGTCGAAATACCTGGTCTGTTCGGCGCTGGGCGCCTGGGCGCGGAAGAACGCGGCATGGCGCTCGCTTTGCTGCAGGCCGAAAGCGGCAAACGAGCCGCCGTTGGCGCGCAGTTCGCGCAGTACGCGCGCCGATGGCGTAGCGTCCGGGTCGGCCAGCTTGGCGGCCTGCGCCTTGAGGCTGTCGGCGTGCTCGCTGCCGCCGTGGCGTGCGTCGAGCAGGGCGGCCACCGGTGCGATGCGCGCCAGCAGTTCTTCACCCCAGGCCTGCAAAGCGATGTCCTGGCCGTCGCGGCGCAGCATCAGGCCTGGCTTGCGACCTTCCTTGACGGTGCGCGCAAAATTGCTGGTGTAGCAGGCGCTTTGCTCGGCCGAGATTGGCGCGCTGTCGTCGAGCGCGCAGAACAGCAAAAAGGCATCGAGGAAGCGGCCGGCCTGCAGATTGATGCCGACCGGCTCGAACGGGTCGACATCCATGCAGCGCACTTCGATATATTGCACGCCGCGCAGGCACAGCGCCTGGATCGGCCGCTCGCCGGTGCGGATCACGCGCTTGGGGCGGATGGTCGAATAGTATTCGTTCTCGATCTGCAGCACATTGGTCGACAGCTGTATCCATTCGCCGTCCTTTTTGGTGCCCAGTGCTTCATACGGCGCGTACGGATCGTTGACGGCGTGGGTCAGCGCGCTGACATAGTCTTCCAGGCTGTTCTCGTGCGGACGCAGCCCCGACTGCGCGTCGTTCTGGTAGCCAAGGTCGCTCATGCGCAGGCTGGTGGCGTAGGGCAGGTAGAGCGTATCGGCCGACAGCGTGTCGAGCTTGTGTTCGCGGCCGCGCAGGAAGCCGGCCGCCAGCGCCGGCGAGGCGCCGAACAGATACATCAGCAGCCAGCTGTAGCGGCGGAAGTTGCGGATGGTGGCCAGGTAGCTGGCCGACTGCACGTCGCGCGCGCTGCCCTGTTCGCTCTGGCCGCTGGCGCTGGTGGCCGGATTGGCCGCCAGCAAGGGCCACAGCTTCTCGTCGAGCGAGTAGTTGTAGTGGATGCCGGCGATGCATTGCATGGCCTTGCCGTAGCGCAGCGCCAGGCCGCGGCGGTACACATGCTTGAGCGTGCCCATGTTCGAGCTGCCGTAGTTGGCGATCTCTATCTGGTCTTCAGGCGGCAGTGCGCACGGCATCGACTGGCTCCACAGCAGCTCGCTGCCGAGGCGGCTGTAGGCGTGGCGGTGTACGGTGTCGAGCTTGTCGAGCGTCACGGCAATATCGTTTTCGGCTGGCGTAATGAATTCCAGCAGTGCTTCGGCGTAATCGGTGGTGATCTCGGGATGCGTAAGCGCCGAACCCAGGGCGGCGGGATGGGGCGTGGAAGCGAGATGGCCGGCAGGATCGACGCGCAGGGTTTCGCGTTCGATGCCACGCAAGCCGCCCAGCAGCGCACGGTTGGCATCTTCAGTGAGCAATGCCAGGCGGCGAGTCAACAGGTTGGGCAATTTAAGCTTCCTTTCTTGTGCAGCAGATAAATAATTTGTGCTGAGATTAACCGAAAACGGAGAAATGCGTCGGCAGCCTACCCAAAATGCCGGTGGCGTCGGTCAGGAATTAGCTTGATAGTTTAACAAACTGTCGGCCTGGCTGTGCGTCGCACAGTCAAGCCGATGAGAGGGATGGTGAAAAAAAACTCAGTGCAGCCGCGCGCCGCTGACGCGCTCGATGCCGGCCAGGTCACGCCAGCTCTGTACGTCGCCGTAGCCGGCTTCCTGCAACAGCTGGCGCACGGCGCCGGCCTGGTCGTAGCCATGTTCAAGCAGCAGCCAGCCGCCAGCGAGCAAGTGGCGGCGTGCACCGGCAATAATGATGCGCAGCGCCGACAGGCCGTCGGCATGGTCGGTCAGTGCGCCGACCGGCTCGAAGCGCAGGTCACCTTCGGCCAGGTGGCGGTCGCCGCTGGCAATATAGGGCGGGTTCGACACGATCAGTTCAAAACGCTCGGTGCCCAGCGCGTCAAACCAGTTACTGGCCATAAAGGTGATATTGACGCCGTTGGCGCTGGCATTGCGCCGCGCCACGGCCAGCGCCGCGCTGCTCACATCGAGCGCGGTGACCACCGCATCGGGCCGGCTGTGCGCCAGCGCCACGGCAATCGCACCGCTGCCGGTGCCCATGTCGAGCACGCGCCCTTGCGCCGGCAGGCGTTCCAGCGCGCATTCGACCAGCACTTCGGTGTCCGGGCGCGGGATCAGCACTGCGTCGCTGACTTCAAACGGCAGGCCGAAAAACTCGCGCTGGCCCACGATATAGGCGATCGGTTCGCCCTGCAGCCGGCGCGCCATCAGGGCCGACAAATGCGCTGTTTCTTCGCTGGTAAGTACCCGCTCCGATTGCGTGATCAGGCCCACGCGCGACAGGCCCAGTGCATGGCTGAGCAGGATACGGTTGTCGACCGGGTCCAGTTGCGGGCGGATTTGCAGCGCACCAACGGTGCTGCCAGCGGGAATCAGGGTTGCTTGCATGGTGCTTTCTTAGTGTTTGCGGCGCAGCAGCGTCCACAGCAGGGCTACGCCAAAAATGGCAAACCAGACAAACGCCCACTGCGGGATCGACAGGCCGATAAAGGCTTCACCGGCGTTCTCGCAGGCGCCATACGATTCAAACATGAAGGGCATGAGCTGCGCCGTGAACACTTTGTTGAGTGCCGTTTCCACCGGATCGATGCCGCAGGAGAAACCCGGATTGGCCAGCACATACAGATGCTTGCCCGCCACGCCCAGGCCGCCCAGCGCCGCCAGCAGGCCGATACCGGCGCCGATTTTGGGCTTGTTCGCCAGCGCGCCGCCAAGGCAGGCCACGGCGATGGCGATAAACAGATAGCGCTGGATCACGCACAGCGGGCACGGCGCCATATTGAGCACATGCTGCAGATACATGGCCACGCCCAGCATGGCAAAGCACAGGGCGGCGATAAGCAGGAGAACGTTGCGTGAATTTTTCATGGGCGGCGCAGGTAGTGGATGGGATCTTAACCGCCTATTTTCGCATAGGCAGCTTAAAAAGAGCGTAGGTCGGATTAGGCCGCAGGCCGTAATCCGACAATACCGTTGATGCCAACAAAGTTGTCGGATTACGGCCCCTTCGGGGCCTAATCCGACCTATGTCCGGGCGCTTTAAAAAGCGTTCAGGGCAAGGCGCATTGCCGACGACAGTACGAAAGTACGGCGAGGCAACGCAACGCCGCCATGGACGCGTTTTAATCGCCCAGGGCTGCCAGCAATTCAGCCTGGTGCTCCGCCGCCAGCGCATTGGTCAGTTCGGTCAGATCGCCATCCATAATGAAGTCGAGCTTGTACAGTGTCAGATTGATGCGGTGGTCGGTCATGCGCCCCTGCGGGAAGTTGTAGGTGCGGATGCGCTCGCTGCGGTCGCCCGAGCCGATCAGGCTCTTGCGGGTGGCCGCTTCCTTGGACTGCTGTTCGCGCAGCTGCACGTCCTTGATGCGGGTAGCGAGCACCTTCATCGCCTGCGCCTTGTTCTTGTGCTGGCTGCGGTCGTCCTGGCATTCCACCACAATCCCGGTCGGCAAGTGGGTAATGCGTACGGCCGAGTCGGTTTTATTGATGTGCTGGCCGCCGGCGCCCGAAGCGCGATAGGTGTCGATGCGCAGGTCGGCCGGGTTGATATTGACGTCCTCGACCTCGTCCGCTTCCGGCATGACCGCAACCGTGCAGGCCGAAGTATGGATGCGGCCCTGCGTCTCGGTGGCCGGCACGCGCTGCACGCGGTGGCCACCCGATTCGAACTTCAGTTTCGAGTAGGCGCCATGGCCGACCAGGCGCACGATGACCTCGCGGTAGCCGCCCAGGTCCGAGTCCGAGGCCGACACCAGTTCCACCTGCCAGCGGTTGCGCTCGGCAAAGCGCGTGTACATGCGCAGCAGATCGCCGGCAAACAGGGCCGACTCGTCGCCGCCGGTGCCGGCGCGAATTTCCAGGAAAATATTGCGCTCGTCGTTGACGTCTTTGGGCAGCAGCATGGTCTGCAGCTCGCGCTCAAGCTGCACCATGCTGGCCTTGGCCGCCTCGATTTCTTCCTGGGCAAAGTCCTTCATGTCCGGGTCGGCCAGCATCTCCTGCGCGGCCACGATATCGCCGCCGGCTTTCTGGTAGGAGTGATACAGCGCCACCAGCGGCCCCAGTTCGGCGTGCTCGCGCGTCATCTTGCGATAGCTGTCCATGTTCGCCGTGGCGTCCGGATGCATCAACAGTTCATCGAGTTCGACCAGGCGGTTCGCCAGTTGGTCGAGCTTGGCCAGCATGGATGGTTTCATAGCAGTTCGCGGTAAAGAATCAGGAAAAAACAAAGGGAAACAAACAGGCGCGCCGGGCCGGCGCGTGGCAGGCTGAGCCAGGCAGGGGCGCTAACGGCGGGCGTTGAACAGCTTGGGCAGCAGATTGGCCAGGTGCTTGCGCTCGTCGCCTTGTGCGCGGTGCAGGGCCTGTTGCGGGCCGTGCAGGAATTTGGCCGTCAGGCCTTTCGACAGCGCCTCAAGCACGGCGTCGATATCGGCGCCCTTGGCCAGCATCTTGCGCGCGCGCTCCACTTCCATCTGGCGCAGCGATTCGCTCGTTTCATGCAGGTCCTGGATGACCGGCACCATGGCGCGGTCATCGACCCAGCTCATGAACGACTGCACGCGCGTCTCGATGATCGATTCAGCCTGGGCCACGGCAGCCTGGCGGCTTTCCAGGCCCGTCTGCACGACCTTGCCCAGGTCGTCCACCGTGTACAGGAAAACGTCGTTCAGGCGGCCCACTTCGGTTTCAATATCGCGCGGCACGGCCAGGTCGACCATGAACATCGGCTTGTGGCGGCGTGCCTTGATGGCGCGCTCGACCAGGCCCAGGCCCAGCAGCGGCAAGGACGACGCGGTGCACGAGATGACGATATCGAACTGGTGCAGCTTGTCGGGCAGATCGGCCAGGCGGATCGCCTTGCCGTTGAAGCGGTGCGCCAGCGCTTCGCCGCGCTCCATGGTGCGGTTGGCAATCGTGATGCTGTTCGGATTTTGCGCCGCAAAGTGCGTGGCGCACAGCTCGATCATTTCGCCGGCGCCGATAAAGAGCACATTCTGCTCGGCGATCTTGTCGAAGATGCGCTGCGACAGGCGCACGGCCGCGGCGGCCATCGACACGCTGTGGGCGCCGATTTCGGTAGTGCTGCGCACTTCCTTGGCCACGGAAAAACTGCGCTGGAACAACTGATGCAGATAGGTGCCAAGGCCGCCAGCCTCGTCGGCCGTGCGGATGGCGTCCTTGATCTGGCCCAGGATCTGGGTTTCGCCCAGTACCATCGAATCGAGCCCGGAGGCGACGCGGAAGGTATGGCGCACGGCGTCGTGCTGCGGCAGCATATACAGATGCGGGCGCAGTTCGCTGTAGCTGAGCTTGTGGTAATCGGCCAGGAAATGGGCGCCGGCGTCGAGCGGGTTCGGTGCGCGGCTGGCCGCATACAGCTCGGTGCGGTTGCAGGTCGACAGGATGGCCGCTTCGTCGTTATCGCGCAGGTCGATGCGCTCGAACCAGCTGCGCGCCGCCATTACCGCCTGGCCGAGTTGCTCAGGAGCAAACGCCAGCTGTTCGCGGAGCGACACTGGGGCAGTGGTATGGTTGAGGCCGACGGCGAGCAGTTGCATTTCAGGGCTTAGTATGGCGTATGCCGACATTATACCGCTTTGTGCCCGTTGTTTGAGCAGATGCTGCCCGGCTTGCCACGCGCGGCCTCAGCCGCCAAGTTTTTCCAGGCGGTAACCGTAGCTGTAAACGGGCACCAGCCGGTAGCCGTGCTCCGGTTTCAGATGCAGCTTGTTGCGTACGCGCGAAACATGCGTGTCCATGGTGCGCGACGGCACCACCGTATCGCGCTGCCAGACGGCTTCGTGGATATAGGCGCGCGACAGCGGGCGGCCCAGGTTGCGGAAAAACAGCAGCGCCAGTGCAAACTCCTTGTGCGTGACGTCGAGCAGTTCGCCGTCCATCAGCAGGCGGCCCGGGCGCGTTTCAAAGATATACGGTCCGAACTGCAGTTGTTCGGCGCCATTCTGGGCCGGGTAGGCCACCCGCAGCAGCGCCTGGGCGCGCAGCGCCAGTTCGCTGCGCCGTATCGGCTTGACCATATAGTCGTCGGCGCCGGCCTTGATGCCTTCCACGATCGCGTCTTCGCCAGCGCTGTTGGTCATGAACAGCACCGGCGCCTTGGGCGCGAGCTTTTCACGCGCACGGCGCACCACTTCGGTACCGTCGAGGTCGCTCACATGCCAGTCCAGTACCAGCATGTCGCAGCTTTCCTTGCGTAATTGCCCGAGCAGGTCTTTGCTGTTGTGAAATGCTTGGCAGAGATGCCCTGCCGCCGTGAGCACCTGGCAGATCAGTTCTGCCTGGCTATGGTCGCTATCGAGTACGGCAATTCGCATAATGGGCTGGAGTGTGTAACAACAAACAGACGCGGCGATCCGCTTATCGTAATGTCAAGGAATGCTCAAGTGAAATATAACAGAGATTGCAACTGTGTCCAGTGAAATCGCGAGCGCGTCACCTTTCCACTACACTCAAACCTTCTTTATCGCGCGGAGAAAGCAGCATGTCTGACTACAAACTTACCGACTGGAGCCTGATACCAGGCAGTCCTGAAGAGATCGAACAGACGCGCGAGCGCTGCCGCAAGCTCGTGGCGCGGCGCGCCATGATGTCGGCCGGTACGTCGGCCATCCCGATTCCCGGCATCGACCTGATGTCCGATGTGGGCCTGCTGTCGATGCTGATCAACGATATCAACCATGAATTCGGCCTCACGCCGGAACAGATTGAAAGACTCAACCCGCAATTCAAGCTGATGGCCTATCGCGTGGCGATCGGCATGGGAGGCATGCTGGTCGGAAAATTGGTGACGCGCGAGCTGATCATCCACCTGCTCAAGCGCAGTGGCGTCAAGCTGGCCACCAAGCAGGTGGCGCGCTTTGTGCCGTTTGCCGGCCAGGCCGTGGCAGCCGCACTGGGCTACGCGGTATTTCGCCAGATCGGCAACCAGCACGTCAACGCCTGCGCCGCGGTAGCGCAGGAATTGATTACGGTCAGGCCAAGCTGAGCGCCATGAACTCAGGCGTCCGGCAGCACCACGTTGACATCCAGCACTTCCAGGTTGCCCTGGCGGTCCAGCGAGATCTTGATGTCGTCGGCGTTGACCTTGGTGTACTTGGAGATGACATCGATCAGCTCCTTGTGCAGTGCCGGCAGGAAGTCAGGGCCGGCGCGGCCGCTGCGTTCGCGCGCGATAATGATTTGCAGGCGCTCCTTGGCGGCGGAAGCCGTTTTCGGCTTGGGAGGGAACAGGAAAGAAAGCAAGGCCATGTCACTTCGCCCCGAATATGCGCTGGAGCAAGCCAGGCTTTTCATAGTTGGTAAAGCGCAATGGGACCTCTTCACCCAGGAAACGCGAAACCACGTCTTCATAGGCTTGCGCCACGTCGGTGCCCTTGAAATGGATGGCCGGATTACCCTGGTTCGAGGCGGCCAGCACCTGTTCCGATTCCGGAATGATGCCCACCAGCGGGATGCGCAGGATTTCCTGCACGTCCTGGTAAGACAGCATTTCATCGGACTCCACGCGTTTTGGCGAATAACGCGTGATCAGCAGGTGTTCCTTGACCGGCTCGCCGCCGGTCTGCGCGCGGCGCGACTTGGCCTGCAGGATGCCCAGGATACGGTCCGAATCGCGTACCGACGACACTTCCGGATTGGTCACGATAATGGCTTCGTCGGCAAACGTCAGCGCCATCAGGGCACCATGTTCGATGCCGGCTGGCGAATCGCAGATAATGAATTCGAAACCCATGTTGATCAGATCGTTCAACACGCGTTCCACGCCATCTTCGGTCAAAGCGTCCTTGTCGCGCGTCTGCGAGGCGGGCAGGATAAACAGGTTATCGCAGTGCTTGTCCTTGATCAGCGCCTGGTTCAGCGTCGCTTCCTTGTTGATCACATTGATCAGGTCATAGACCACGCGGCGTTCGCAACCCATGATCAGGTCGAGGTTGCGCAGACCCACGTCGAAGTCGAGCACGGCTGTCTTGTGGCCACGCATGGCCAGGCCAGTGGAAAAACTGGCGCTGGAGGTAGTTTTGCCGACACCGCCCTTGCCGGACGTCACAACAATAATTCTTGCCACAAATAATCCTTTTCAGATATCTCTTGAATTGCGCAGCTTAAGAGCGGTTAACGGGAGTGACAGGTTTGACAGAGTTTATCTCGATTCTGTCGCCAGCCAAACGAATTTGAGACGGGCCCTTTGTCATTTCCGGCGGAAAACCATCTTCAAACGTGCGGTAGACACCGGCAATCGAAACGAGTTCCGGTTCCATTGCCAGCGCAAAAATGCGTGCCTGCGGATTGCCCGAGGCGCCAGCCAGGGCGCGTCCGTACAGCGTCGAGTACACGTGGATGCTGCCATCGGCAATGATTTCGGCGCCATTGTTGACCACCGCGCTGATGATCAGGTCGCAGCCGCGCGCATAAATGCGCTGCCCGGCGCGTACCGGCGTGTCGATTACCATGACTTGCGCTTCGGCGCCGGACTGGGCCGCAGCGGTCGGACCGTCCTTCTGCGGCGCATCGTCGCGCGTCTTGCCGCTGTCCAGGCTCAGTCCCTGGGCCAGGATCGCTTCATGCATGTCGGGCCCGGCATTGCGCACGGCTACCGCATTGAGCCGGTATTTTTTCAGCAGGGCCACCAGCGCGGCCCAGTCAACCGGCGTGTCGCCTGGTTGCAGGTCGGCCACGTCGAGCACGGCCAGGTCATCATCAAAAAAGTCGGCAACGCCGCCTGTCATCTCGTGCAGGGCAGCGTCAAGTGCAGCAGTGTCGGCGCCATGCACAATGGCCGAGACGGCGACAACAGTGGAAATCTTGATTTCGATGGGCTTGTGCGGCGCGCTTTTGGACATAAACGTAATCAGAGTAGTAACTGCACAAGGCCAGTTGCTTGATAGAAGCACATGGAAAGCAGTAAATTTCTTGCATTCTACTTCAAAAAAATCGCGGTCAGGGCGCGCACCGCTGGTATTACGCAAGGCGCCGTGCCGAATCCCGGCAAATCAGGACGGCGCACCGAAAAATTCGTGACACCGCCCTGAAAGCGGCCATGCATGCGAACTTGAGACACGCGCCCTCGTGCGCGACACGCTTGCGGGGAAAGCCAGGGTCGTGGGTATGCAGGCGCGCGATGTCATCGAGATTTAATGTAGATAGGCTAGAGTGTTCGGCAATCTGATTTATAATAAAAAAGAAACATTTTGCGAAATAACATGAAAATAATTCACGTAATAAAGCGCTGGTTGGCGCCATGCTAGAAATTCGCCATCTGCGTACCTTGAGTGCGCTGCGGTCTTCTGGCAGCCTGGTACGTGCTGCGCAGCTGCTGAACCTGACGCAATCGGCGCTGTCGCACCAGATTCGTCTGCTTGAAGAGCGTTATAACGCGCCCTTGTTCGAGCGCAAGTCGATGCCGATTGCCTTTACTGCCACCGGCAGCCGCCTGCTGGCGCTGGCCGACAAGCTGCTGCCGGAAATCGAGCAGGCCGAACGCGATGTGGCGCGCCTGTCGCAGGGCGACAAAGGCCAGTTGCGGGTGGCGCTTGAATGCCAGACCTGTTTCGACTGGCTGATGCCGGTAATGGATGCCTTTCGCCAGCGCTGGCCCGATGTGGAAATCGATCTGGTGACAAGCTTTCACAGCGAGCCGGCCGAATTGCTGCGCTCTGGCGAGGCTGACCTGGTAATCGGCTCGCCGTATGGACCTGACTTCACCGTTTTCCCCTTGTTCCGCTTTGAAATAATGGTGGTGATGGCGCAAAAACACCGGCTGCAGGCACAGCGGCGCCTGGCGGCAGCCGACTTTGCCGGCGAGACGCTGATTACCTATCCGGTACCGGAGCAGCGTATCGACCTGATCCGTGAAGTGCTGCGCCCGGCCGGCATCGATTTCGAACGCCGTACGGCCGAGCTGACGGTGGCCGTGCTGCAACTGGTAGCAAGCCGGCGCGGTATTGCCGCCTTGCCCAACTGGGCCATCAGGAATTATGTCGATGACGACTATGTCGTGGCGCGCCCGGTGGGTGAACACGGCTTGTGGAGCGACCTGTTTGTTTCGGTGCCGCCGGCATTGCAGGACAAGGCCTATGTGCAGGATTTTGTCAGCGTGATACGCGAACAGTGCGCAGCCACGCTGGACGGTATCAAGTTGTTGTCCTGAGTACGATAGCGGCAACAGGGCGCTACACAAACGCTTGAGCCATATCAAGATTTGAACGGAAGGTCCCGCTTACAGTGGAATACTGTGCGGCGCAGCATGGCACCGCTTTTCATCGAGGAGTAATGCAATGTTTTTATTTTCCGAACAACTGTCCCAAGCTGGCAAGGCTGCCTATGACGCGCACCTCGCCAGCACCCTGGCGCTGTTTCAGACTGTCTGTAACAGCGGCGTCAATGTGCTGACGCTACAGTGCGATGCAGCGCACTCTTCAATGACTGCCGCCAGTGCAGCGGGCAGGCAGCTATGGTCTGCATCCAGTCCTGAAAACGTGTTGCAACAGGCTCGCACGCAGTCGCAACTGGCCATCGAGCGCATCGGTTCCTATAGTCGGCAGGCAAAGGAAGTTGCTCAGCAAACGCAGGAACAATTGAGTTCCGTGACAAAGAGTGAATTTGCTGCATCGCGTCAAAAAATGCACGAGTTATTCCAGGCCGTACAAAAGACGCCGCTACCCCACATCATCGCCTTCAATAATTTTCTAAAAAGCCCTTTCGCCAGTGCCGAGGAAGGGTATGATAAAAATAAAACACCGCGCCATGGAGACGAATAGCAGCTGAAAATCGGCGACGTTGTAGCGTGTCAGTAACTTTGTTTTCAATAGCCTTCCCGTCTTCACTAACACCCTGGTCCTTGCGGCCTTGTAAATCGGAGAATTAAATGGATGATGTTGTAATCGTGGCCGCCGGCCGTACCGCAGTCGGCAAATTCGGTGGCAGCCTGGCCAAGATTCCTGCGTCCGAATTGGGCGCACACGTAATCAAGGGCCTGCTGGCCAAGACCGGCATCGATCCCAATCTGATCGGCGAAGCCATCCTGGGCCAGGTACTGACTGCTGGCGTAGGCCAGAACGCGGCGCGCCAGGCGGTGATCAAGGCCGGCCTGCCAACCTCGATTCCTGCCATGACCATCAACAAGGTGTGCGGCAGCGGCCTGAAAGCGACCCACCTGGCGGCACAGTCGATCAAGTGCGGCGACGCCAATATCATTATTGCCGGCGGCCAGGAAAACATGAGCGCCTCGCCACACGTGATGAACGGTTCGCGCGATGGCTTCCGCATGGGCGACTTCAAGATGATCGACTCGATGATCGTCGATGGCCTGTGGGATGTATACAACCAGTATCACATGGGTATCACGGCAGAGAACGTCGCCAAGAAATATGAAGTCACCCGCGCCGAACAGGACGAATTCGCGCTGCAGTCGCAGTTGAAGGCAGAAGCGGCGCAAAAGGCCGGCAAATTCAAGGATGAAATCCTGCCACTGGAAATTGCCAACAAAAAAGGCACCGTGGTCTTCGACACCGACGAATACATCAAGCCTGGTTCGACCATCGAGTCGCTGTCGGGCCTGCGTCCGGCATTTGCCAAGGACGGTACGGTTACCGCCGGCAATGCTTCGGGTCTGAACGACGGTGCTGCCGCCGTCATCATGATGTCCGCTTCAGTGGCCAAGGAACTGGGCTTGAAGCCGCTGGCGCGCATCAAGGCGTACGCCTCGTCGGGTCTCGATCCGGCCATCATGGGCATGGGCCCGGTATCGGCTTCGCGCCTGTGCCTGAAAAAAGCCGGCTGGACGCATGAAGAGCTGGACCTGATGGAGATCAACGAAGCGTTTGCTGCGCAGGCGATTGCCGTCAACAAGGAAATGGGCTGGGACACCAGCAAGATCAACGTGAACGGCGGCGCCATTGCCATCGGCCACCCGATCGGCGCTTCGGGCGCGCGCATCCTGGTATCGCTGATCCATGAAATGATCCGCCGCGACGCCAAGAAAGGCCTGGCTTCGCTGTGTATTGGTGGCGGTATGGGTGTCGCCCTCGCAATCGAACGCGATTAAGGCTTCGTAAACCTGCTGCGCAGCCCACTGCCAGTTCTCCGTTGCGCGCTGTACCTTCGTACAGCTGTGCTACTCAAACTGGCATTGGGCTTGCTCGCTACGGTTTCCGATAGCCTTAATAAACATTTTTTTCAAAATTAGAACCAAACAGAACGATCAAGGGGAAGACAATGGCACGAGTAGCATTAGTAACCGGCGGTATGGGCGGTCTGGGTGAAGCGGTGTGTTTCAAACTGGCGGCACTGGGTTATCGCGTGGTGACCACCTATTCGCCTGGCAACAGCAAGGTTGACGAATGGCTGGCGACCACCAAGGAGCAGGGTTATGACTTCAAGGCCTATCCTTGCGACGTGGCCGATTACGATTCGGCAGCCGCCTGCGTGGCGGCGGTGGAAAAGGAAATCGGCCCGGTCGATGTGCTGGTCAATAACGCCGGCATTACGCGCGACATGACGTTCAAGAAGATGGACAAGCCGAACTGGGACGCCGTCATGGGCACCAATCTGGACTCGGTTTTCAACATGACCAAGCCGGTCTGCGATGGCATGGTTGAACGTGGCTGGGGCCGCATCATCAATATTTCGTCGGTCAACGGCCAGAAGGGTGCTTTCGGCCAGACCAACTATTCGGCTGCCAAGGCCGGCATGCATGGTTTTACCAAGTCGCTGGCGCTGGAAGTGGCGCGCAAGAACGTGACCGTCAACACCATTTCGCCAGGCTATATCGGCACCAAGATGGTCATGGCGATTCCACAGGAAGTGCTGGACAGCAAAATCATTCCGCAAATTCCCATGGCGCGCCTGGGCAAGCCGGAAGAAGTCGCTGGCCTGGTGGCTTACCTGGCGTCCGATGAGGCAGCTTTTGTGACCGGTGCCAATATCTCGATCAACGGCGGCCAGCACATGTCGTAAGCAGCTTGGTGCTGAAACAGAAAGACAGCTTCGGCTGTCTTTTTTTACGTCTGCATGGCTCGCGCATTGTTCGCTGTTTTTCAGCCCGGCACGAGTTGGCAGGTCGGCTTGGCGCAGCGTAAGCCGACATGCAGGCTCAATACACTGGCGCAGCGGGATTCGCCGCACAGGCTGTCATCCCAGCACCAGCCGGCCGGCCAGCGCCACAAACACCGTGGGCAGCACGAACCTGCCGTAAGGCGAAGGCTTGCCGCGCAGTCGCCGTGCCAGGCGTGCGGCGAGCACCGCATACAGTGCGTCAAACAGCAGGCCCGTCAACACCAGCGTGGCGCCCAGGCGCAGATATTGCCAACCCAGGCTGTCGCCGCCGGCTGTCACGAATTGCGGCAGGAACATGCTGCAAAACAGCAGTGCCTTGGGATTGAGCAGATTGGTCAGAAAACCG
>Ga0308158_10001036_pt1 | contig 33056 bp, 28 predicted proteins | sample PhyBR2_FD_201038 | JGI IMG/M metagenome (GOLD analysis project Ga0308158, IMG submission 201038) | Phyllosphere microbial communities from UC Gill Tract Community Farm, Albany, California, United States - DLSLB.R2 | ecosystem: Host-associated > Plants > Phyllosphere > Unclassified | place: USA... | reverse complement strand
CAGGTATAACAAATAGTATATATGGACTTATGATTTATATATAAAAAGGTCAGTTTTATGAAAAATATTTTAGGTGCGACACTCATTACTTTAGCCTTAGTGGGCTGTACTTCTGCACCAACGGGAAAAGTCACTCAAGAAAATACATCAAGCAATAATGCTGTAGAAACACAAGTGATTCACTTCACTGGGCCAATGGATTTAACCATTGAACTGAAGTCATCAGATAATTTTGAAACAGCGATGATGACGGATAACTCAGATCGAACATTCATGCTGAAAAGTGCACCAGCCGCAAGTGGTATGTTTATGACTGACGGCAAAGGCGTTTCTATTCACATCAAAGGAACTGAAGGCATTGTCGAGTTTGTCAAAGACAATCCTATCCAGATTACTGAGTTTAAGAAATAAACATCATATCTAATCGTTTATTAAAAAAGGTCATGTAGGACAAATCCCACATGACCTTTATTTTGTCTTTACTCAGGATACGTTAATCAGTTTTCAATACTTAATGAACTAATACACCACTCAACTTTTGAAACTCATAAGGCAAACCCACGTAATTCTCAGCCAAAGTCGTTTGTCCTGCTTCCGAACCCAATATATAACTTAATTCCGCTTGTTTGATCTTATGATCAAACTCACTTTCGGTTTCAAATCGATGTAATAAATGGGTCATCCACCAAGAAAAACGCTCAGCTTTCCAAACGCGTTGTAAGCACTTTTCCGAATAATCATTAATTCCCTGCTCAGAACCTTCTTGATAGTACTGAATGAGCGCACTGGATAAATAGGCAATGTCTGAGGCAGCAAGGTTCAAGCCTTTTGCTCCAGTCGGTGGCACAATATGTGCCGCATCACCCGCTAAGAATAATTTCCCAAAACGCATCGGTTCAGACACGAAACTACGTAACGGCGCAATACTCTTTTCAATCGATGGCCCCGTCACCAGTTTCTCCTGACTTTTAGGATCTAAACGATTCTTCAGTTCATCCCAAAACTGTTCATCAGACCAGTTTTCGACTTTATCTGTAACTGGAACTTGTAAATAATAGCGACTACGTGTTTCGGAGCGCATACTACATAGTGCAAAACCACGTTCTGATTGTACATAAATCAATTCATCCGCTACTGGTGGTACATCCGCCAGTACACCTAACCAGCCAAATGGATAAACTTTTTCAAAAGTCTTAATTTTATCTTCTGGGACACTGGCACGGCAAACTCCATGATAACCATCACACCCTGCTATAAAGTCACACTCTATTTGATAAGCCTGATTTTGATATTCGAAACCAACAGTAGGTAGAGCATAAAAGTTATCAACTTTGACATGTTGCGCTTCATAAAAAGACAGCAGATCTGCCTGTTCACGTGCCTGCATTAAGTCCTTGGTGACCTCGGTCTGCCCATACACCGTAACTTGTTTTCCACCAGTGAGGGCAGATAAATCAACACGGTGCTTTCGTCCTTGAGCCAATATTTCAATACCGGAATGCGGTAATCCATGTGCTTTGAGATTTTGATCAACATCTGCTTTTTCCAGTAAATCTACAGAAACCTGTTCCAAAATACCTGCACGAATGCGCGAAGCAACATAGTCCGCACTCCGTTGTTCGACAATAATGTGATCAATCCCTGCTTTATAAAGCAGTTGTCCCAGTAAAAGCCCTGCAGGGCCCGCACCAATAATTGCCACTTTGGTTTTTAAAATTTCCATAATTTCATCCTTGTATATTCCTTATTTCAAATTACGCGCGGATGAGTTTCTGAGCTATATAGTAAAATTGAAATTGACCGTATATCATTACAATTGTCCGATAATCGGCCAAAAACATATCAATATTCTGGGAATACAGTATGGACGCTGAACATCAGTATGTATTACATCCCCATTCACAAGATGTGATTCGACATGCAGATTACATTGCAGGCTTAGCCAAAGGTTTACAAATATTAGAAGCATTTGGGGTCGATCGGCAGCGCCTGAACGTAACCCAAGTGGCTGAACGCACGGGCATTAGCCGTACCGCAGCTAGACGGCATTTAAAAACACTGAATTTTTTAGGTTACTTAAACACCGATGAGCATTACTTTTGGCTCACCCCCCGAGTATTACGCTTTTCTAGCGCTTATTTAAGCTCGGCTCACTTACCTAAAGTAGCCCAGTCCTTACTAAACTTACTTTGCGCTCAAACTTCATTGACCTTCTCAATGGTGGTTCTAGATGAACATGAAGTGGTGCCTATTGCGCGTAGTTATCTTCCCCAACAAGACCATTTTCGAGTTAACCCTTATGGCATGCATTTAGGCAATCGCTTGCCCGCACATGCCACTTCAACAGGCAAAGTGCTGTTAGCAGCTTTATCTTTAGAACAACAACAAGCATGGGTGGAAACCTATGGGCTCAAACGTTTGACACCTTTGACCATTACAAATAAAGAAATCTTTTATGAGCAACTGAAAACTATTGCTTTATCAGATTATTGTTTATCTAAAGAAGAGCATGAATTGGGGATTATTGCACTTGCCGTACCTGTATTAAATGCACAGGGCCAAGTGATTGCAGCCATAAATTGTATGTCGCAAACCAATCTCACAAGTGAAGACTATTTGATTCAACAGGTATTGCCATTATTACGTCAGGCAGCAAATGAACTCCGTGGTTTGATATAAAAACCACCGCAATGCGGTGATTTTTTTATTAAACATAGGGATTGTCACTCAATAAAAATAATTAAACAGAATGGCAAATTTTTCTTTATTCAAATGAATATGTCTAGTCATTCCGCTTAACTAAAAATGAATTGGCTCAACACAACATAATCAACTTAATTAATAAAAATCCTATTAGGCTGATAAATTTAGCGAAGATGTTTGATTCGTTTGCTTTCGGTAAAATAACTTAGCAAGTACTAAAATGATAAAAATCGCTAAGATAAAAACTATACCGTAATAAGCATAAAGTTGCAGAGGCGCAATACCTCGATCTAAAAATAAGCCCGCAATGATAGGAGATAAAATTGCCCCTATTCGACCAAATCCTATCGCATACCCTACACCGCGACTTCTTATATCCGCTTCATAAATAGTGGGTGAAATAGCATATAATCCCGCAACACATCCATTCATTAATATTCCAAGTAATAGCCCAACAAGAAGTGCAAGGCTCACTTTTGACGATACTGCAATAAATAAAAAAATACTCAAAGCTGTAAGACCTAAAAATAAACTAAGTGCGTAAAAAATGTTTATCCGCGAAGCAATCAACCCAATAATGGCAGCGCCAAAAATACCACCAATACTAATTAGAATCCCTGTACTAACACCTTGATCTGATGACATACCTATTGTAATTAAAATTTTAGGTGTCCAACTCATTACAAAATAAAAGCCAAACATCACCAAGAAAAATGCACACCATAAACACAATGTTTGAAACCCTTGTCGCCCTCTAAAAAGTTTCTTAATACCATTATCGTTATCACACTCATTTAGCACATGATTCGGCAATACAGTTAAATTTTCTAGTTTAATATGCCGTAAAATTCCATTGATATTATCTAAAGCCCGTACTGGTTTTTTCACCAATAAGTAATCAAGTGACTCAGGTAGTAACCATAAGGCAAATATGAACATTATCAAAGTTGTTATACCTCCAGCTAAAAAAACGGAGCGCCAACCTAAATGTTCAATCAATGCAAAAGTTAGAATCCCGCCTAATGTGGCACCAATACCATAACCAGTAGACATTAAACTAACGGCCAGGCTTCTCCAGCGTGCATTGGCATATTCACTCGCCAGTACGTTACTGCTCGCCAAGATTCCCCCAACCCCGACACCTGTAATAAAACGTAAAATAGCTAAAATGGTATGATCTTGAACCAAGGCACAAGCAGACATACTGAGCCCCGAAAGTATTAAGCAGATTAAAATTAATAACCGTCGGCCAATTTTATCCGCCTGCGGTGCCAAAAAAATGGAACCCGCAGCCATACCAAATAAGCCTGCGCTAAGTAATATCCCGATTTGAGCACCAGATAATGCCCACTCGGCAGAAACAGCAGGTGCAGTAAATGCCATAACCATGACATCAAAACCATCAATTACATTCAAAAGAATACAAATTAGGATAACGAACCATTGATAACGACTCATTTTGTTATCGTTAATCTCATGTAGAACATTTCTTTGCACGCGGTGTCTCCCTTTTTGGATAGGAAATACACACCGAAATAAAAGAACATAGAGTGCGGTGATTATGCATATCCTTATCCATAATTGCCTTATATTGATAATTTAGTTGATTGATGTGCTGTCATAACACTCAACCCAAAGAGCACCCTGCTCATCCATACATCCTGACAATCAGGATCCAAAAAATCAAGAAAATTAAATTATAAATTACATTAAAGCAAGTTTAAATAATACAAATAACTGATAAATATAGTAAATGATAAATTTCATAAAATTTTATGGATCCAATATGAAAAATATTTTATGATCAACATGGCGCAATTAATCACCAACCCAACAAACACCTTAGCTGCATGAAGCACTAAAAAAAATCAAAGGACTGTCTTATGACATTAAAGAAAATAAGCCAACTATCGTTTGGCTTTTTCCTATCTAGCACACTTATTTCACCAAGCCATGCCACAGATCCCAAGCACTCTCCACCAAATATTATGATTATTCTTGCAGATGACTTAGGATTCTCAGACATTAGTGCTTATGGAAGCGAGATTAAAACCCCTCATATAGACAGCTTACTCACACAAGGAAAAATGCTCTTTAATTTCCACGCTTCATCTATGTGTTCACCTACGCGCGCCCAGCTTATGACGGGTGCAGACAATCATTTGGTCGGTTTAGGAGCAATGTATGAAACATCCAAAAGACAGGAAAAATTAGTAGGCGCAGACAGTCCGAGCTCATTATTAAAAATTGACGGCTATTCAGGACATCTAACCCCAAATGCATATACGCTTGCGGAAATGCTCAAACAAAAAGACTACTACACTTTTATGGTGGGTAAATGGCATTTAGGTTTTGAGGCCAATCAAAACCCTAAAGCACGTGGTTTCGATCAATCTTACGCTTTATTAGATGGCTTTGATCTACACTTCAAAGAGCAACCTAAGAATTACCCTCGCAACACCCAATATACCGAAAATGGTCAGAAAGTATCTTTACCAGATCACTACTACTCAACAGATTTCTTTACCCAAAAAGCGGTTGAATATCTGGATAAAAATACTCAAAACAAGCCATTTTTTGCCTATTTGGCTTACACAGCACCGCATTGGCCAATACAAGCTCCAGCATCTTATCGGAATATGTATAAAGGGAAATATGACCAAGGCTATGATGCGATTCGAAAAGCCAGATTTGAACGCCAAAAGAAACTTGGACTGATTCCTGCAAATGCCGTATTTCCTGAAGAACGCGGCAATCAAGCTTTGTCGACCAAAGGTTGGGATCAACTCACACCTGCTGAACGTAAATATGAAGCGCGTAAAATGGAAGTTTATGCAGGCATGGTCACCCAGCTTGATGATCGTGTTGGCGATGTCATTCAGCACTTAAAAAAACACCATCAATATGACAACACCGTGATTGTCTTTATGTCTGATAATGGTGCTGAAGGTGGTGATCACAACTTCCCGATGGGAGAAGCTGACAATAGCTATGAAAATATTGGCAATGCAACTTCTTATGTTTACATGGGACCACGCTGGGCGGAAGTCAGCAGCACCCCATTTACCTATTGGAAATCAGCTGCCGCAGAAGGTGGCGTACGCGTACCCGTCCTTATCAAGTACCCAAGCAATCTTTCTAAAGACCGCGGTATCAACAACAATTTTGGTACGGTTCGAGATATTTTTCCTACAGTCATGGAGTTGGCGGGTATTCAACACAAGCAGTTGTACGCCACGGACAGCAAAAAAATCCAACCTTCAGGTTATAGCTTAATTCCGGCCTTGAAGAATAATGCTGCACGCATTCGCCCTGTAAACTACTATGAGTTTAAAGAGCTCCATGGCAGTCGCTATGCAAAAAATGATGAATGGAAGCTGGTTGAAAACTCCCCTTCAAAATTCAACAGTCATGGATGGGAACTCTATAATCTAAAAAAAGACTTTAATGAACAACATAATGTATACGCACAACACCCTGAAGTCGTAAAAATTTTGAATGACAAATATCTGTCCTATGCAGATAAAAATGGCGTCGTTAATTTTGAGCAATATAACAAGAAGTAAGGAGTAAATAATGATGAAGCGCATTATTTTATCTTCATCATTCATCCTACTCAGTGCTTGCCAAGACAGCTCCCAAACCACCCAACCAGCATCTATTGCAGATTTAGGCAACCGCACCAAGTGCGCAGCATATTCAGGCTTACCACACGGTTGGCCCAATCAAAAAGATGCTGGAATGGTGAAGCTCCCCGCAGGAAGCATACAACTTGGTACCACTCACGGATACGATGATGAACGACCACTCAACCAAACCAGCAATCAGATTCCTTCATTTTTAATTGATGCTACTGAAGTCACCAATGCTCAGTTCGCTGAGTTTGTAAAACAGACTGGCTATATCACCGATGCAGAAAAGCAGCATGGTGCCGCCATGTTTGTTCAACCTACGCAGCCAGTTGCTGAACTCAACTGGTGGAGATTTGAACCTAGGGCAAACTGGAAACACCCTTGGGGGCTTAAAAGCAGCAAGCAACATCAACCCAATGAACCTGTCAGAATGGTCACTTGGAACGATGCCTATGCTTAGGCCAACTGGTTAGGTCACGATTTACCAACTGAACTTGAATGGGAATACGCAGCCAAAGGATTTCAGCAAAACTCCGACCTTGGTCCTCAACATAACGGTCACATCACCGCCAACTATTGGCAAGGTGAATTCCCTTATCAAAACAATCAGGATGATGGTTTTGCTGAGGTTTCACCTGTAGGTTGTTTTGACAAAAATCCATTTGGATTATATGACCTGATTGGCAATGTCTGGGAATGGACACAAACCCCATACACTGGACCACGAGACCATCATATGGGAGATCCTGAGCAATATCGGGTCAACCACAGTGATGTCTTAAAATACACCATTAAAGGTGGATCTTACCTATGTGCATCAAACTATTGTGCACGTTACCGTGCTGCCGCGAGGCACCCACAAGAACTCGACTTAGCTACTAGCCATGTTGGTTTTAGGACAGTTAAACGTTTTTAAATGGAATTAAAATGAAACATATTTTTATGAATGGGATTTTATTCTCAGGGGTCGCTATTGCCTATTGTTCAGCACACAGTGCCGAATCTTACACTTTTAAAAATGATCTGGTTTTAAAAACCTTTAGTTTTGACCGAGACCACAAAGATAGCAATAGTAGTGACTCCAGCAGCCTGAGCCAAGGTTTCATTTATCGTGGTGACTGGGTTATGAAAATTGACCAATTACAGCTTCATCTCATGCCGAGCTTACAATATGCTTATCGCCTTAGCCCAGATCAGCACACCAGTGATTTGGTTCTGCCTTCTGATCCTGTAAGCAAATCACAAGCTCAGGACTATACCAAGTATGGTCTAGGTGCTGGAATTGAATATCAAAATGCGCGATTTAATTTTGGTGAGCTTACGCCAGATGATCCTCTTGCCCCGCAAGTGGACACCCATCAATTAAGAGTGAATTACCAAGGTGCAGAGCTTAAATATAAATATCAAAATTTTGATTTTGGCTTAATTAACCGCTATTCCCCTCGGAATGAAGAGCATTACCGCAAGTTAGCCATTTCCAAACAAGAGTCTGATGGCTTATATTTTTTTACGCTGGGATGGCAAAACCAGCAAATACTCTTGGAAGTTTTATGATGGCTATTTACAAGACATCATCAATCAGAGCTATTTTGCGCTAGATTACAATTGGACTTCGCAACAAACCACCAAACTACGGTTGTTCCGACATGATGATGTAGGATTAGCCAAAATTGGGGAATATGACAACACCTCACTCGGTGTCATGCACTTTATGAAGCATGGTAATTTACAAGCTGGTATTGGTTATCAAGAGAATTACGGCAAAGACGGTATTCCTAAACTGGATGGCATGCCCATTCCGCATATGGTGAACTGGACGCTAGGCGCCTTTACCAAAGCCGATGAAAAATCCTACCATTTTGTCGCCTCATATAATCTTCAGGATTACATCAAAGGACTGAAAATCACCTACAAATATATTTATGGTGATTCATTTCAAACCAACAATCAGGATAATTTTGAACAAGAAAGCGATGTCTTAGTTCAATACGACTTAAATCACTGGGTCAAAAATCTCAAATTCCTGTTCCTGAATATCAACTACGATATTAAAAATGGCAAAAGCCTAGATGAACAGCGTTTTATGCTGCATTACACCCCAAAATTCTAATCAACCAAGTATCCAGAAATCTACGCCAAGTGGATTTTTGGATCCATTTTATGGTTTGCGCATAGATCAAAAACACTCTAAAACTCACAAATGCACCCAAAAACAATTATTAAACTTCCATTATTAAGTCGTTTACTCCCATAATGTGTAAATCCCCACCCAAACATCAGTTGACCATACAATAAAAATATTATAAATTGGATCCAATAATTGACACGGAGTCATCACAATGTTTATTAAAAATGCTTGGTATGTCGCATGCCGCCCTGAAGAACTTCAAGATAAGCCGTTAGGTCGTACGATTTGCGGTGAAAAAATTGTTTTCTATCGTGGCAAAGAAAATAAAGTTGCTGCTGTTGAAGACTTCTGTCCGCATCGTGGCGCACCTCTTTCACTCGGCTATGTTGACGATGGAAATTTAGTTTGTGGCTATCATGGACTGGTCATGGGCTGTGAAGGAAAAACCATTGCAATGCCAACACAACGAGTCAATGGTTTCCCATGCAATAAAGCCTATGCTGTGGTTGAAAAAATGGGCTTTGTCTGGGTCTGGCCAGGTGATAAAAATCTTGCAGATGAATCTTTATTACCTGTTTTAGAATGGGCCGATCACCCTGAATGGAGCTATGGAGGTGGCTTATTTCACATTCATTGTGACTATCGCCTGATGATTGATAACCTCATGGACTTAACCCATGAAACCTATGTACATTCCAGCAGTATTGGTCAAAAAGAGATTGATGAATCACTACCAATCACCAAAGTAGAGGGTGATCATGTCATTACTGAACGCTATATGGATAATGTGATTGCCCCTCCCTTTTGGCAAATGGCACTTCGGGGTAATCATCTCGCAGATGATATACCCGTAGACCGTTGGCAGCGTTGTCATTTCTTCGCCCCAAGTAATGTACATATTGAAGTTGGGGTTGCACATGCAGGTCATGGTGGTTATGACGCACAAAAGGACAAGAAAGTTTCCTCAATCGTGGTGGATTTTATTACGCCTGAAACAGAGACTTCGCATTGGTATTTTTGGGGAATGGCACGTAACTTTCAGCCTGAAAATACAGAACTCACTGATCAAATTCGTAAAGGACAAGGCAAAATCTTTACGGAAGATTTGGAAATGTTAGAGCAACAACAACAAAACATTCTCAATAATCCGCAGCGCAAACTACTGATGCTGAATATTGATGCAGGTGGTGTACAATCACGCAAAGTGATTGAGCGTTTATTGACTGAAGAAAAACATGCTACGGTAAAACCTGAAGTGGCTAAATTTCCAAATATTCATGTGATTTAAGGATAAAAACATGGACGTTATTATTGATAAGATTCATCAGCTTACGCCCTCTATTCGCGCCTTTGAACTTATTTCCACATCAGGTTCAGCCCTGCTGCCATTTGAGGCTGGGTCGCATATTGATGTTCATCTTAAAAATGGACTTACTCGGCAATATTCTCTCTCGAACTGTTCGAGTGAAAACAATCGTTATGTCATTGGCGTACTGCATGATGAACAGTCACGGGGTGGCTCAAGATGTATGCATCGTGATTATAATGAAGGTGACTTATTAAGTATTGGTCAGCCACGAAATCTATTTGCACTACATAGCCGAACACAAAAAGCCGTGCTGTTTGCAGGAGGCATTGGAATTACCCCGATTCTCTCCATGGCCTACCGTTTAAAAGCACAAGGTATTCCATTTGAACTGCATTATTTTGTACGTAGCCATGAAATGCTCGCTTTTTATGGCAATTTAACCCAACATTTTGCAGAACAGATTCATTTTCACATTCAAAACCAAGCTGATACCGAATGTGATATGGAAAAAGTATTGCAACAACCCGATTCTAGTAAACACCTATATGTATGTGGGCCAACGGGCTTTATGCAATTTGTAATGCAGTCCGCTGAAACAGCGGGTTGGCAAGCCGAACAATTGCATCAGGAGCATTTTGTTGCACCCAAAGCCGATCACTCAAAAGATGAGGCATTTACCTTAGAAATTAAAGGTACGGGGCGTCGAATAGAAATTCAACCTGAACAGACTGTAACTCAAGCCCTGTTAGCATATGGTTTTGATGTGCCTGTATCTTGCGAACAAGGCATCTGTGGTACTTGTATTACCCGTGTTGTTTCTGGCATTCCAGATCATAGGGACGTATTTATGACAGATGAAGAACGTGCCTTGAATAATCAGTTCACGCCTTGCTGCTCTCGCGCTAAATCCAAACATTTGGTGATTGAGTTATAGGAACACTCGTTTTACTCCCGCTCAAATGCATTGAGCGGGAGTTTTTTTATTACACCACGGTCAATATGTTTTTGACCGTCTCGCCTAATAACGCAACACTACTATGTTCTCGCATTAAAGTTTCAGCACGGCCCGACTGGCGCTGAAGTAAAGCTTCATAAATAGAGCAATGCTGCAAATGTGCGTAGTGCAAGCGGCGATATTCAGACAAAGCGCGTGATTCGTCATAGGTAATGGCTTGAACGGAAGCCATAGGCAATTGATTGTTTTTTGCTAAGGCTTGAATAAGCGCAATATTTTGTGCACCTTGAATAATTGTGTCATGGAAAATCACGTTAAATTCATGATAACGTTCTAATTCTTCATCACCAAATTCAGTATGCTCTGCAAAGAGTTGTTCTATTTGCTCTATACAATTTTTGAGAGTTTGCTGCTGTACTTCCGATAAACCTTGCTCAGCTAAAGTTTTGGCTGCCAAGCCTTCCAATACTCCGCGAACCTCTAAGGCATCATTGACCAATTGATTTGAAATTTCACGAACCGTATAACCACGGGTTGGATTCTTAATCAACAATCCTTCTTGTTCCAGCAAACGAAAGGCCATGCGAATGGGCTGTCGTGATACTCCAAGTAACTCTGCTGTTGGGATTTCAGCAATGCGACTGCCGCCTTCAAGCTCACCCGCGATAATCATTTTTCTTAGTTTTATTAATACTTGTTGCCCTGAAGACATCCCTAGCCACACTTGTTAAAAGATTTCAAAGTCATGCTAGCAAGATCAATCATCAACTGACAATACATTTCTAACAGAGAAAACATCTACATCTACGCATGAGTATATTAAAGCCTCATCTTGACTCACTCTGAAGCTGCCTCAACTTTAGATTGTTTTAAGTTATTGACCATAATGTCTAAATTGTTGCGAATTAAATAAGCCAAGTTCATATCGACGCCTTGCAACATTTTAGTTTCCAACGCCTCTACCACAGCATTACATTCGGCTAGTTTAGCTAAACCACTTTCTGTTACTGTAAGCAGAATACGACGACCATGGGTTGGATCTGGAGTTTTCTCAATCCATTGCTGTTGCAATAAATCTTGCAAAATTTTATTGGCCGATTGTGGCTTAATAAATGAACGCTCTGCGAGTTTGGCATTCGATAAATTATTTTTAGAAGCCAAAACAGATAATGCCGTGAACTGAGGCAAAGTGATGTCTAAATCTTTTAAATGTTCTGTTAAATATTTACTAATTACCCGATCTATACGTGCGATGGTATAGCTTAAACGTGGGCCATCTTCTGTTTTTTTATCAATGGTATTTGAACGCATCATAATTTTTCATCATAAAAGCTAAAACTAAAAAAGAAGTATGAGAGCCACCTCTCATACTTCTTTGTATTTAACGAGCTGTCGTACTTTGTATTAACTGTACAGGCTGTTTAGGCTTTCTGACAAGCATCAAGGCAGAAATTGCTGCGATCAGAATCACAGGAATACTTGAACCAATCACAATCGTAGCACTTTGCCCCAATGACAGTAAAAAACCGGCAAGCAATGGACCAGCAAAAGATCCAATACGACCGACAGCAACTGCTGCCCCAACACCTGTGCCTCGCATTTCGGCTGGATAATAAATGGCAGCAAGTCCATATAATGCAGATTGCCCACCCACAATAAATAACCCACAACCTACCGCAGAGAGTGCCAGCACCGCCACGGTTGGAGAAAAAGACAGACAACACAAAGACACCAAAATGCCGAGATAAATAAATTTAATCACGAAACTCATGCGCATTTTGTCTAGCATCATGCCCATCAAAATTGAGCCAAAAATACCACCAACGTTATAGCCCATTTGCACATAATTGGCTTGCAGCTTGGTCAGACCTTGCGCACCCATCAATAGAGGCAGCCAATTTAGCAAGAAATACAACACCACCAACGTACAGAAGAAACTAATCCAAATTTGAATAGTCGACATTCTTCTTTCTTTAGCAAATAGCACTTCAAAAAAAGGCGTTGCCGATTGGGTTTTACGGTCTAGATAATCCGTTGATTCAGGTAAGAATTTCATCAACAATGGAATTAATAAAATTGGGGCAATCCCGCCCACATAGAAGATATGACGCCACTCTGCATCGCCAGCCAAAAGCATCGCAACCACAGAAGTGAGTAAGCCACCACATGGAATACCACTGTACATAATACTCACTGCTGTGCCTTTATGGTCAGATGATACCGCCTCGGATGCCAAGGTAATCATCATGGGTAAGGCGCCACCCATACCGAGTCCAGTCAAAAAGCGAATCACTAAAAGTAGTTCATAATTTGCTGCAAAGGCAGTCACTAATGACATTACTCCAAATAGCAAAATACTGAAAATTAATACTTTTTTACGACCGATAATATCTGAAAGCCGTCCACCGATAATCGCACCTGGTAAAGTTCCGATAATCGCGGCACTAAAGGCCCAAGCCATGTGGGCATTATCCAACATAAATTCTGCACGCATACGTGGGGCGGCAACCCCCATAGATTGAAGATCAAAACCTTCAAAAATTGCGATCGCAAAACATAACAGTAAAGTGAGTTTGGCCCTTCCCGAGGGATGATGCACTTTATCCATAACTAAATCCTTCTTTTGATATTTCCATGACATCTTGTTGTTTTGTGCTGTTCATCGAACACTTATAAAATATCAGTTAGACTGATTTAAAAATCAACACCAAAATTCATATATTTTTTATAAAAATAATTTTAATTATATTTTTCAATGGTATAAAAAATTTATGCAAAATAATTTAAAAAACACTTGAATGTAAGTTTAACTGATATTAAGTTAAGTAAAGAACAAACAAACTGTCATTCAAGGAGCAAGCACATGACATATGAAAACCGTTGGAAAACTGTTGATGTACAAATTGAAAATGGTATTGCATGGGTTATTTTAAACCGCCCAGAAAAGAAAAATGCCATGAGTCCAACATTGAATCGTGAAATGATTGATGTCCTCGAAACCTTAGAACTTGATCAAGATGCTCGTGTGTTGGTTTTAACAGGATCTGGGGACTCTTGGACAGCAGGCATGGATTTGAAAGAATATTTCCGTGAAGTCGATAGTCAACCAGAAATTGTACAAGAACGTATCCGTCGTGATTCTTGCCGTTGGCAGTGGCAATTATTACGGATGTATTCAAAACCAACCATCGCCATGGTTAATGGATGGTGTTTCGGTGGCGGCTTCTCTCCTTTAGTGGCGTGTGATCTTGCCATTGCAGCGGATGAAGCAACCTTTGGTCTATCTGAAATTAACTGGGGAATTCCACCGGGCAACTTGGTCAGTAAAGCAATGGCAGATACCGTTGGACACCGTACCTCGCTGTATTACATTATGACAGGCAAGACTTTTAGTGGAAAAGAAGCGAAAAATATGGGCTTGGTCAATAAAAGTGTACCTTTGGCTCAACTTAAAGCTGAAGTCACTGAACTTGCCAATATTTTGCTAGAGAAAAACCCAGTGGTATTACGTACCGCTAAAAATGGCTTTAAACGCTGTCGTGAACTCACTTGGGATCAAAATGAAGATTATTTATATGCCAAGTTAGATCAATGTAACCACCGCGATACCGAAGGCGGACGCCAAGAAGGTTTGAAACAATTCCTAGATGAAAAATCTATTAAACCGGGTTTACAAAGCTACAAGCGTACTGGCTAATTTCTGGTTTTTTAAATGGTTAAGTAAGGATACAACCCATGCACAATGTACAGTTAAAACAAGATGAATCTGTAGATACATCAAACATTCATAAGGTGCAATTGCTGATTCACGGGCAATCTGTCGATGCATCGAATCAGGCAACCTTTGAACGAATTAGTCCGATTGATGGTCAAGTCGCCAGTATTGCAGCGGCGGCAACTTTGGCAGATGTCGATTTAGCTATAGCGTCTGCGGCAAAGGCTTTTCCTGTTTGGTCGAAACTTTCACCGACTGAACGCCGTTTACGTTTACTCAAAGCAGCGGACTTGATGGATGCGAGAACGGATCAATTTATTCAAATTGGGATGCGTGAAACAGGTTCAACTGCGACATGGTATGGGTTCAATGTCCACCTTGCTGCCAATATGTTACGTGAGGCAGCAGCCATGACCACACAAATGGATGGCAGTCTTATTCCATCTGATGTGCCTGGAAATATGGCGATGGGAATTCGTGTTCCGTGTGGGGTTGTGGTTGGTATAGCCCCGTGGAATGCACCAGTGATTTTACCCACCCGTGCGTTGGCGATGCCACTAGCCTGCGGTAATACAGTGGTACTCAAAGCATCCGAAGCTTGCCCTGCAACACAACGACTGATTGGTCAAGTGTTGCATGAAGCAGGTCTTGGCGATGGTGTGGTAAATGTCATTACCCATGCTGCTGAAGATGCACCGCAAATTGTGGAACGCTTAATCTCGCACCCTGCGGTCAAACGAATTAACTTTACTGGCTCTACCAAAGTCGGGAAAATTATTGCAGAAACCGCGGCCAAATACTTAAAACCTGTTCTACTCGAACTTGGTGGTAAAGCCCCTGTTGTAGTGTTGAATGATGCTGATGTCGATGAAGCTGTCAATGCGGTTGCATTTGGTGCTTTCTTCAACCAAGGACAGATCTGTATGTCTACCGAACGCGTACTCGTTCAAGATAGGATTGCCGATCAATTTATTGAAAAACTGATTGAAAAGACTCGTACCATTCATGCAGGAAATCCAACCTTTAAGGGGAATGCTCTTGGTGTATTGGAAAGCCAACGTGCAGCAAATCGCATTCGACATTTACTAGAAGATGCGCAAAGCAAAGGTGCAAATTTACCGCTTGGCATTCATATACAAGACACTGTCATGCAACCAACTTTGGTTTTAAATATTCATCCAGAGATGCTGCTGTATCGAGAAGAATCGTTTGGCCCAGTTTGCACGGTACAACGTTTTGGCAGTGTTGAAGAAGGTATTAAACTTGCCAATGACAGTGAGTTTGGTTTATCTGCTGCCGTGTTTAGTCAGAATATTGCACAAGCACTGGATGTTGCGAAACAAATTGACTCAGGTATTTGCCATATTAATGGTGCAACAGTACACGATGAAGCACAAATGCCTTTTGGTGGGACTAAATCCAGTGGATACGGGCGCTTTGGCAGTAAGGCTTCGATTGCTGAATTTACAGAATTGCGTTGGATCACCATACAAACACAGCCGCGTCATTATCCAATTTAACAATTGGATCCGATTTTAATATTCAATAAAAATGCATGAAGCAAAAATATAAAGCACAGTGATGCGCTTTCCATGGAGTGAAACCAATGCAAATGAATGCCACTCAATCACAAGATCGCGAACGCTTCGTAAAACTGGGGAGCCATGTTGTCGATTATGTTTATCGAGATCAGGTCTTGTATCTTCATCCCAAAGAACAACTTAAAAATTACCCACAAAAACTGACTGATCGCCTAATTCATTTTGCGCAAACCAAGCCAGAACATATTTTTGCGGCAAAACGAAATACTCAAGGTGAGTGGGTCAAGCTCAGTTATGCTGACACCTTACAACGTGCATGGCATATTGCCCAAGCTTTACATAATCGCAATTTGAGTGAGCAGCGTCCTTTACTTATTTTATCGGGCAATGATCTTGAGCATTTAACACTGTCGATGGCTGCGATGTTGGCAGGTGTTCCATTTTCTGCTATATCCCCTGCTTACTCACTGATTTCACAAGATTTTGGTAAATTAAAACATGTTTTCGATGTGCTTACTCCGGGTATGGTTTATGCCAATGATGGTCAAGCCTTCGCCAAAGCCATTCAAAATTGTGCCCAAACAGAGGTTGAAATTGTCACCAATAAAGGGATTCTGGGTGAGCACAGTTGCACGTCATTTCAGTCACTGTTAGATACGTCTGTCACTAATGTGCAAGAGTATTATCAAAGTTTAGACGAACATCAAATTGCCAAGTTTTTATTTACCTCGGGTTCGACTAAACTGCCGAAAGCTGTACCAACCACGCATTTGATGTTAAGTGTTAATCAGCAAATGTTATTACAAACCTTCCCTGAGTTTGAAGAAACACCACCCGTATTATTGGATTGGTTGTCTTGGCATCATACTTTTGGCGGCAGCCACAATGTCGGGATTGCCCTATATAACGGTGGCACCATTTACATTGATGATGGCAAACCTGTCGCGGGTAAGTTTGATGAAACCATTCGCAACTTAAAAGAAATTTCACCGACGGTGTATTTAAATGTGCCGAAAGGTTGGGAAGAACTGACCGGCGCCCTCGAAAAAGATGCCGAACTGCGTGATCGCTTCTTTGCCAAAGTGAAAATTCTATTCTTTGCTGGTGCTGCTTTATCCGAAGCAGGCTGGAACCGACTAGACCGAATTGCACAAGAACATTGTGGTGAAAAGATTCGCATTATGAGCGGGCTTGGCATGACGGAAACAGCACCATCTTGTGCGTTTACCACAGGCCCACTGGTTATGGCAGGCTTTATTGGCTACCCAGCACCAGGCTGTGAAATTAAGTTGGTTCCTTATGGCGACAAACTTGAATTCTGTGTCCGTGGCAAACATGTCATGAAAGGATATTGGCGCTTAAATGCAGACCAACAAAGCATCGTTTTTGATGAGGAAGGCTTTTTCCATACTGGAGATGCAGTTCGCTTGGTCGATGTCAATGATCCAACACAGGGCTTAATGTACGATGGCCGTATTGCAGAAGACTTTAAACTCAATACGGGTACGTTTGTAAATGTCGGAACCATCCGCAATAAGGTGTTAATTCAAGGCAATCGACTGATTCAAGATGTGTGTATTACGGGGTCTAATTTAAATGCCATAGGCTTTTTGATTTTCCCTAAATTAGATGCCTGTGCCGAATACGCTGCACTCTCGCTAACAGAAAACTCAGCAGAACAGATCTTGAAACATCCTAAAGTACAGCTTTGGTTTCGCCAATTTCTGATGACCTTTAATAAAGATGCAACGGGCAGTTCAAATCGTGCCTCGATGCTTTATTTGATGACTGAACCACCGCAGCTCGATGCAGGTGAAGTGACGGATAAAGGCAATCTCAATCAAGGCAATATCATTAAACGCCGTGCCGAGAAAATTGAAGAGTTGTATCAAAAACAAACCGAGAATTCACTGATTATTCGAATTCCAACTTTAAACAACTAAACCACTGAAATAACAGTAAAAAAGCTCAATTTATTTTGGGCTTTACCCTTACTTTTGCCAAAAAAAGGTTGAGTATGCAGCAAGATACTGAATTTGAACTGTTTCGAGATAATTATCGCCGCTTTCTAAAAGAATATGTCGCTCCGCACTATGAACAGTGGGAACAAGACGGACTTATTCCAAGACGCTTATGGAATCTGCTTGGAGAAAATGGCTTTTTATGCGTCGATGTGCCTGAAGAATATGGCGGTTATGGCGCACCTGTTCATTACTCACTGATGCTGGTTCAAGAAACCGCGCAAGCAGGTTTTACCTCCTTAGCTGTTGCAATTGGTGGACAAAATGAACTGGTTTCTCCATATATCCAAAACTTAGGCAGTGAAGAACAAAAGCAATATTGGCTCCCGAAAATGGTCACAGGTGAAGTCGTAACAGCTATTGCCATGACCGAAGCCAATGCTGGATCGGATTTACAAGCCATTCGCACCCAAGCCTTTCTGAATCAAGACCATTATTTGGTGGATGGATCAAAAACCTTTATTTCCAATGGGATACATGCTGACCTGATTGTCGTGGTGGCAAAGACTAATCCTGAAGCTCGAGCAAAAGGTATTTCTTTGTTACTGGTCGATGCTAGCTTAAATGGCGTTGAAAAAGGCAGATCTTTGAAAAAAATTGGACTCCATGCCCAAGACACTGCTGAGTTGTTTTTTGATCAGGTCAAAGTCCCTAAGAACCAAAGACTGGGCGAAGAAGGTCAAGGTTTTTCCTACCTGATGCAGGAGTTGCCCCGTGAACGCTTAAGTATTTCTATGATGGCTCTGGGTTCGATTTTAGGTGCTATTGAACTCACCAGTGATTATGTCCAGCAACGTAAAGCCTTTGGTCAGCCTTTAAGCCACATGCAGAACACGCGTTTTGTATTGGCCAGCACACAAATTAAAGCCAAAGCAGCTCAGGCCTTTGTCGATCAATGTGCGGAACAATACAGTCGAGATGCTTTAAGCATCAGTCATGTCGCTGCCTTGAAATGCTTTATTACCGATACTCAATGTGATGTGATTGATCAATTACTGCAACTGTTTGGCGGCTATGGCTACATGCAGGAATATCCAATTTCACGTTTCTTTGTCGATGCACGTGTGCAAAAAATTTACGGTGGCACCAATGAAATTATGAAAGAAATTGTCGCGCGGGAAATGCTCGGAAAATAATTCGTTTAAACAACAAATGAAGAACAGACCTCAATCCAAGGTCTGAATGTAAAACAACAATGATATTTCAGGAAGAAATGCAATGCAGTCTAAATTATGGATGTACTCTACCCTTATGCTCTCCAGTTCAGCATTTGCAGGTAGCTTTATTGATAACAGCACAGTCGATTTAATCACGCGAAATTTTTATTTCGATCGTGATTATCAAGAACAGTCTAAATACCCTGCCGCCAAAGATTGGGCGCAAGGCTTTATTCTAAAAGCCAATTCAGGCTATACCGAAGGAACAGTTGGTTTTGGCTTGGATATTTTAGCTACGGCTGGGTTGAAACTGGATGCCAGTGCTGATTATGCGGGGACGGGAAACCTACCGCGGGATACTGTGACCAATGAACCTGCTTCAAGTTATGGAGAAATTGGAGTCACAGGTAAATCTAAAATCAGTAAAACTGAATTAAAGGTTGGAACACTTCGACCAATGAACCCTGTACTGGTCGCCTCGCCTGCACGTTTATTGCCACAAACCTATCGTGGGATTTCCTTAGAATCGAAAGATATTCAAAACCTTGATTTTCAATCGGCTTATATCGACAAGATCAATCATCGTGATTCAAGCAATTACGAAAACATTAAAATATCAGGTGTAAATGGGCGCTTTAAAAGTGCAGAAACAGATGGGCTCTATTATTTGGGAGGACATTACCAACTCATTCCCAATACTAAACTCACCAGTTTTTATATGAATGTTGAAGATTTATATGATCAATCCATGTTTGGTATTACCTACAATCATAAATTCAATGAGAACAATAATTTAAGTTCACAATTGCGCTACTACCGCAGCCGTGATGAAGGTCAAGCCAAAGCAGGTTTGGTGGATAATGATCTGATTCATGCCTATTTTGAATATAAACATCAAAACCATAAGTTTATTTTGGCGACTTTTCATCATAGCGGTGACACCGCATTTCCCTACTTAACAGGGGGTGAAACAGGCTTGCTGATCGACACTTGGCCAGCGGAATTTTTAAATCCCAAAGAGCGTGTTTACAGCTTTCGTTATGAATATGACTTCAAAAACTATGTGCCAGGTTTACGCTTTATGACCCGTTACACCACGGGTGACAATATTTATGCACCAAATTTGGGTGGAACCGATTTAAAAGAACATGAAACTGATTTTGACCTTGGTTATACGGTGCAAACAGGTATGTTCAAAAACCTTGGCTTACGCGCACGTTATGCCATGTATGACAACAATATGCTCTCCTCAGCCAACATCAAACCATCCAACGAAACACGCATCAATATCGATTACACATGGAAGTTTAAATAAGCAAATGGAGGTTCTGCATTGATCAGAACCTCCAATTTTTGAGGGGAAATTTATGAAAAAAGTTCTGGTGCTGTTGTTTGGGTTAAGTTTGATCAGCTTCGCTCAAGCTGAAACATACAATCAACCACCACCGCTTCATCTTAAACCGCTGGCTCAATTTAGTGTCGATTTAAATGCTCCTGTGTGGGAACTTGGAACCACTAGCGACAGTGGCAAACGCAGCATTATTCCAATCACAGGTGGAACATTCGAAGGCAAATCACTTAAGGGCCGCATTTTAAATAATGGCGCAGATTGGCAAATTGTCGATAGCAAAGGCCTCGCCATTATTGATACTCGATACCTACTTGAAACTGAAGATGGCGCACTGATTTATCTTCAAACCAAAGGTTACAGACATGGCTCAAAAGAAGTAATGCAGCAACTTGCTCAAGGTCAAGAGGTCGATCCGAACAAATACTATTTCAAAATCACCATGCAATTTGAAACCAGCTCACCCAAATATGCTTGGCTGAACCAAACGGTAGCCGTAGGGAGTGCCATGCGTTTAGGCAAAGCCGTAATTTATGACGCTTATACACTTCAGTGATCAGGTAACTCATTCATTTTTCTCTTCTTCATTTGAAACAAGGATCTTTCGAAATGACGCTGAAAACTTTAGAACACCTGCCTCCCATTCACCATCATCTGGGAGGTCACAATATTCAATGGAATACTGACCATACTGAATTAGAAATTAGTTATGTCGCGCTCGACAGTTTTACCAATCCTCGAGGCAGCGTAGAAGGCGGCATGGTCTGCGCCATGTTGGATGATGTGATGGGGTTATTTGCCTATTTGGCCAATCAGCATACACCAGCCACCACTATTAACCTAACTATGGATTTTTTACGTCCCTGCCAAGTGGGAACTGTACTCACCAAATGTCGCTTTATCAAGCAAGGTAAAGTCATTCTCAACATTGAAAGCGAAGCATGGCAAAACCAGAAACTTATTGCCAGAAGTACTGCAAATTTTATGGTGCTCAACCCCTAACCTACGACATTGTTTGATATGGAATTTCAATAATGCAAAAAACCTTAAAACAAAAAAATTGGTTCATACCGTTAAGTGTATTGACCTTATGTGTTGGTCTTTCAGCCTGTGGCGATAATGACAGCCCAAATACGACACAAGCCACAATTCCGAAACTTTCTCCAGCTGTCGGAACCAACTTAAAAGGTGCATGCGCAGATTTACAAGAGTTTGAATATGCAAACACCAGTATCACTTCTGTAAGCTTAGAAGCAGCGGGCAGCTTAAAAGTTGCAGGTCAAGATATTGCAGCACACTGCTTGATTACAGGCTACATGTATCCACGCGTCAGTCCAGTAGATGGTCAAACCTATCAAATTGGTTTTGAAATGCGCTTACCACTGGACTGGAATGGTCGCTTTCTTTATCAAGGTAATGGTGGAACCGATGGCAATATTGCCACAGCAACGGGGCAAGTGGGCAGCGGTGGCCCATTGACCAATGCTCTGCATGATGGCTTTGCTGTCATTTCATCCGATGCTGGACACAATGCTTCACAAAATCCATTGTTCGGATTAGACCCACAAGCTCGAATTGACTATGGCTACGGTGCCATAACCAAACTGACTCCCATGGCGAAAAATCTGATTCAAGCCGCTTATGGAAAATTGCCAGACCGTTCTTATGCAGGTGGAACCTCAAACGGTGGACGCCATGCCATGATGGCAGCAACCCGTTTAAGTGATCAGTATGATGGTATTCTTGCCAGTACGCCAGGTTTCCATCTACCACGTGCTGCGGCAGCCCAACTATATACAGCACAACAATTACGCCGTGTAGCTACGGATGAAAATGATTTGAGTACAGCCCTTACGCTATCGGAACGCAAACTGTTGGCGCAATCCATTTTAAATCAATGCGATGGTTTAGATGGTGTTAACGATGGCTTAGTTCAAGATGTAGAAGCTTGCCGTACGGCATTTGATATTCACCGCGATGTTCCAGTATGTTCTAGCACACGTGATGGAAGTTGTTTATCTACAGATCAAATTGATGTGCTTGCCAATATCTATCGTGGTCCTGTCAATGCAACAGGTGAAGCATTATATGCCACACAACCATTTGATCCGGGGCTGATGGGCAGTAATTGGGCCAGTTGGAAATTTGACTCCTCTGTTGGTACGGCGCGTGACCCTGTGGCTGTTGGGATTATTTTTCAGGTTCCACCTGATCCAAGTATGATGCAAAGCTCTCGACAATTTGCCTTCAATTTTAATTTTGACGTGGACTATGCAAAATTATCGGCAACGAATGAAACCTATCAAGAAAGTGCGATGTCTTTCATGATTCCACCTGATGAATTAAATTTGGATCAATTACAGCAACGTGGCGGCAAAATGATTGTAGTTCAGGGTACGGCCGATGGCGTATTTTCTGTAGATGACACTCAGAACTGGTACGACAAATTACTACAAAAATATCAAAATAATGCCTCAGGCAATGCTCCAAGTTTTGTCCGTTTTTTTCGTGTTCCGGGTATGAATCACTCTCATGGTGGTATCGCAACCGATCAGTTTGACGCACTCAAGGCACTGGTCAACTGGGTTGAATATGGTCAGGCACCAGACCGAATTATTGCTGGCGCACGGGGTGAAGGCAATGCCAGTGATCAAGTGAATACTGAATTGCCTAGCGATTGGTCGGCAAACCGCACTCGACCACTTTGTCCATATCCTTTGATTGCACGCTATAACGGTCAAGGTGACTCAGAACTGGCTGAACATTTTAGTTGTAAATAGGTCTTAAAATGGAGAACAATATTTTGCTCTCCATTCTTCAAATTTTCGATCGATAAAAAAATTATACATGCTTAAAAATAAATTTAAGTCACAAATAGATAAGCATATCTGACTAATGTATCAGGTATTTATTTATATCTGTATAGCAGCATTCTCATTCCTATGATTTTTGGAGTTGGGCTAAATGCGAGATTAAAAAAGCACCCAAAGGTGCTTTTAACCTATAACCGCTTCAATCAATACTTAAAATTAAAACCAACAAAAGCCGTTCGACCCATTAAAATGTAATCAATGGAACGTGCAACATCATCGCGCTTAGTATTGGTTAAGTTTTTAATCCCCGCTTGCATAGTAAAACTCGGATTAAATTGATACTGCCCACTTAGACCTAAAATATGGTAATCATCTGATTTCTGACTCTTAGAAATGGCAGGTACATAGAGCATTTGGCTACCAATATATTGATAGTTTAGGTTCAATCCCAACGCATCATTCACACGCCAATCCAAAGTCATATTGCCTGTATGACGCGGGCTATAGTCTAGTTCTTTGTCCGTATCTTTATTTTTAGCATCTGAATAAGTGTAATTAAACTTCACACCTAAAGCATCATTCAGATCATATTGGCTTTCAAGTTCTACCCCTTTGACTGATGCTGAATGCACATTGGTATAAGTCATGACACTTGGGTTATATCCAGCCCTCCAACCATCGCTTACAATCATGTTTTTAATGTCATTATCAAAGTACATTAAACTTGCATAGAACTGATCATTTTCATACACACCACCAAACTCATAACTTGTTGCAGTTTCAGGTTCTAAGTCAGGGTTCCCCACCACCTGACATCGCCCACGGCAGGCCAATACCGAATATGTCGGATCGGATTGTGACAGACTCGGTGCCTTAAATGATTTACCAATCCCCCCTTTAAAATTAAATTGGTCCGTGACTTGATACACACTGTAGAAGCGTGGGCTGAACTCACTGCCAAAGCTATCATAGTCATCAAAACGTCCAGCAAAGGTCAGAGATAGTCGATCAAGTTTCCATTCATCTTGTAAATAAAATGCTGTTTGATTTACCGACGCGGAACCATTCAAGTTTTGATTATGCTCTAACTCTGTTTTACGGAATTCGGCTCCACCAGTTACTAAATGCTGCTCTCCAATATGTCCACTCACTTGAGCATCAAATGTATGGTTGGTCTGCTGAATATCTCCTGTCTTTTTATACAAATTGGTGATGATTTCTGAGTTATCCATCAAGTCCACGTTTTCATAGTAATAGCGCAGTCTGCTATTAATATCATTCCAATTCGCAGAATAAGTCAGCCCAACACTGGTACGGTCCATTTCTTGGATATTAGTTGGAAATGACAAACCATAGTTGTTCCATACCGCTTTACGGTCATCTGAACGATGGGTTAAATCAACATATAAAGTCTGGTTATCATTAATCAGCCAACTGACATTTGAGAGGATGCTGAAACCTTTACGTTTTTCCGCTGCATCCGTGTTTTTATAGATACTTTGTTCAGAGCGCCAAGCCTGTTGATCTACGCCTTCAAGTACCAAATTTGCTAAGAGTTTATTGTCAATCAAACTACCACCAATATAGGCACTTGCTTTATGAATTGCTCCATCATCTCCTTCAGTTGGTAACTCATAACTATAGTTAAATGCGGTCTCTAATTGCTCACTAGGTTTCTTTAAAATAATGTTCACGACGCCGCCGAGGGCATCTGCACCATATATGGAAGACATTGGGCCACGCACCACTTCAATTCGATCTACTGCAGCCAAAGGAATAGATGACAAATCAAAATCATTTGAATAATTAGAGGTTAATGCATCTCTAGAGTTTACACGGCGTCCATTGACCAATATCAAGGTGTAGTCTGAGTCTAATCCACGAATTTTAATTTCTTTACGACCATAAGCAGACGACGTATTGATATGGATCCCCGCACTCTGTTGTAAGGCATCTGCAAGATCATAAACAGGTCGTTTTGCTAAATCTTCTTGTGTGATAACACTAATCGTTGCTGGTGCACTTTTTTGGTCATGCTCTGTTTGACTGGCTGTCACTGTAATCGTTGCTAGTTTCTCTGGCTGAGTGTCTTCAGCATAAGCTATGCTCGAAAAGAGGCTCACCCCTAAAAGACTTTGAATCGCAACACTCAGAACTTTCTGACTGAAAAATATTTTATTTAACATATTATTAAGACCATAATTATAATTGATAATCGTTCGCAATTATATTGATTGGTAAATAATTTGCAACATTTTTGTATAAAAAAACCGCCCTTTTAGACGGTTTTTTTGACTAAATAAAATTTAAAATTTTGCGCGGACTGTAAACGTTACATTTCTTGGCTCACCCCAATATACGCCATTATAGAAGCCCACATTGAGATAGTATTTTTCATCAAACAAGTTATTAATATTTAAGCTCGCAGACAACTCATCACTCAACTTATAACTCGCAAAGGCATTTGCTAAATAATACGATTTTTGTACCACTGTACCACCGTTATAAGCATTCTCCGGCGCAGTTCCCCAGTTTTGAAAAATCTCACTTTGCCAATTGACTCCGCCTCCAACAGTCAGCTTATTAGCTCCATTCCACCAATTTTCTGGCAATGTATAACTGGTAAAAAACTTAACTTGGTTTTGTGGAATTGTGGTCGTTGAGTTTGATATTGCTGAACTCACACTATTCACATAGGTATAACCAGCACTCACATTCCAATTGTCTTGTAACTTACCAATTGCCTCAATTTCAAAGCCATTCACTTTTAGTCCTTTACCAGAGGACATATATGCCGTATCCATATTATCTACTTTAGGAATAGTTTTATTGGCTACACCATCGCGATATTCCTTATCTTCAACAGCAAGATCTTTGACGGATGACCAAAATACGGCAGCCGTTGTTAATAATTGGGCATCAAAAAATTCAGCTTTAATTCCGAGTTCTGTACTATTACCAATTTCTGGATCTAAGTAATCGCCCGTTCTATCCCTTCTACCCGAAGGTGTAAACATATCCGTATAGCTTGCATAAGCTGTGTAATTATCATTGAAATCATAAAGTACCCCCACATAAGGAACAAACTGCTCAAAGCTACGTGGTTTAGCTGACAAAGCTTTATTTAAGTCTGCTGTCCATGTCTCATTTTTATAATCATAAGTATTAAAACGCCCCCCTAAAATCAACTTAAGTGGATCGGATAAATTCAGGCGTAGTGTTGAATAGTAACCAAATAACTCTGTGGTGGTTTTACTCCCAGCACCCGTTTTAACATAGGTTGGCTTTGGCAAATCCCCCGTCCAATCACGATAATCAGGAATGTCAGCTTCATATCCCAATTTCGGAAATGGCTTTACAGATTGCGATGTAGTCTCTGATTTAAAGCCACTGTAACCTACAATTAACTCATGTTCGCGACCAAGTAGTTGAAAAGGACCTGTTGCATATAAGTCTAAATTGAGTTTTTTACTCTCTGAGTAAGGTGATAACTGAGTCCATATACTCAGACCTTTACCCGTTGAAGGATCTGGGAACCCGCTTCCACCGTAAGCAACGAACCAACTATTATCCGACGTACTATGTGCAGCAGCTGCTTTTACCATCCAACCGCTGTCAAAATGATGTTGAATATCTGCAAAAATTGTTTCATCTTTATGCTTAATTGCACTCCAGTCTGTCGTTAAACTAAAATTTTGTGGCAAGTGAGCAAGGCTACCATCCGCATTAAAGTAAGGAACTGTTCCCCATGTTGACCCTTTAGGGTCATTATCTTGATATTGGAACCCGACAGATGCCGTCGTATTATCGGTTAAATCTGCTTCTACAATGGCCATGGCCGCAGTTGATTTTAGCTCATAGAAATCCATATACGATTCTTTGTCCGTATATGCAGCCATCACCCTACTACGTAGACTACCATCTTGGGTCAAGGGAATCGAGACATCAGCTGTTACACGAGTATTATCCCAGCTGCCATATGTTGAACTTACGCTGCCTGAGAATTCTTTATTTGGACGCTTACGCACCATGTTAATCGTCGCTGATGGACTCCCTGTTGATCCAGTTAGACCACTTGCTCCTTTAATTACCTCAACTCGGTCGAAGAAAAAACTATCCGCAGGCGGACTATTGTCTCCTACTGGCATACCATCAATTTGTCGGTTGGTAATAGAAAAACCGCGGGCATAGTAACTTGAACGTTCACTATCTAGTTTTGTTGCAGTTACACCTGGTGTCGCTGCCATTACATCATCAATGCTGACAAGATTACGCTGTTCAATTTGTTCTTGTGTAATGACACTTACGGACTGAGGTGTTTCTTTTAAACTTAAATCTAGTTTTGATGAAGATTTTGATTTATTTGCTTTAAAACTTCCCGTCCCCTCTGTTTTATCACTGACTGTCGCTTTAGATGTAATGGTCGCGAGTGTTGCTGTATCCGCTATTTGATTTTGTTCAGTTGCCCAAGCAAGGTGCGTTATTGCCCCGTAAACCAAGATGGATTGAACAGCTAAGCTAAGAGTTTTTATTCGGAATTGTGAAGTCATAATGTAGGTTAAGCAATAATTAGTGATAATCATTATTATTATTCTTATATTTTACTATGTAAATATTTATAGCCCAGTACATTTATCGATAAAAAAAATGATCCTTTTTTCAAAGTCATAACAAACCATTATTCATGAAAATTTGTTATTATTTTTCAAATATTTATTTGTTTAAAACCACAAAAAAATTAGCTTAAATATCGACCTATAATCAATTATAACGACTCTCATCATAATTTTTTTGTAAATCCTAGAGCATATTAGCCTGTAGCCTAGATACCCCATAGCAAGTTGATTTTGTCCAAAATTAAACTCTGTTCTTCCTGACATTTCTATAGCTGATTGTCATCTTATATACATACTGCCTTTTGCCTAAGTTTAGTTTCAAGCTGAATATCAGCAGCGTGGACAAGATAATCAAAAATCACACTAAAAATATAATGGCGTTCTACGCTTTTAATTGCCTTCACCTTTTAGAACTACACCCTATTTATGTAGTTTTATTTTAAAATAGGCAGCTTTAAAAATTGGATAACCTTAATGAAAAGAAACATGCTTTTAGCTGTGTATGGGATCACTTTTACTACAACAATCACGACATCGACACTTTCTTTGGCTCAACCCCAGCTACATCCATTAGAAAAACCAAGTTCGGAGGTGAACTCTACTCAACAGCCATTTGATTTTTTTAAGTCTGCCAAACAGCAAGAATTAAATTCAATACAACAACATGAAAACGATTTATTCAAAACACAGGAAGACCGTAGACATACCGCAAATATGAGCTCATTTGAAAGGTCACACTATTACTTAATCAATCATGATACTGGTGCATTAAACTTAGAAGAAAATGAAAGTCGAAATAAAGCGTTAATAAATGCTCAAAGAGAAAAAAAGCTTCAACGATGATGATTTCAGATTTTCTCAGCTTTATTGGGACACTCAAAAGCATTAGAAACAGTGAAATTTAAAAAGCAGTAACTAGTCTATATTTGAAACCTTTTTTGGTCTTTTTCTCTATATGTAAACAGCATCTATGACAAATAAACAAGGTAGGGCCCGTTATCGGCTCACTCATATGTTGCTCCTATTGTATTATTAGGTTCATTATTTTCAGCCATGTTTTTGTGATGATCGCTTAGAACTTTAAAACATGACCATTCAAAAGTATGGCCTTATGAAACAAAAATAGACATCCCCATTCGCCCGATCAGAAAGACCAGTAATATCAGGAAAAATATTCGAATAAAACCACTTCCATAACGTAAAGCCAAAAATGAACCTAAAATAGATCCAGCGATATTACATACAGCCACGATCACACCGATGTTCCATAGAACATGACCAGCAGGGATAAAAAACAAGAGAGACGCACTGAATGTTCCTAAATTGACCAGTTTGGCGGAAGCTGAAGCATTTAAGAAATCAAATCCAAAACATTTAACAAATAAGAAAAGTAAAAAGCTTCCACTACCAGGGCCAAAGACTCCATCATAAAACCCAATGAGTGCACCAAAGAATATACCCAATAAAATTTCTCTTTTACTACATTGAATATAGCTATGAATTTTTCCTAAATCTTTCTTAATAAAGGTATAAATGGCCATAACTACCAATAGAAAGAAAACAATATATTTCATTAACTCTTTGGGAATAAATGAAACAGACATCGCTCCTAAAAATGCAAAAATAAATGCAGAAATCATGGTGGGTAACATTAATACCCATACAATTTTTATTCTTTTTATATAGGTAAAAATAGAGGACAGTGTTCCTGCCAGAACAGCAAATTTATTCGTTCCAAAAACCGTCGCCAAACTATACTGTGGTAGTGCATGTATAAGTGCAGGTAATTGGACCAATCCTCCGCCACCAACAGCAGCATCAATTAAGCCTCCACAAAAAGCAAAAAAGCCTAATGCAATTAGAACATTTTCGATACCCATATGAGCTTAATCATTCCTTTGATATGTATGTAATAACGATTCTGCTAAAAATGGCCTATAAAAAGAAGTAAAATTCAGCCTTATACTTTTGGACAGACATCGGGGTGTTCCAAGCCATTCAGTAGCTTTTTGTAGATACACGTGTCAGCATCAATTGTTTTAGGATTGAAATGCCAATTTGCCTGATTTAAAGCGATTACCTTCTTATAAGATTCCGAATGTCTATACAAATGACAGTTGCATTTACACCCAAATATATACAACAAATTGTATATTTTGAATATACGACCACTGACTATAGTGTTATAGAGTCCTACTCGATTTACAACAAACAACTATCCATATATAAATAAGCAGTTTTTGATTAGGTGCAAATTGAACTCGTTTATCAATTTTTAGATTATATTTATTTCAATTCAATTTCCTTTTTGATATCAACTCAACTTCACAAGTGATATTCATCTCTTCAGATCACTCTCCTAATGACTAATCTCCGTAAACAGCCATACTTAAAAGTCGATGTTACATAAGAATAGCTAGAAATTCGCTTAAATTTTAAGCTTTTCAAATTCAGTTTTTAGTTATTTCAATAAGAAATGTATAAATTTTTTATAAAAAAAGTGTGACAAATATTAAGAATAAAAAGAACGAATATTTGACCTATATGAATATATAAAACTGCTAAGTCACTATTATATTTAAGAAGATATTTATTGTAATTTTTTGTCAATCTATATGCTTTTAATTCACTGTGCAAATTAAACATATTTTAATTAATATGTGACATAGTTTGCATTTATATTTTAGTTTGTTATAGTTTGCGCACCAAAATGGTACATTATTAACAATTATCCACATCTTTTTTGGAAGATTTTAAATGAAAAGTATCGCAGTTATCGCAACTACAACTATATTAGCTATGAGTGCAGCAAATGCAGCAGATGGCACAATTACGATCAACGGATTAGTAACAGATAAAACATGTGACATCGTTACTCCCCAAGGTAAAGACTTCACCGTAACTTTACCTACCGTTTCTCGACAAACCCTTTCTAAAGTTGGTGACGTAGCTGGCCGTACTCCGTTCACCATTCAACTCGATAACTGTTCAGAAGGTAAGGTAGCTACTTATTTTGAACCAGGTGCTACTGTTGATTTCTCAACTGGCCGCCTAAATAACCAAGATGCTAGTGGTGCGAAAAACGTACAAGTTCAACTCTTGGGTTCAAATAATTTATTCATTCCATTAAAAGCTGCAGGTGCAAATGGCGCTCAAGAAAACTCTCAATGGGTTGATGTTGCTGACCAAGGTTCTGCAGACTTGAACTACTATGCTGAATACTATGCAACTGATGCTTCTACGGCAGGCAAAGTAACAACTTCTATTCAATATACAATTATTTATCAATAATTTATAGCGTATAGCTGAGAGCTTGTGCTGCTATTTGCATAAGCTCACTTGTTAAGATTTGTTTGAGAGAATATATCATGCACTTTAAGTCATCCCTTTTCAAAACTGCACTTTTAGCTTGTTTTATGCCATTTACTGCAACAAATGCCGAGATTATTATTCATGGCACACGTGTAATCTATCCTTCAGATGCTCGTGAAATCACTTTACAAGTGAGCAATAATGGTAACAAACCTGCACTTGTACAAGCTTGGATTGATGAAGGTGATGCGAAAAGTACTCCAGACCAATCTCAAGCCCCTTTTATGATTACTCCTCCAATTTCACGGGTAGATAGTCAAAAAGGTCAAACTTTAAGAATTTCAGCTTTACCAAAAACTGCAAACTTATCTCAAACTCAAGAAACCTTGTATTGGTTGAATATTTTAGATATTCCTCCCAAACCTAGTGCAAAAACTACAAATGACGTACCAGATAATTTCTTACAATTAGCAATCCGCTCGCGCATTAAGTTTTTTTATCGCCCAAGTGAAATTAAAGGGGACTCTGGTGCTGCTCCCTCTAAACTTCAATGGACAGTACTAGGCGACCAACTTAAGGTAAAAAATCCTACGCCCTTTCATATTACATTGACGTCTATCAATCAGAACAACGCGGGTCAGCGCACAGACTTAATTAAAGAAGGCTTAATGCTAAAACCTTTTTCTGAGGACAGTGTTAAGTTGAAAGGAGGCAACATCTCCCAAATGGTCTTCACCAGCATCAATGACTACGGTGGTCGTGTCGAATTGCCAATTCGCGTGCAATAACATTATTCAAAGATAAGTAAATTTACTCAAAAACACACCTATTTCAATTAATAGGCGGACAGTTTCATGCCAAAAAAACAACAAAGTCTTAAATGGGTTAAACATCACATTAGCTACTATATTGCGTTTGGTGTGATCACACTCAGTATGCCCGCACTTGTTCATGCATCTGAAACACAAGATAAAGCAAATGTTGCAGAAGAAGCAGAATTTGACTCCGCTTTTTTAATGGGTGATGCCAAAAAAATTGATATTGACCGCTTTAAATTTGGTAATCCAATTTTACCTGGTGAATATAGCCTAGATGTTTATGTGAATGATAATTGGTTTGGTAAACATCGTATGGTATTTAAGGCTTTAGATAATAAAGAAAATGCCTTTACCTGTTTTACTCAAAAAAACTTAATTGAATATGGTGTTAAACCAGAGGCTTTAATTCAACAAAATGAAGCACTCAACATCAACCCTTGTCAAAAAATCGAACAATGGGTCGAGGATGCATATTACGAATTTGATCAATCGAAATTGAGAATAGATATTTCAATTCCTCAAATTGTGATGCAGAAAAATGCGCAAGGCTATGTCGATCCAAGCGTATGGGATCGAGGTATTAATGCGGCATTTCTTTCTTATAATGCCAGCGCATTTAAAACATTTGATCAAATGCAAGGACATCAAGAACGAACCACTGCATTTACTTCAATTAATGCGGGTGCCAACCTAGCAGGTTGGCAATTCCGCCACAATGGTCAGTGGCAATGGCGAGACCACGATCAAGATAATAACGATGCTCCAACAAATAAACAAAGTAGTTATGATGCTGTTAGTACTTATGTTCAGCGTGCTTTTCCTAACTACAGAGCCGTCCTAACTTTAGGTGATAGCTATACTGATGGTGAAATTTTCGACTCATTTGGCTATCGCGGTGCTGACTTCTCTAGTGATGACCGTATGCTACCAAATAGCATGCTGGGTTACGCCCCACGTATTCGAGGAAATGCCAAAACACATGCAAAAG
>Ga0308158_10001034_pt1 | contig 33076 bp, 30 predicted proteins | sample PhyBR2_FD_201038 | JGI IMG/M metagenome (GOLD analysis project Ga0308158, IMG submission 201038) | Phyllosphere microbial communities from UC Gill Tract Community Farm, Albany, California, United States - DLSLB.R2 | ecosystem: Host-associated > Plants > Phyllosphere > Unclassified | place: USA... | reverse complement strand
AGTTGGCGTAGGTCTTGCCACGGCTCTGGTCGACGACGATGCCGCCGCCGCCGCGGTTGTCGCAGCCGGAAGTGGTCGCGACGTCATGGATCCAGCTGTTCGAGACCGACGAGTTACCGCCGTTCATGTAGATACCGGCACGCACGGTGGGGCTGCCCTTGCCGTTGATCTGGAAACCGTCGATATCGGTATAGCCGCCGCTGACGGTCCACATCGTGCGCGCACCGCTGACCGGCACGAGGATGGCGCCGTACCTGGTATCGGAGACAAAGCGGATCCGTGCGCTGGCGGTGCCGTTGACGGACGAGGTGATGGTTTCGGCATAGATGCCCGGTGCCACGTGGACCGTATCGCCCGGCAGGGCCAGGTCGGAAGCACGCTGGATGGTGCGCAATGGGACGGTGCTGGACGTGCCGGCATTGGTGTCGCGGCCCGAGGTGGAAACATACAGGTTTCTTGCGGATGCTGCGGCCGAGCTCATGAGTAAGACTGCAAAACCGCTGAGCAACATTACCTTAGACATATCAGGCACCGCCAAGCCTTGTCGAAGAACCATGCAAACCCGCTTTTCAAGCGAACTTAGCACGATTGACGCCCTGCCGCGCTTTTGTCACGAAACTGTATCAAACTGTCCGATCTTTGCGGCAATTACGCTTTCCGCGATGTGCTCTTGTACAATGACGGGCCAGCGAACCGGACTCGGGTGAACGAAACGACCTGTCCTGGTCATTGTGGTATGAGGCGGACGGTCCCGCCTCCCGGGCACGAACAAGGCCAGCAGGATCGTTCGTGGAGAGCAGTGAACAGTGGGTAGTCGTGCCCACGCTTCCGATAACAGAATATATGTTTCGCGTACTATTGGTCGAAGACGATCCGCGTCTGGCGGAACTGGTCACGGAATACCTGTCCGGCTATGAATTTTCGGTTGAGCTTGCTACCCGTGGCGACACGGCGCTCGAGCATTTCAAGCAAAGCGCACCCGACATCGTCGTGCTCGACCTGATGTTGCCCGGGATGGACGGCATGGTCGTGTGCCGCCAGATCCGCGAACATTCCGACGTGCCGATCCTGATCCTGACCGCGCGCGAAGATACCTACGACGAAGTGTCGGGCCTGGAACAGGGCGCGGACGACTTCGTCAACAAGCCGGTCCAGCCGCGCGTGCTGCTGGCCCGCCTGCGCGCCCTGCTGCGCCGCACCCAGGCCAAGGCGCTGGACACGCGGATGCTGGAGTTCGGCGGCTTGCGCATCATGACCAGCGACCGCAGCGTCACCTGGCGCGGCCAGCCTTGCGTGCTCAGCAATACCGAATACAAGCTGCTGCTGGTGCTGGCCGAAGCGGCCGGCCGGGTGCTGTCGCGCGACGAGCTGCTCAAGAAGATGCGCGGCATCGAGTTCGACGGCCTGGACCGCAGCATCGACAACTGCATCTCCAAGCTGCGCAAGAAGTTCGACGACAACCTGTCGGAAAAGATCAAGACCGTATGGGGCGAGGGTTACCTGTTCTCGCCTTCGGCCTGGAATTAAAGGGGCTCACAAAAGCCACAGGGCAAGGCGCATGGTCGAAGACAGTACGCTAGTACGGCGAGACCATGCAACGCCGCCATGCGGTTTTTTGAGCCCCTTTCAACGACCTCCGGAAACGTCGATGAAGCTGCCGGTAGTATAGGAAGCTTCATCGGACAGCAGCCACAGTACCGCCCGCGCCACTTCGTCCGCTTCCCCTCCCCGCCCCATCGGCACCGACGATTTCAGGCGCTCGATGCGTCCCGGCTCGCCGCCGCTGGCGTGCATTTCCGTGTCGATCAGGCCGGGCCGCACGCCGTTCACGCGGATGCCCTCGTTCGCCGTTTCCTTCGCCAGCCCGATCGTCAGCACGTCCAGCGCCGCCTTGGACGCCGCATAGTCGACGTATTCCCCGGCCGCGCCCAGCACGCCGGCGCGCGAGGAGACGTTGACGATCGCGCCGCCGCTGCCGCCGCGCCTGGTCGACATGCGCAGCACGGCTTCGCGCGCGCACAGGAAGCTGCCGGTGACGTTGGTGGCCAGGATGCGGCCGATGCGCGCCGCGTCCATCTGCTCGACCCGCATCTGGCGCGCCAGGATGCCGGCATTGTTGACGAGGGCGTCGAGCCTTCCGCAGCGCGCGTCGACCTCGGCGAACATGCGGACTACCTCGTCTTCCTGCGAGACGTCGGCCTGCACGGCGAAGGCGTTGCCGCCGGCGCTTTCGATGGCGCGCACGACCTGCGCGGCCGCGTCGGCATCGCTGCGGTAGTTGATGGCGACCTGGTAGCCGCGCCCGGCGGCCAGCAGCGCGCAGGCGGCGCCGATGCCGCGGCTGGCGCCAGTGATGAGGATGGTTTTGGTCATGCGCGCAAGAATAGCGCGGCTAGTCGAAGATGGGAAGAATCGCCAGCGGCGCGTTGAAGGTGACGACCTGGCCGCGCTCGGCGCCGGTCCCGAAGCGCCAGATGACGGCGGGGAAGCCTTCGTCGGCATCGCCGGTCGTCAGCGGCAACACCTGCTCGGGGACGTCCGGTCGGCGCAGGCGCGCCCCGCCCTCGGCCCGCTTCACGAACACGAAACGCACGGCGGCGCACTGGCGCGCGCGCTGGGAGGCGTCGACGTAGCGCAGGAAGGCCAGCGCCTGGGTGCAGGCGGCGCGCAGGTCGGCCACGTCGTACATGCCGTCGGGGCGCACCGCGATCGACACCTGCGGGCGCATCGTGAATCCGCCCTTGCGGCTCAGCGACAGCACGGCGTTTTCGTCATAGGCGGCCTTCTGCAGCGGGAACACGGTGCGTCCCAGCGGGTCGAGCGGCAGGCTCAGCTGGGTGGTCTTGCCGGACAGCAGGAGCTGCAGCCCTTCGGCCAGGGCGCCGCGCTCCCTGGGCAGCACCTGCAGCTGGCTTACCAAGAGGTTCTTGGGTCCACCGTATTTCTCGAACACGACCATGGCCCGGTAGGCATCCCGGTAACTCACTGCGTCCCCGTCGCGCGCCTGTGCGCCGGCCGAACCGGCCGCCAGCAGCAGGGCAAGGGATACGATGAATTGTCGGGCAGGACGCATCGTCAGAATCGATAAGCGATGGCGGTCGAAACCGTCAGGTTGGTGGGCCGCTCGGCAAGCGGGCTATGGCGGGCGTCGCCCAGCAGGCGTTTGGCCTGCAGGTTCGAGGTCAGCATCCAGGATGGGGTCAGGGTCCAGTGCCAGCGCGCGCCAAGCTGGATGTCCTGCACGCCGCCGCCCGGCGCGTAGGCGCTGAAGCGGCTGCGCCTGGCTTCCTCCTCGGTGACGCCGAAATACGTTGCGTTGTACTGGCGGTTGACGATGCCCAGACCGGCGCTCAGCGACACCCTGTGGCGCTCGCCGGCGGCCAGGGCCAGGCGCTGGACACCCAGCTCCAGGCGCGCGCCGTCATGGTCCCTGCCCGCCCCGGCCAGCAGGCTGGAGGTCAGGCGCCACTGCGGGCTCAGGTACAGATTGTAGAAGCCACCGGCTTGCAGGCGCGCACCGATCTCATCCATCCCGCCCAGGCCTGAAGGCGCCGTGCGCAGATTCTCGCCGGCGATCGGCAAGGACCCGACGAAGCCGAAACCGCCGATCTCCCTGCCGCTGCCGGTGGCGTCACGGCCGGGCTTGAGCGCCAGCAGCGGGCCGTACTCGACGGTCGGTGAATTCGACAGGTGCATGCCCGCGCTCATTCCGGAAATGAAGACCCCGTTGCTCCATTCGACCTGCAGCACTGGCAAGGCCGATACCTTGCGGCTGCCCGTTCCTTCGTAGCGTGGCGCCGACTGCACGCCCAGGCCCACGTACATGTCGCGGCTGCCGTCGGGCATTGGATTGACGGCCGGCGTCTGCGCGCGCGCGGCGCCGCCGGCCAGTGAAGCCGCCAGTGCACCGGCACCCAGGACGAAGGGAAGAAACTTGTTCATATGCAGAGCCAAAGATTCGGGAAGACAACATTCTACGTGCTTGCCGCCCGTCCTCCTCTCTCCGACGAATAAAAAAAGGCCCGCCTTCACTCGCGCATCAGGCGGGCCAAACGGAAAAACCTGATTCCCGCTCATCGTACGCAGGGTTGGCAAGCAAATCCCCCTCCACATGTCGGGCTTTTGTCTTCAATTTGTAAAACATCAACCTTATGATGCTTGCTCCTATACAATCCCGCCTATGAGCAAGTCGAACCATTTACGCGTAACCGGCAGTTACCACCCTGCCTGGACGGCGGCGTGAACCGCCTGTTCTTCCGTTTCTTCATCCTGGTCATGCTGTCGATCACGGCAGCGACCTTCGTCGTCTATTTCCTGTTCGCGCGCCTGTTCGGCGATCCGCTGGACGACATCGCGCGGCGCCAGGCCTCGGCCCAGATCTTCCTGCTCGAACAATACGTCGACCAGGCGCCCGCCGACGAATGGCTGGGCCGCCTGAACAAGGTGCGCGAGGTATCCAAGGTGCATTTCGACCTGATCCCGCTGGACCAGGCCCGCAGTGCCCTGCCGCGCGGCACGCTGGCAGCCTTCGAGCGCGGCGAGATCGTGCTCGACCCGGCCCGCAAGACCTTCCTGCGGCGCGTCGACCTGGGCGGCGAGCGCTACATCGGCAGCAACGAGGAGGCGATCCGCGCCTCCAGCCTGCCGATCGATCTCGGCCAGGCGCTGCTGATGGAAGTGCTGCGCTATGTGGTGGTGGCGCTGGCGCTGCTGGTGCCGATCGCGCTGTGGTCGCGCTCGCACTGGCAGGGCCTGCAGATGCTGTCGCGGGTGGCGGACGAGTTCGGCGCCGGCAAGCTGTCGGCGCGCGCCGCCATGAAGCCGTCGGATGCGGCCTATCCGCTGGCCGGGCGCATCAATGCCATGGCCGGGCGCATCCAGGGTTTATTGGAATCGCAGAAGAACCTGCTGCACTCGGTGTCGCACGAATTGCGCACCCCGATCGCGCGCCTGGAATTCGCACTCGAACTGGTCGCGGACCAGGCCGGCGACCCCAGATTGGCCAAGCGCATCGCGGCGATGCACGGCGACCTGGCCGAGCTGAACGAACTGGTGAACGAATTGCTCTCGATGAGCAAGCTGGACAACGTCTCCGAGCCGCAGCGCGCCCTGTTCGAGGTCGAGCCGGTGCTGCGCGAATGCGCCGACAGCCTGCACCCGCCCCCGGCCACCCTGCACGTCGAACTCGGCGCCATGCTGGGCAGCATCGACGGCGATCGCCGGCTGCTGGCGCGCGCGGTCGGCAACCTGCTGCGCAATGCCCAGAAATATGCCGCGCAGACGGTGGCGCTGAGCGCGCGCCGCCACGGCGGCCAGCTCGAGATCCTGATCGACGACGACGGTCCCGGCATTCCCGAGGAGGAACGGGAGCGCATCTTCGAACCCTTCTACCGGCTCGACCGCAGCCGCGACCGCGCCACCGGCGGCTTCGGCCTCGGGCTGTCGATCGCGCACAAGGCGGTCGGACTGCACGGCGGCACCCTGCACGTCGAGCGCTCGCCGCTGGGCGGGGCGCGCTTTGCGATCAGGCTGCCCGACGGCGTCATTCCCGCCTAGGGAGGCTTTGCCCGCCCCTCAGATCCACTGGTTATTTCGACGCCGCCGCCCTGTCGACCAGGGCGTCGGCCACCTGCAGCGTGGCCTTGAACAGCTCCTGCGGGTTGTGCGTCTTCAAGGTGGCGTTGGCCATCGAGGGCGAGGTCATGTAGCGGCCGTCGATGACCAGGGTCGGCACCGAGTCGACACCATAAGTACTGATCAGCTTGCTTAGCTGGCGCATGCGGGCCTGCACGCCGAAGGAATTCCAGGCATTCAGGAAGGTCGTGCGGTCGATCCCGTTCTTCGAGACCCAGTCGACGATGGCCTCGTCCTTGTTCAGGCGGATGCGCTGGCGGTGCACGGCATCGAACACCTTGCCGTGCATCTCGTCGAGCTTGCCCAGCGCTTCCAGCGTCACGAACAGGTGGGCTTCCGGATCGTTCGGGCCGGTGAACGGCATGTGGATGCGGCGCACCTGGATGCGGTCGCCTTGCTTCTCCACCCATTCCTCGAAACCGGGTTCCAGGCCATTGCACACCGGGCAGTGGTACATGAAGAACTCGATCACCTCGACCTTCTTGCCGGCCGCCTGCACCGGCTGGGGCTGGGCGAGGGTCGTGTAGTCGACGCCGTTCTGCGGATTCGCCGGCGAAGCGAAGACGGGGGCGGCGGTGGCGGCGGTGACGAGCAGGCAGGCAGCGGCGGCAAGGCGCAGTAAACGCATGGACAATTCCTCGTGAAGGGTTGATGGGCAAGGCCCAGCTTAGCATTTTTTGAGGGAAAGATTGCCTTAAAGGAAACTTAGGGGCAAAAAAATCCCGCCGGCGTGGCGGGATGTGTTGTCTGATGCTTCAGCGGCGTCGGTGGGGCTCGGCCGGCGGTTCCGGCTTCACGTGGCTCACGCCGTACCACAGGTGTTGCCACCAGTGCTCGCGCGAGCGCACGGTCAGCAGGCAACGCTGGTCGACCTCTCCTTTGAATAGCGGGTCCGCACACTTGTTCGTCATCAGGGCGTAACGCTGGTTTTCGGCATTCACCAGCGTGATGCAGAGCCAGAAGACCATACCGACGAGCACCGCCACGATGGCCCAGGCCCAGTGGAGGTAATAACTGGTGTCGGTCAAGTCCTCGTCTTCCGGCTTGGACTTGTCATAGATCTTCAGGATCTTGCCTTCCGCATCGCTCATTTCGTTTTGGCAGCCTTTGCAACCAGTGCGTCCATCACTTGCAGGGTGGCCTGGAACAGCTGGGGTTCGTTATTCGTCTTGACCGAATTGTAAACCGTGGCCGGCGAGGTCTGGTACTTGCCGTCGATAACGACGGTCGGCACGCCATCGACCTTGTAGGCATCGACGATCTGCGGCAGGCGGCGCAGCTTGGTCATCACGCCGAACGAATTCCAGGCGTTGGTGAAGGTTGCGCGGTCGATGCCGTTCTTCGAGACCCAGTCGATGATCGCAGCGTCCTGGTTCAGGCGGATGCGGTCCACGTGCACGGCCTTGAACACCTTGGCGTGCATCTCGTCGACCTTGCCCAGCGCTTCCAGGGTCAGGTACAGGTGCGCCTCAGGATCGTTGGGGCCGGTGAACGGCAGGTGCACACGCTTCAGGACGATGTTGTCGCCCTGCTTCTTGACCCACTGTTCGAACTGCGGTTCCAGCGCGTTGCAGTGCGGGCAGTGGTACATGAAGAACTCGATCACCTCGACCTTCTTGCCGGTAGCCTGCACGGGCTGCGGCTGAGCGAGCGTCACATATTCGACGCCGCTCTTCGGATCGGTCGGCGAGGCAAAAGCGGTGCTGGCGACGAGGCTGGCGGCAAGCAGGGCAAAACGCAGGGAACGCATAAGAATCCTTCTCGAATTGGTTGTGCAAACGACCGCGAGATTACCACTTTTTCGTCGGCCATCCTTAGTCACGGCTTATTTTTTGCAATGCTTACTGCTTGTAACACTCCCGCCCTAATTCGGGGTCAGAGCACATTTTCTAAAAAATTCGGGGTCAGAGCACATTTTCGGACAATCTCTCGGCGGTAACGAAAGCATCATCCAGTACTACTTGCGCTTCCAGGACGCGCTGACGACCGCGTGCAGCCGCGCGAAAGGCAGAGAATGAAAAATCGCTCTGACCCCGAATTATTAGAAGTCGTAGCGGGCCGAAAGCTTCAGCTGGCGGCCGTCGCTCGGGTAGATGCCCGAGCGGCAGCCGAAGGCGTTGCTGAAGTAGTGGCGGTCGGCCAGATTCAGGCCCGACGCTGCGAACTCCCATGGACCCAGCTTGACGGCGTAGCGCGCGTCGAAGGTCACGTAGGACGGCATGCGCGCGGCGCAGCTGTTGTCGAAGTCGCTGCCGTAACGCTGGCGGTCGACCCATTGCGCGCCGAAGTCTGCGCTCTGGCCATTGCCCGGCAGCCAGGCCAGGCGCGCCGTGACCACGTTCTTCGGCACCAGCACCATCTCGCGGCCGGCGTTCGGGCCTTCGGTGAAGGTGGCGTTCACGTGCTGCAGGTGGGCGGTGGCGCGCCAGCCCGGCGCCAGCTGGGCCTCGGCATCGATTTCGAGGCCCTGGCGGCGGGTCGGGTCGAGGTTGGTGTTGGCGAAGGCGGTCGGGTCGTAGAAGATCTCGTTGTCCAGCTTGTGGCGGAACACGCGCGCCGTGACCTTGCGCGCTTCATCGCCCCAGCTCGCGCCCAGCTCCAGGTCGTGCGAGGTCTGCACCTTCAGCAGGCTGAGGCTGGTGCGGAAGCTGTTCTCGTCGACGTTGGCCACGCGGTAGCTCTGCCCTGCGCGCGCGCTCAGGGTCAGTTGCGGCAGCACGCGGTAGCTGCCCTGGGCTTCCCAGGCGTTCTGGGCCTGCGAACCGTTGTCCGGCGTGCCGCCCATGATCGCGTCGACGTAGTCCTTGTCGAAGATTTCGCGGCGCGCGCCCAGCGCCACGCGGCCGTCGTGGGCCGGGTCGAAGCGCAGCTCGTCGCGCACGTAGACGGCCTTCGATTTCTGGCTGGCGTCGGCCAGCGAATAATCCGAGGTGGTCTTGCGCTTCCAGTCGATCACGTCGATGCCGGTGACCAGCTCGTTCAGCATGCCGGCGCCCACCTCACGCAACCAGCGCGCGCGCGGCGAGAACTGGGTCTGGCGGCCCTTGTACCTGGTCACCGACGCGCTGGGGCCGAAGAAGTAGTTCGATTCCGCATCGCGCTCACGGTGCGACAGCTCGGCGGCCAGGTCGACCGCTCCCAGGCGGTATTCGGCGAAGGCATTCACGCGGTCGGTGTCGAGCGAGCCGAAGTCGTTCGGGGTCAGGGTCTGGCGCGGGTTGGCCTCGAACTGGGCCAGGGTCAGGGAGCCCGGCAGGCGCGAATCCTGGCGCGCGCTCTCCACGCGCACGCCGGCGCGGCCGCCCGTGTACGCGACCTGCACGCCGGCTGCGACGCTGTCCTGTTTGAAGGCATTGTTGGCGCGGTAGTTATCGTTGTCCTGGCGCGCCACGGCGACGTCGGCGCTGATGGCGCCCGCGGTGTGCGACAGCGAAGCGCGCAGGTCGCGCTCCTTGAACTGGCCGGCTTCGGCGAATACCGAACCATGCGTGCCCGCCTGATTGCGCAGCGCCTCCTTGCGGGTCACGATCTGGATCACGCCGCCGGTCGCGCCCTCGCCGTACAGCACACTGCTGCCGCCGCGCACGATCTCGATGCGCTCGACGGTGTCGATCGGGATGGTCGACAGCACCGCACTGGTCAGCTCGTTCTCGTTCAGGCGCACGCCGTCGACCATGATCACCATGTTCTGCGCACCGTTGGCGCCGAAACCGCGCAGGTCGAGTGCGAAGTCGGGCGAGGAGTCCAGGCTCTGGCGGCCGAACACGCCGCCGATCTTGCGGATCGCCTGGTTGACGTCGTTCACGCCGGCCTGGCGGATCTCGTCGCGGGTGATGACGGTGGCGCCGATCGGCTCGAGGGTGTCGGCGCTGGGAAAGCGCGCCCCGGTGATCACGACGGTCGCGGGAGCGGCCTCGTCGGCATGAACGGCGAAAGGAATGGATACGGCAATGGCGCAGGCCAGCGCGAGCGGCTTCTTGGAATTCATCGATTGATTAAAGTTCGATCATTAGTCCGGCGCGCGTCCCCGCACACCGGCTCGTCACGGAAGCGCGGCAATGCGCCCGCTTCCCCCTGTCCTGGCCGGTATCCGGGCTCGCAAGACAGACTGCTCCACCTTCCTACACGCAGGGCGCGCAGTGGTCATCGAAGCAGCCAGCCGCCATGAAGGCGACGCTTGTTTACCGTTGCGGGGGCAGCACACGTTGGCGCGGCGCCGGGGGCACCTGCGCTCCGTGTTTCCCGTTTAACTGCACGCGCAGACCACGCGTGCGGGCACCAGAACCCGTGAATTATAAACCTAATAAGCAACATTCCCTGTGCATTTGTAGACATGTGTGAGTTTTCTGACAGTGTTTTCGAATATAGTGTGAGCACAAATACAACTTAACGAAATTCAATCCTTAGGGGACCTTTGCATGAGATTGAGTTCCACCGTACTGCGCACGGGCGCGCTCGCCGTCCTGCTGGCGGCAGGGGTCGCGGTCACCGCCGACCTGCTCGCCGAACCGGGTGGCCCGGCCGCCGCACCGCCGCCTTCCCTCGACGGCATCGCCCTGGCGGCGCCGAACGCCGCCGCGGTGACCATTCCCAGCGCCCCGAACGCCTGGGGCGGCGCCCGCACCGGACTCGAAGCGACCCTGTCCGACCGCGTCGTCCACTACGACATCGACGCCACGCTCGACCCGGTCAGGCACACGGTGACGGGCCGCGAAAAACTCACCTGGCGCAACCGCAGCAGCGTGCCGGTGAAGAGCGTCTACGTGCACCTGTACATGAATGCCTTCGAAGGCACGGGCAGCACCTTCTTTACCGAGAAGCGCGAGCGCGAGTCCGGCTTCCGCTCCGGCGTCGACATCAAGGAAGGCGAGTGGGGCCACATCGCCCTGCGCAGCGTCACCCAGGGCGAGGCCGCCGTGCCCTGGACCTTCGTCCATCCGGACAAGGGCCCGGCGACGGACCACACCGTGGTGCGTTTCGACCTGCCGGCGGCGGTGGCGCCCGGCGCTTCGACCACCTTCGACATCGACTTCCACACCCAGCTGCCGCGCGTGATGGCGCGCACCGGTTACTTCGGCACCTTCCACCTGGTCGGCCAGTGGTTCCCGAAGATCGGCGTGCTGGAACTGCCGGGCGAGCGCGGGGCCACGGCGCCACGCTGGAACGCCCATGAATTCCACCTGAACTCCGAGTTCTACGCCGACTTCGGCAGCTTCGACGTCAGGCTGACGGTGCCGAAGGAGTACACGGTCGGCGCCACCGGCGAGCCGCAGGGCGCGCCTGTCGAGAAGAACGGCATGCTGACCCATCGCTACGTGCAGGGCGACGTCCACGATTTCGCCTGGACCGCCGACAAGCGCAGTGCGAAACCGATGGTCGAGACCTGGACCGGCCCGGGCAGCCCGAACGTCACCGTCACCGTGCTGTATCCGCCCGAATACGCGGCCAGCGCGGCGCCGGCCATGAAGGCGGCCAAGGATTCGCTCACCTACTTCTCGAACACGCTCGGCCCCTACCCCTACAAGACGCTGACCGTGGTGATCCCGCCGCACAACGCCGAAGAAGCGGGCGGCATGGAATACCCGACCTTCTTCACCGCCGAAGGCTATGCGCGGGTCGAGCCGGGCATCGGGACCCAGTACCTGCTGGACTTCGTCACCATCCATGAATTCGGGCACGGCTACTTCTACGGCCTGCTGGCGAATAACGAATTCGAGGAACCGGTGCTGGACGAGGGCCTGAACGAATACTGGGACCTGCGCATGCTTCGCGAGCGCGGCCAGCAGATGATCGCCGCCACCCCGCTCACCCGCAAGCTCGGCTTCGCGCCGGCCTTCGATGCCTTCGCCGCCGAGCGCACGGGCACCCCGCGCAACGATCCCGCCGATGCTCCCGGCCAGAACGCCTACGACCGCCTGCAGGGCATCGGCCCGGTCTATAGCCGCACCGCGACCGCGATGCGCGACCTCGAAGCGCGCGTCGGCAAGGAAGCGATGGAGCGCGCCTTCAAGGAATACTACCGGCGCTGGAAGTTCCGCCATCCGAGCACCGCCGACCTGCGCGAGGCCCTGGCCGAGGTCACCGGCCAGCGCGCCGCGGTCGAAGCCGTGTTCGCCCAGCAGGTCTATGCGGTGACCAGGGTCGACGACCGCGTCGTCGACTTCAGCAGCCGCGAACAGCTGCCTCTGCCGGGCACGCGCCAGGTGGGCAGCGACTGGGTCGAGGACAAGCAGGCCGACCTCGACAAGCGCATCGAGAAGGACCGCGAAGCCTGGAAGAAGGCGAACCCGAAAGCGAAGGAAGGCCTGGGTCCCTACCCCTTCCGCACCGAAGTGCTGGTGCGCCGCTACGGCGCCGCGGTGCCGCAGGTGCTGACCGTGAAGTTCGCCGACGGCAGTGCCGAGACCGTGCGCTGGGACGCCAACGAGAGCTGGCACAAGTTCAGCTGGACCAGGCCGGCGCGCGCCGTCTCGGCCGAGCTCGACCCGCAGCGCCAGCACTACCTCGACGTCAGCAAGCTTGACGACAGCCGGACCCTCGATGCCGACGCCAGCGCCTCGCGCCGCTGGGGCATGGACGTCGCCGCCTTCATCGAATACCTCCTTACCCTGATCGCGACCGTATGATGAGCACCGACCAGACCCTCGACTCCCCTTCCCTGGCGCCGCAGAACAGCAGCGTGCGCCGCCGCAGCGGCTTGCGTCCGCTGTTCGGCGCCATGCGCGCCGCGCTGCAATGGCGCCTGATGCTGTGGTGGGCGGTGCTGCTGCTCCTGCCGACCCTCGCCGCCAGCCTGCCCGTGTGGCAGATGCTGGCCGCGAACCTCGATCATTCCGTCCATGCGGCCCAGCTGGCGGAGAAGCTCGACATGCTCGCCATCGCCGACCTGTTGGGCAGCGCGCGCGAGCGCTTCGCCCCCGCGATCGGCAGCGGCGGCATGGTCGCGCTGGCGCTGACCCTGCTGCTGTCGCCGCTGCTGGCCGGGATGACCATCTACGCCGCGCGCGCCCCCAAGCGCCCCGGCATGATCGACCTGCTGGCCGGCAGCGCCCAGCACTATGCACGCATGTTCCGCATGCTGCTGTGGAGCGTGGTGCCGCTCGCGATCGCGGGCATCCTGGCCGGCATCGCCTTCAAGATCGCCGGCAAGACGGCCGAGAGCGCGATCCTGGAAAGCGATGCCGAGCAGGCCTCGCGGCTGGCGATGCTCTTCGCCGCGGTGGTGTTCGCGCTGGTGCACGCCACCATCGACGCCGGCCGCGCCCTGCTGGCCAACGAACGCCGGCGCCGCTCGGCCATCGTGGCCTGGTGGGGCGGCGTGCGGCTGATGCTGCGCCGTCCGTTCTCGCTGCTGGGCGTGTACGTGGCGGTCACCGGCATCGGCCTGGTGCTGGCCAGCCTGCTGGCGCTGGCCCGCCTGCAGGTGCCGGCATTGGGCGCGGGCGGCACCGCCGCGGCCTTCCTGCTGACCCAGCTGGCGGTGCTGGTGCTGGGCTGGATGCGCAGCGCGCGGCTGTTTGCGATGATGGCGCTGGTGCGGGCGCGGCCGCAGTAAGAGCAGACTGTCGACGGCTGGATTATCATGGCCGCTTCACCGTCCCGCCAAGGAGCCGCCATGACCACCCGCCTGCCCACCTATTTCGTCTCGCACGGAGGCGGCCCGTGGCCGTGGATGAAGGACCAGTACGGCGGCGCCTACGACCGCCTGGAAGCGTCGCTGGTCGACATGAAGCGCCAGGCGGGCGCCCGGCCGAAAGCCGTGCTGGTGGTGACCAGCCATTGGGAGACCGACCAGTTCATGGTCTCGAGCGGCGCGGCGCCCGGCATGATCTACGACTACGGCGGCTTCCCGCCGCACACCTACCAGATCCGCTACCCGGCGCCGGGCGACCCGCAACTGGCGGCCCGCGTGGCGGAACTGCTGAACGCCGCCGGCCAGCCGGCCACGCTCGACCCGGAGCGCGGCCTCGACCACGGCACCTTCTCGATGCTCTACCCGGTCTATCCGGAAGCCGACATGCCGGTGGTGCAGCTGTCGATCCGCCACGGCTACGACCCGGCCGTGCACCTCGCCGCCGGCCGCGCGCTGGCGCCGCTGCGCGACGAGGGCGTACTGATCGTCGGCAGCGGCCTGTCCTTCCACAACCTGCGCCAGTTCGGCCCCGGCGGCGCACTGGCCTCGCACGCCTTCGACACCTGGCTGCAGCACGTGCTGCTGGAACTCTCCCCCGCCGACCGCGAACAGGCCTTGCTGAACTGGAGCGAAGCGCCCTACGCGCGCCATGCGCACCCGCGCGAGGATCACCTGGTGCCGCTGTGGGTGGCCTTGGGCGCGGCCGAGCAGGAGCAGGCTGCCTGCGTGTATCACGAGGACAGCTTCTTCGGGGCCTTGACGGTGTCGAGCTTCAGGTTCGGGGCGGCGCCGGGAGACGCCGCCGCATAATGCGGGGTGGGCACACCGTGCCCACGCGGACGCATCAGGTACCGCGCTTGCCGCGCGCTGCCTCTTCTGCCTTGCGCGCCGCCTTCTCGGCCGCGATGCGCGCCTTCTCTTCCATCTCGATGCGGTGCTTCTCGAGCGCCGCGGCGCGCGTGTCCGGGGTCTCCAGGCTGATGCGGCCCAGCGCCCCCTGGCGGTAGTCCTGCAGCAGCACGTGGGCCGCCTTTTCGTAGTCGTAGTCGCCGCCGCGCACGCGGAAGCCGCGGCGTGCCGCCACGCCTTCGATCACGCCGAAGCCGTCCATGCCCTCGGTCTTGAGGCCGTAGCGGGCGCTCAGGAGCTGCGGGTAGCGTTCCAGCAGCAGCGCTCCCAGGAACTCGGCCACTTCCTCTTCGATCACGGCATTGGTGCCGACCGCATGGCTGGCGGCCAGCATCAGGCCGTCGCTTTCCATCGCGATCTTCGGCCACAGCATGCCGGGGGTGTCGACCAGCACCGTGAACTTGTCGAGGTAGATCTTCTGCTGGGCCTTGGTGACGGCCGGCTCGTCGCCGACCTTGGCCACGCGCTTCTTGAGCAGCGCATTCATCAGGGTCGACTTGCCGACGTTCGGGATGCCCATGATCATGATGCGCAGCGGCTTGGTCGGCACGCCGCGGTGCGGCGCCAGGGTCTTGCACAGCTCCGGAATCCGCGCCACGTCGGACGGCTTCTTGGTCGTCATCGGATAGGCCGTCACGCCATCCTGGGCGTCATACCAGGCGGCCCAGGCGGCGGTCGCCACCGGGTCGGCCAGGTCGGTCTTGTTCAGGACCTTCAGGCAGGGGCGGTTGCGGAACTTGCGCAGTTCCTCGACCATCGGGTTGCTGCTCGCCTGCGGCAGGCGCGCGTCCAGGACCTCGATGACCACATCGGTGTTTTCCATCTGCTCCGCGGCCTGCTTGCGGGCCGCGGCCATGTGGCCCGGGAACCATTGAATCGACATGCTTACTCTCAATAATCTGCGTACAAGACGCTATTTTACGCTGGAGAAGCTGGCGAGCTCCTGTTCGGTGAAGGTCGGGTGGGCCACCGCCTGGCGCAGCAGCTCGGCGAGGTCGCCGCGCCGCAGCAGGGCGAGATCCTGGTGCTGGCGTCCGAGCGTACGCTGGATCAGGGGGTGGGCCAGCAGCCTGGCTTCCTTTTTCGGGGTGTTCGGGACCACGCCCGTGAGCCGGATCGCCGCCTGGTCGGTGGCGTCGTACTCGCGCCCGACCGCCGATTCGGCCTGGCTCGGCTGGTCCACCAGCAGGCAGCGGATCGCATAGGCCAGCGAGGCCAGCCCATCCTCCGCCATCTGCGTCAACAGGCCGCCTTCGGCCTCTTTCCCGGGAATCATGCGCATGACTTCGTCCAGCACCGCCGGCCAGGGCTGGCTGTCCGGGTCGTGCGCCAGGATGCATTGCCACAGCTCGGCGACGATTTCGCGCGCACGGCCCACGGTCGCCGGCGCGTGGAGGGCCGCGAAGCGCTCGCAGGCCGGCATCAGCCGGGTAGCGGCCGCCGTCGCGCAGGCCAGCCGCGCCATTGGCGGGAGTGCCGCCAGCTCGGCCAGCAGGCCCTGTCCGTCATAGCTAAAACTTATCGAATCTGCCATCCGCACATTTTACCGCGCTGTCGGCTTGACCCCGCATTCGCTCGGCGGCAGCGGCTGGCCAGGGTCAACATCCCGCAGCGCCTTGCCCGCCAGTGTGACGTCCCTGGCGAACTCGGTCAGGTAGCGGGTCCTTTCCTCGCTCTGCCATTCTTCGTCCGAAAATCCCTTCAGTGGATGGTTCTTGCTCGTAAATACCCTCCCCTCCAGGCGCGGCATCAGGGCCCGGTCGGGGTCCGTGTTTTCCTTCAGCAGGTAGCCGTCGACGTCGCGCAGGGTCAATGGCAGGGCCGCATCCTGGTCGCGCATCAGCTTGCCGAACATGGTCAGCTTGATCTCGTTGGGGCCGGGGCCGAGCACGTCGTTGAAGGTCAGCAAGGCGAAAGGCTTGCCGCGCGCATCGTCGACCCGCCCGCTGACGATGTAGCGCCCGGGCATGCGCACCTCCGCCTTCAGGTAGAAGTTGAGCGAGCCGTTCTCGACCGCCTCGCGGATCTGTCCGGTCCAGACCGCCGGCAACTCGGGCGTGTAGATCACGTCGAACATCACCACGCCGTTCCTGCCGTTGACGTTGTAGCTGACCTGGGTGCGGATGGTGCCGTTGAAGCCCGCCAGGCCGGTCTGCGCCGGCGCCAGCACGCCGGCCCAGGCGCCATCGTTCGGCACCGGGTCGGCGCCGCTGCCGTCATCCAGGAAGGGGATGCTCACCTGTGGGGTCTGGCGCGTGCCCTTGTAGGTGATGCCTTGCGAAACGGCGCGGGTGATCACCAGCGGCTGCACCTGCCCGGCCGCGTCGACGGCGCGCAGCGAGAACGCGACCGCCTCGTTGGCGGCCATGTAGACCCGCGACTGCGAGGTCTGCAGTTGCACGCGGCTGTCCGTGCCGCCGCCCTGCAGGCGCATCGGGTGCATGTCGGTGACCGGGGCGTTCGGGTAATTCTGGTCGGCGTTTTCCGCCATCGGCCGCGAACCCGCGGGGTACCGGCTGCCGTCGCGGTAGCTGCAAAAGGTGTGGTCGGCCAGCTGGTAGTTGCTGACCAGCTGCTGCCGGCGCTGCCTGCGGTCGTCGACGGCAGGCAGGCCCTGCTCGCCCACCGGGTGGAAGAAGGGCTGGCCCTGCGGCGCCGGGGCCTGGGCCGCCACGGCCGGCGCGGCCGGCGCGCCATGGTCCATCAGGCTCCAGACCAGGGCGGCCAGCAGCGCCAGCGCGCAGGCCGGCAACACCAGGCCGCGCAGCCAGGGCCGCGGCGCGGACCGCGGCTTCGCCGGCCGGCGGCCCTGCGGAGGCTTCTTAGAGGGCACTGTTCACCATCGCACTTCGGACGACGGAAACGATGCCTGCCCAGTTCCCGTTCGTATAGTGGTTGTAGGCCTCGCTGTCGTCCCGGAACGAGACCGAGTGGTAGCTCCACTTCGCGCTGCCGCCTTCGTTCAGGGCGGTGCCGAGCGCCAGGTCATTGCAGAACCAGTCGCTGGGATTGCAGTAGGAGCCGCCGGAACTGCCCGAGACCCCGCCCGAGCTGTGGTAGGCCACCGCTTCGTCGTCCTGGCCCGGCAGGGTGCCCGAATACGCCGTGCCCTTGGCGCCGGCGTACATGTAGAACCAGATGCCGCGCGTGGTGTTGTGGTTGTACATGGCGCGCGCGGTGGAGGTCTTCAGGTCCTGCGTGAGCGGGTCGGAGACGGCCCAGGAGCCATAGTCGGCCAGCTCGGAACCGCCGGCGGCGCCCGAGGCGGCGCGCACCCACTTGATGTTCCAGCCGGTCTGCGAAGTGCCATCCGAATTGCCGCACACGCCCGACGAATTGGGCGCGGCGTTCTTCTTCATGCGCGCCGAGCCGCCGTAGTTGGCCAGGGTATAGCCGATCATCAGGTCGCCGGCGCTGTGGGTCGCGATGTAGCACCAGTTGCTGCCGGTGCAGAAGCAGTCCAGCGCGTCGCGGATGTGGTAGCTCTGCGAGGAGATGCTGTTGTAGCCGTCCCAGTTGACGGCTTTCTTGTTGACGCCCGCCGCGGTCGACGACGGGCCCCAGTAGGTGAAGCTGTTGTAGTCGCCGATGGTGCCGCCGCCGGTGCGGCCGTTGATCCACAAGGTGTAGTTGGTTGCCGACGCCAGTCCCGGGGCCAGACCAGCGGCGGCGAACAGGCACCACGCCAGTATCGTGCGTATCAGTCTCATCTTCTCTCCACTCGTTCGTTGTCGTTGGATTGCGTGTGCTGTCCGCACGGGCGCACGCGAAAAAGCGCACGATCGTGCTACAGCCGAGTCGAATGTAGATGCGTCATATGTACACGTCAATGACCGCACGAGCCAATGTGAGGAGTGTGGCGGAAATGGCAAACGCGCCATGTCCCTGGTATGGCCCGCCATCGCCGCCGCATGGGCACGGCCCGATCCGGGTCAGCGCGCGGTGCTGGCCATCGCACTTCGGACCACGGAGACGATGCCGCCCCAGTTTTCGTTCGTGTAATGGCCATAGTCCTCGCCGTCATCGCGGAAAGCGACCGAGTGGTAAGCCCACTTCGTGCTGCCGCCCTGGTTCGGCGCCGTGCCCAGGGTCAGGTCGTTGCAGAACCAGTCGCCCGGGTTGCACAGGGCCCTGCCCGAACTGCCGGAGACGCCGCCCGCGCTGTGGTAGGGCTCGACCTCGTCGTCCTGGCCCGGCAGGAGGAAGGAATACAGCGTGCCCCTGGCGCCGGCATACATGTAGAACCAGATGTCGTGCGTGTTGTTGTGGTTGTACATGGCGCGCGCGGTCGTGGTCCGCACGTCCTGCACCAGCGGTTCGGAGGTGAACCAGGCGCCGATGTCCGCCAGCTCCGAGCCGCCGCTGGAACTGGCGGCGGCGCGCACCCACTTGATGTTCCAGCCGGTTTGCGCCCCGCCGCCGGCCAGGTTGCCGCACATGCCGACCGGATTGGGAACGGCATTCTTCTTCAGCCGCGCCGAGCCGCCGTAGTTGGCCAGGGTGTAGCCGAGCAGCAGGTCGCCGGCGCTGTGGGTCGCGATGTAGCACCAGTTGTTCCCGGTGCAGAAACAGTCGAGGGCGTTGCGGACGAGGTAGCTCTGGGTGGCGATGCTGCTGCGGCCGTCCCAGTTGACGGCCTTCTTGTTGACGCCGGCGGGCACCGAGGCCGGGCCCCAGTAGGCGAAGCTGTTGTAGTCGCCGACGATGCCGCCCCCGAGGCGGCCGTTGATCCACAGCGTGTAATTGGTGGCCGCGGCCAGGCGCGGGGTCAATCCACATACGGCGAGCAGGCATAGCGCCGCCGCGAGGCGCAGCAGTTTCATATCCCCTCCAGTCGTGTTTGGCGTGAAGGTTAGATACTGCCGCGTTGCGCCGGTTCCGGAACGGAGTTTAATCCAGGTCGGCCAGCACCTTGATGTGCGCCGCCACGCTGCGGCCCAGGGCCGACAGGTTGTAGCCGCCTTCCAGGCAGCTGACGATGCGCCCGCCGGCGTGCCGGTGCGCGACCTCGACCAGTTGGCGGGTGATCCAGGCATAGTCGGCCTCGACCAGCGCCATGCCGCCCAAATCGTCTTCCTTGTGGGCGTCGAAGCCGGCCGAGATGAAGATCATCTGCGGACGGTGCGCATGCAGCGCCGGCAGCCACTGTTCCTGCACCAGCTTGCGCACCACCTCGCCGCCGCTGTAGGCCGGTACCGGGATGTTCACGCTGGTCGCGGTCACCGGGGCCGGCTCGGTGTAGGGATAGAAGGGATGCTGGAAGAAGCTGGCCATCAGCACGCGCGGGTCGTCGCGGAAGGACTCCTCGGTGCCGTTGCCGTGGTGGACGTCGAAATCGACGATGGCGACCCGCTCCAGCCCATGCACGTCGAGCGCGTGGCGGGCGGCGATGGCGACGTTGTTGAACAGGCAGAAGCCCATCGGCTCGCCGGGCCGCGCATGGTGGCCGGGCGGGCGGATCGCGCAGAAGGCATTGTCGACGGCGCCCGCGATCACGTCGTCGGTGGCGGCCAGCGCCAGGCCGGCGGCGCGCAGGGCGGCCTGGTAGCTGTGCCTGCACAGCAGGGTGTCGCCGTCGAGCGGATAGTGTTCGCCGGCGCCCGGCAGGTTGTCGCGCACCAGGTCGAGCGCGCCCTGGCTGTGGTTGCGCAGGATCGCATCGAGGGCGGCCGGCGCGCCGTCGCGGCGCTCGACCAGGCCATCCAGCCGCGCCAGGATCAGCTGGTCCTCGATCGCCTGCAGGCGCGCCGGCGTTTCGGGGTGCCAGTCGCCCATCTCGTGCAGGGAACAGTCCGGGTGGCTGTAGATTGCTGTGCTCATTGTGCTGCGCTCATCCGTATCACATGGTTCGGCGTTCTCGCATAGAATCGAAATGCCGATAAAAAGATTGCCGATGGCGTTAATCTACCATGCGCCCCGGGCCGACGAGAAAAAGCCATCCATGTTCAAACAATTGCATTCCGCCGCACGCCAGGTCGGACAAATCGTGGTGGGCAAGGACCAGCAGGTCCGCCTTGCCCTCACCTGCCTGCTGGCCGGCGGCCACCTGCTGATCGACGACGTGCCCGGGGTCGGCAAGACCACGCTGGCGCACGCCCTGGCGCTGACCCTCGGCCTGCGCTTCAACCGCGTGCAGTTCACCAGCGACCTGCTGCCTGCCGACGTGGCCGGGATCTCGGTGTACGAGCGCGAGAAGAACGGCTTCGTGTTCCACCCCGGCCCCATCTTCACCCAGGTGCTGCTGGCCGACGAGATCAACCGCGCCACGCCGAAGACCCAGTCCGGCCTGCTGGAGGCGATGGAGGAGCGCCAGGTGACGGCGGACGGCGTCACGCGCGCCCTGCCGGAACCGTTCTTCGTGATCGCGACCCAGAACCCGGCGCACCAGATCGGCACCTTCCCGCTGCCGGAATCCCAGCTCGACCGCTTCCTGATGTGCCTGTCGCTGGGCTATCCCGACGCCAGCGCCGAACGGGCCCTGCTCATGGGCGAGGACCGGCGCGCGATGCTGAAGACGCTGCAGCCGGTGATGCGGCCGGAAGAGCTGCTCGATGCGCAGCGCTCGCTGCGTGCGATCCACGCCTCGGGCGCGCTGATCGATTATCTGCAGGCCCTGGCCCAGGAATCGCGCTCCGGCAAACTGTTCGCCGAAGGCCTGTCGCCGCGCGCCACCCTGGCCCTGCTGCAGGCGGCGCGCGCCTGGGCCGCGCTGGAGGGCCGCGACCACGTGATCCCGGAAGACATCCAGACCCTGCTGGTGCCGGTCTGCGCGCACCGGCTGCGGCCGCTGAAGTCGGCGCACGGCGGCAGCGGCAGCGCCAGCCGCGACCTGGTGCTGCAGCTGCAGAAGTCGGTGCCGGTATGATACGGCGCGTCTTGCGATGACGGACCTTGCCGTGGCCAGGCTGCCGCTCGGCTCCCGGGTGTTCGGCTGGCTGCGCGGACGGCGCAGCACCTGGCGCGAGCGCACCACCGCGCGCGACCGCGGCGAGGTCGAACTGAACCAGCGCCGCGTGTATGTCCTGCCGACCCGCGCCGGCCTCGGCTTCAGCGCCCTGCTGCTGGCGCTGCTGGTCGGCTCGGTCAACTACAGCCTGGGGCTGGGCTTCGGCCTGACTTTCGTGGCCGCCGCCTGCGGGCTGGTCGACATGATCGCCGCCTACCGCAACCTGGCCCACCTGCACCTGCGACCCGGCCGCGCCGGCGCCGTGTTCGCGGGCGAGGAGGCACCGTTCGAACTGCTGCTGGCCAACCGCACGCGGCTGAGCCGGTTCGCGCTCTGGGTCGACATCGATACCGCGACCGACCCGCGCCATGCGGTCGACGTGCCGGCGGGCGGTGGCGCTACCGTGGTGCTGTCGGGCACCAGCAGCCGGCGCGGCTGGATGAAGGCGCCGCGCGTGCGCCTGGCGACCCGCTTCCCGCTCGGCCTGTTCAACGCCTGGAGCTACTGGCAGCCGGACAGCCGCGCCCTGGTCTACCCCTTCCCCGAGCAGGATGCGCCGCCGCTGCCGGTCAGCGGCCACCCGAGTCCGGACGGGGCCGGCAGCGCCGGCAGCGACGACTTCGCCGGCGTGCGCAGTTACCAGCCGGGCGATCCGCTGCGCCAGCTGGCCTGGCGCCACATCGCCCGCCTCGACCCGTCGCTCGGCGGCCAGCTGGTGACCAAGCAGTTCGAAGGCGGCGCGCTCGACGAGCTGGTGCTCGACCTGGACGCGCTGCCGCCGCGGCTCGATCTCGAGCTGAAACTGTCGCGCCTGGCACGCTGGGTGCTGGAAGCGGAACTGCGCGCCCTGCCCTATGCGCTGCGCCTCGGCCGCCAGGCCATCGACGCGGGGCTCGGCCCGGCCCACCAGGCGGCCTGCCTGGAAGCGCTGGCGCTGTATGGCAGCGTGGACGAAGCGCGATGAAAACGCTGCGCCCTTCGCTCCCGCGTTTCTGGTCGCCGCTCCCGCGCGACAAGCAGGACACCCTGCTGCTGCTGGCGAGCACGGTGCTGGTGCTGCTGCCGCACACGGCCCACCTGCCGCTGTGGGTGACCTTGCTGTGCGGCGCCACCCTGGTCTGGCGCGCCCTGCTGACCCTGCTGGGACGGCGCATGCCGACCAACCTGGTGCTGGCGCCGATGGCCATCGCCGCGATGGCGGGCGTGCTGCAGACCTACCACACGGTGCTCGGACGCGATGCCGGAGTCGCCATGCTGGTGCTGCTGGTCGCCTTCAAGATGCTGGAGATGCATGCGCGGCGCGACCTGTTCGTGGTGGTGTTCCTGTGCTTCTTCCTGGTGCTGACGAATTTCTTCTACTCGCAAAGCATCGGCACCGCCCTGCTGATGCTGGTCTCGATCGTCGCGCTGCTCACCACCCAGCTGTCGTTCCAGCTCACCGGCGCGGTGCCGCCCTTGCGCACGCGCCTGCTGATGGGGGCGAAGATCCTGGCGCTGGCGGCGCCGCTCGCGGCCGTGGGCTTCATCCTGTTCCCGCGCGTGAACGGGCCGCTGTGGGGCATGCCCGACGACGCCCACGGCGCCAGCACCGGCCTGTCCGACACGATGGCGCCGGGCCAGTTTTCGAGCCTGGCGCAGTCGGACGATCCGGCCTTCCGCGTGAAGTTCGACGGCCCGCCGCCGGCCCAGCCGCAACTGTACTGGCGCGGCCCGGTGCTGGGCGCCTATGACGGCCGCACCTGGAGCCGGCTGACGGCCCGCCCCCACCTCGGCAGCAAGGCGCCGCAGCCGGTCTCGATCTCGGTGCGCGGCGACGCGCTGCGCTACCAGGTCACGATGGAGCCGTCGAACATGCGCTGGCTGTTCGCGCTCGAGATGCCGCGCGCCCTGCCGCAGTTGTCGAGCGGAGCCGCCAGCGCCACCCCGGAGCTGGAACTGCAGGCCTCCAGCCCGGTGCGGGAACGGATCCGCTACGACCTCGCCTCCTATGTGGACTTCAGCTTCCAGCCCGGCGACACCCTGGACAACGCCTACCAGTGGCTGCTGCTGCCCTACGGCCGCAACCCGAAGGCGCTGGCGGCCGGGCAGCGCCTGCGCCAGGACTATCCGGAACCCTTGCAGCGGGTGCAGGCGGTGCTGCGCCAGTTCGCCACGCAGGGCTATTCCTATACGCTGGAGCCGCCGCTGCTCGGGGTCGATGCCGTCGACGAATTCCTGTACGACACCCGCGCCGGCTTCTGCGAGCACTACGCCGGCGCCTTCGTGTTCCTGATGCGCGCGGCGGGGATCCCGGCGCGCGTGGTGACCGGCTACCAGGGCGGCGAACTGAATCCGATCGACGGCTACTTTACGGTGCGCCAGTCCGACGCCCACGCCTGGAGCGAGGTCTGGCTGCCAGGGCGGGGCTGGGTGCGGGTCGATCCGACCGCGGCGGTCGCGCCGGACCGCGTACAACGCAGCCTGGCGCGCGCGCTGCCGGCCCCGGCGCCGTTCGGCTTCGAGGGACTGGGGCGGCTGTTGCAGCCGGCCCCGGATTCGCTGCTGGCCAGGGTCCGGTTTGCGATCGGCGCCGCCAACAATGGCTGGAACCAGTGGGTGCTGAACTACGGCCCGCAGCGCCAGCATGCATTGATGGAAAGCCTTCAAGACAACTTGTTCAGCTGGCGCAGCGCGGCCTTGCTGGCCCTGGCATGCGCGGTGTTGCTGCTGGGCAGAAAATTGTCGCGGCAACGGCGAGAGGACCCGGTCGATAGGCTATACTCGGCTCTGTGCCACCGCCTCGGCCAACTGGGCCTGCCGCGTGCGCCGGACGAAGGGCCGACGGCTTACGCCGCGCGCGTCGCCGGCGCCGCCCTCGCCCCCGGGCCGAAGGCCGCCGCGGCCGAATTCCTGCGCCGTTACAGCGCCTGGCGCTATGCACCGCCGGCGCAGCCGCAATTCCATGGCGCCGGCCTGCCGACTATCCTGAAAGAGTTGCTGTCCCGAGTTCGATGAAATCCTTTGTACCGCTGCTGCTAGCCCTCGCCATCGGCGCCGGGCAGGCCTCCAACGCCGTCGCCGCCTCCTCGATCCACCACGCCAGCGCCAAGTCCGCGAAGACGGCCAAGGCCAGCAAGGCCGGGAAAGCCAAGGCCAAGGCTGCGAAAGCCGCGCCGGCGCCGGTGCGCCCGGGCATCGACTACGATGGCGAACAGGTCAACTTCGGCGAATGGCAGGCGGTGCGCGATTTCGAGGACGAGATGGTGAGCCGCCACGGTTTCGATCGCGCCGGGCTGGACGCGCTGGTCGCCAGGACCCGCTTCGTCGACTCCGCGGTCCAGCTGGTCAAGCCGGCGCCGCCGGGCAAGCCGAAGAACTGGCAGGCCTACAGCGAGCGCTTCATCGAGCCGATCCGCATCAATGCCGGGGTCCGCTTCTGGAACGAGAACGCCGCCGAGCTGGCGCGCGCCGAAGCGCTGTACGGCGTGCCGGCCGAGATCATCGTCGGCATCATCGGCGTCGAGACCATCTACGGCCGCGATACCGGGCGCTTCCGCGTGGTGGATGTGCTGACCACCCTTGCCTTTGCCTATCCGGAAGCGCCGAACCGGGTCGACCGCATGGCCTTCTTCCGCAGCGAGCTGGAAAACACCCTGCTGCTGGCGCGCAAGGAAAACATCGATCCCTTCTCCTTGCTGGGCTCCTTCGCCGGCGCGGTCGGCATGACGCAGTTCATGCCTGGCAATATCCTGAAATACGGAGTCGACTTCGACGGCAATGGCATCGTCGACCTGCGCAACTCGGCGTCCGACGCGATCGGCAGCGTGGCCAATTTCCTGGTCGCCCACGGCTGGGACCGCAACGCGACCGGTCCCGCGGTATTCCCGGCCGACGTCGCACCCAGCCTTGCCTGGCAGCCGCTGCTGGGCGGCCTGGAAGCGCGCTGGCAGCCGTCCGAGCTGCAGGGCGCCGGCGTCATCACCCGCACTTCCCTGCCGGAACAGCGCCAGTACGGGCTGATCGATCTGCAGAACGGCGGCGATCCGACCGAGTACTGGGTGGCAAATACTAACTTCTTTGCTATCACAAAGTACAATCGGAGTTACTTTTATGCCATGTCGGTGGTTGAACTGGGCCGCGCGGTGCGCTTGTCGCGCGGTATTTAACCCCGAGTAAGCAAAAAGTTTGTATCTGTTTGTAACGATACAACAGTTATTATTGCTGAGCTAATGCAGTACTGACAATGACATACCCCCGGGGGTATGTCACTTTCCTAGAGCTAGTTCTCCTAGGAAACACCCTTCCTATTCCGATACCCCCACTCTTCCTGGCTTTTCATCATGCCATTTGGAAACGTACGGCAGCGCATCGAGAATTGCTTTACACTTAAGTTTAAATAAAAAGCAATTAATTTTTTAGTGAGTTTGTGAGAGAATTGCATTGCGGCTATTGTTGCAGCAGGACAACGAACTGAGCAAGCATGGCTGATCCTTATTGCTCTTAAGTACTAAATTGAAAATTAGTTGTATAATTTAGTAGAAATTTTCGAAACCTTTGTTGTACCTCAAAGCCGCCAGCGAGCTCCTTCAACCCAAAAATAGGAAAAGTGACATCATGACGAACCAAGTCGGCATTGATATGAACAGCGATTCGGAGAATGACGAACTGCTGCAGTACAACCCGAACCGCCTGCTCGACACCCTGATCGAGAACCTGCGCCTGAAGAACGACGCAGCCCTGTCGCGCGCCCTGGAAGTGGCACCGCCGGTCATCTCGAAGATCCGCCACCACCGCCTGCCGGTCGGCGCTTCGCTGCTGATCCGCATGCACGAAGTCAGCGACCTGTCGATCCGCGACCTGCGCTACCTGATGGGCGACCGCCGTGCGAAATTCCGCATCAGCGACAAGCAGTTCAAGCCGAAGGACAAGGACAGCAACGCCAGCGGCGCCGAGCAATAACCGTGGGGGCGACTACGGACGGCGGCAGATGATGCCGCCCTGCCGTCACCCGCAGCAGCACCCGAAGCAGCACCGATTCTTCCTCGTGAGGGGAGACACCCAGCGCCCAGACCTCGCGCCGGGATCAAGACATACACGCTTTGAAGCGTGACCTTCAGGCGGGGAACACACCCGTCGACAGATAACGATCACCACGGTCGCAGACGACGAACACGATCGTCGCGTTCTCCACGGTCTGCGAAATGCGCAACGCGATTTCGCAGGCGCCGGCCGCGGAAATACCGCAGAAAATCCCTTCCTCGGCCGCCAGCCGGCGCGCCATCTGCTCGGCCGCGGCCTGGGTCACGTTCTCGACCTGGTCGACGCGCGCGCGGTCGAAGATCTTCGGCAGGTAGGCTTCCGGCCACTTGCGGATGCCCGGGATCGACGAGCCTTCTTCCGGCTGGGCGCCGATGATGCGGATCGCCTCGTTCTGTTCCTTCAGGTAGTGCGACACGCCCATGATGGTGCCGGTCGTGCCCATTGCGCTGACGAAGTGGGTGATGCGCCCCCCGGTATCGCGCCAGATCTCGGGACCGGTGGTCTCGTAGTGGGCGCGCGGGTTGTCCTCGTTGGCGAACTGGTCCAGGATGATGCCCTTGCCGTCCTTCTGCATCGACTCGGCCAGGTCGCGCGCATATTCCATGCCGCCGGTCTTCGGGGTCAGGATGATCTGGGCGCCGTACGCGGCCATGCTCTGGCGGCGCTCGATCGACAGGTTGTCCGGCATGATCAGGAGCATCTTGTAGCCGCGGATCGCAGCCGCCATCGCCAGCGCGATGCCGGTGTTGCCGCTGGTCGCTTCGATCAGGGTATCGCCCGGCTTGATCTGGCCGCGCTCTTCGGCGCCGCGCAGCATCGACATGGCGGCGCGGTCCTTGACGGAACCGGCCGGGTTGTTGCCTTCGAGTTTGCCGAGGATGACGTTATTGCGCGCCGCGGCGTCCGCGCCCGGAATGCGAACCAGCTGCACGAGCGGGGTGTTGCCGATCGTGTCCTGAATGGTCTTGTATGCCATAGCTTTGCTTCTGCTTTCTTGCGATCTCAAAACGCCATTCTAATCCGAGATGCAATACGGCGTACGGGACGGGTCCGCGCCGTCATGAGTAAAAGCAAGCCCCAAATGAAAAGCCCCGCAGGCTGCGGGGCTCGGAGAGTCGCTTCGGCGGCTCAGCTGGTGGCTTTCGGGTGCGCGTCCGATTTGGCGGCCTTGGCGGGCTTGGCGGCCTTCTCGTCCATCTTGGCCTTCGCCGCACTGGAAGCGGCTGCCTTCGGCGCGCCGGAAGCCGCTGCCATTGGCGCGCCTTCCTTGGACTTGCCGTTCACCTGCAGGCCGGCTTCGGACAGCTTGGCGGCACGCTTGTCGCCCACGCCCTTCACGCGCTTCTGGAAATCGGCCCAGTCCTTGAATTCGCCCTTGGCGCGTTCATCGATAATGGTCTTCGACATGGCCGGGCCGACGCCCTTCACCGAGTCCAGCGCCGCGGCGTCGGCCTTGTTGACGTCGACCTGGGCAAAGGCGAGGTTCATCGACGCCGCCAGCGCGACGATGGCAAGGAAGAGTTTCTTGATCATCTCTTATCTCCGTTGGTTGGTTATAGGGGCGGCAGGCGCCGCCCGTATGTACTAACGGATTAGCACGCCAGGCGTTGACGTCCGGCGCTTATCAGGGATCAAATGCTCAGGACTGGGAGTCGTCGGTACGGCGGCGATGCGCGAACAGCTCGTCGCGGGTGACGGTGGCGGTGCCCAGCTTGCCGACCACGATGCCGCCGGCGCGGTTGGCCGTGGCCAGCGCTTCGGCCAGCGGCGCGCCCACGCCCAGCATCGCGGCCATGGTCGCGATCACGGTGTCGCCCGCGCCGGAGACGTCGAACACTTCGCGCGCGTCGGCATGCACGTGCAGTACCTCGGTGGCCGTGTACAGGCTCATGCCCTCTTCCGAGCGGGTCAGCAGCAGGGCTTCCAGGCCCAGCTCCTCGCGCAGCGCCTGCGCCTTGGCGGTGAGCTGCTCCTCGGTCTTCCAGCTGCCGACGATGCGCTTGAGTTCGGACTTGTTCGGGGTCAGCATGGTGGCGCCGCGATAGGGCGTGAAGTCGTCGCCCTTCGGGTCGACCATCACGGTCTTGCCGGCGTCGCGCGCCATGCGGATCATCTCCGCCACGTTCACCAGGCTGCCCTTGTTGTAGTCGGAAAAGATGATGACATCGTAGTCCGGCAGCACGGCCTTGAACTGGGTCAGCTTGTCGCGCAGCGTGGTTTCGCTGGGCGCTTCCTCGAAGTCGATGCGGACCATCTGCTGCTGGCGTCCGATCACGCGCAGCTTGACGATGGTGGAGATCGCCTCGTCGCGCTTCAGGTAGCTGTCGATGCTGGATTCGCGCAGGATCTGCTCGACCTCGTCGCCGGCTTCGTCGTTGCCGACCACGCCCAGCAGGCCGCAATGGGCGCCGAGGGCCGCCGCGTTGCGCGCCACGTTGGCGGCGCCGCCCAGGCGGGCTTCGCGCTTCTCGATGCGCACCACCGGCACCGGGGCTTCCGGCGAGATGCGGGAGACGTCGCCGAACCAGTAACGGTCGAGCATGACGTCGCCGACCACCAGCAGGCGCACCTTCTCGAGCGCCGGCGCCTCGGCCTGGCGGTAGCTGTCGGTCGGCAGCAGGCGGCTTGGGATATCTTGATGCATCGGCTACCTCACTTGCTGGTCAGGACCGAGCGGCCGATCCCGTGGTACTCGACGCCCAGGCCGGTCATCAGGGCCGGTTCGTAGAGGTTGCGGCCGTCGATGATGACCGGGTTGACCAGGCGCGCCTTGATCTCTTCGAAATCGGGGCTGCGGAAAGCCTTCCATTCGGTGACGATCACCAGCGCCTCGGCGCCATCCAGCGCGTCCATCGGCGCGTCCTTGAACTCGATGCGGGCCAGCTTTTCTTCGCCCAGGTCGAGTTCGAGCACGCGGCGTGCTTCCGCCATCGCCACCGGGTCGTGCACGGCGACGGTGGCGCCGCGCGCGATCAGTTCCTGCAGCAGCACGCGCGACGGCGCTTCGCGCATGTCGTCGGTGTTCGGCTTGAAGGCCAGGCCCCATACCGCGAAGCGCTTGCCGGACAGGTCCTCGCCGAAGCGGGCCACGACCTTGCGGCCCAGCACATGCTTCTGGCGCTCGTTGACGGCTTCCACGGCGCTCAGGATCAGGAGGTCCTGGCCATACTGGCGCGCGGTGCGCTCGATCGCCTGCACGTCCTTCGGGAAGCAGGAGCCGCCGTAGCCGGCGCCGGCGTACAGGAAGCTGTGGCCGATGCGCGGATCGGAGCCGATGCCGTGGCGCACCGCTTCGATGTCAGCGCCCACCTTGTCGGCCAGGTTGGCCAGCTCGTTCATGAACGAGATGCGGGTCGCCAGCATGGCGTTGGCGGCATATTTCGTGAACTCGGCCGAGCGCACGTCCATCCAGTAGGTGCGCTCGTGGTTGCGGTTGAACGGCGCGTACAGCAGCTTCATCAGCTCGCGCGCGCGCTGGCCGCTCGGGCTGTCGTCGTGGCCGATGACGATGCGGTCCGGGCGCATGAAGTCCTCGACCGCGGCGCCCTCCTTCAGGAATTCCGGGTTCGACACCACGGTGAATTCGGTCTGCGCGCCGCGCGCGGCCAACTCGTCACGGATCGCGGCGGCGACGCGGTCGGCGGTACCCACCGGCACGGTCGACTTGTCGACGACGACCTTGAAGCCGTCCATGTGGCGGCCGATGTTGCGCGCGGCGGCCAGCACGTACTGCAGGTCGGCCGAGCCGTCCTCGTCCGGCGGCGTGCCGACGGCGATGAACTGCAGCTGGCCGTGGGCCACGCTGGCGGCGACGTCGGTCGAGAAATGCAGGCGGCCGGCGGCGCGGTTGCGCGCGACGATCTCTTCCAGGCCCGGTTCGTGGATGGGGATGCCGCCGTCGTTGAGCAGGTCGATCTTGCGCTGGTCGACGTCGAGGCAGAACACATCGTTGCCGAGTTCCGCGAGGCAGGCGCCGGTGACGAGACCAACGTAGCCGGTACCGATAATCGTAATCTTCATTTTCTTAATTCATCACATTGAGTTCTTCGGTGCGGCGCGGCGGGTAGGTCTCCCACTTGCTGCATCCCGGGCATTGCCAATAGTACTGGCGTGCCTTGAAACCGCAGTGGCTGCACTGGTAGCGCGCCAGCTTCTGCGTATAACCGTGGACGAGGTTCTTCACCATCGACAATTCTTCCCAGACATTCGCCGGGGCATCCATCAAGCGTGCCTCAAGCAATTTATCCAGGCCAAGCAGCGTCGGATTCCGGCGCAATTCTTCCACCACCAGCTGTTTGGCAGCATCCACGCCGTTCAGTTCGATGACGGCCTTGAACACCACCTCGATCAGATCAATGGATGACGCTTCCGCCAGGTAGGAGCGCAGCAGGTTGACGCCTTCCTGCGGCCGGCCCACTTTGCGGTAGCCGTCCATCAGGCGGGCCGCGACCAGGGCCACGTGGGGCACGCTCTGCTGCTCGACGCGGCGCCAGGTCTTCAGCGCGCCTTCGATATCGCCCTGGGCGGTCTGGGCGTCGCCGTACAGCATGGTCGCGCGCACGTTCTTGCGGTCGGCCTGCAGCGCTTTGTCCAGCAGCTGCATCGCATCGGCCGGCTGCATGTGGACCAGGGCATCCTGGGCCAGCTCGCAATAAAACTGGGCGATTTCCTTGTGCTGGGCGCCGGCGCCGGATTCCTGCAGGCCCTCGGCGGCGGCGATCGCGCGGCGCCATTCCTTTTCGCGCTGGAAGATCTCCAGCAAGGCGCGGCGCGCCTGCACGCCGTACTGGGTGTCGACCAGCAGGTTGAAGGTCTCCTCGGCGCGGTCCAGCAGGCCGGCCTTCAGGTAGTCCATGCCGAGTTCGTACTGGGCGTGCACCTGCTGCTCGATCGGCAGGTCGGGACGCGACAGCAGGTTCTGGTGGACGCGGATGGCGCGCTCGGTCTCGCCGCGGCGGCGGAACAGGTTACCGAGCGCAAAGTGCATCTCGGCCGTTTCCGGGTCGAGCTTGACGATCTCGATGAAGGCGTCGATCGCCTTGTCCGGCTGCTCGTTGAGGAGGAAGTTCAGGCCCTTGAAGTAGCCGCGTGGCAGGCTGCGCGATTCGGAGACGAGTTGCTTGATGTCGACGCGGGCGGCGATCCAGCCCAGGGCAAAAAAGACGGGGATGCCGAGCAGCCACCAGATTTCAAATTCCATGTGATTCTTGTTCTGTGTTGACGACAGTTCAGCGGGGGGTGACGCTGTCGGGTTGCGGGGCGCTCGCGGCGGTGCCTGCGGCGCTCTGCAGGGCCTGGATGGTGTTCCTGTGCTGCGAGCTTTCGCGGCGGTGGCGGAACACGGTGGGCGTGACTGCCAGGATGCCGAGGAAGGCGCCGGCGATGAAGAAGGCCAGCAACATCAGCACTAGCGGTCCGCGCAATTCGTAGCCCAGGAAGAAATGCAGGTCCACCGGATCGGTGTTCTTGAGGGCGAAGCCGAAAAAGAGGACGAACAGGATGCATCCGAGGATGGTGGAAACGATCTTCATCTCAATAGGTCCTGTGAGGAATAACTACAAAGGCGCAGTGTCGCATATTTGAAACGAGTTTTCAAAGCACTGGCCTGGACGAAAAAAAACGGCATCTCCGAAGAGACGCCGTTTCTGTCCGCCAGACGGCAGACGACTCAGTCTTCGATGATCGGTTGCCCGACCATCGCGTCGACCCGCTCGCGCAACTGCTTGCCCGGCTTGAAGTGGGGCACCCGCTTTTCGGGCACCATCACCTTGTCGCCGGACTTCGGATTGCGTCCGATGCGGGGCGGCCGGCTGTTCAGCGCGAAGCTGCCGAAACCGCGGATCTCGATGCGCTGGCCGGTCGCCAGGGCGTTGGTCATCGCATCGAGGATGGTCTTGACAGCGTATTCCGCATCTTTTGCCACCAGCTGAGAGTAACGCTCGGCCAGGCGGTTGATCAGCTCGGACTTGGTCATCTGCGCGATCCCAGGTTAATTAACCCTTGTTGTCGAACTTGGCCTTCAGCAGTGCGCCCAGCGAGGTGGTGCCGGAAGCAGCGCTGTTGTCCGAAGCCAGCTTCTGCATGGCTTCCTGGGTCTCTGCATTGTCTTTCGCCTTGATCGACAGCTGGATGCTGCGAGCCTTGCGGTCGACGTTGATGACCAGGGCTTCGACCTTGTCGCCCACTTTTAGGTGGGTGCCGGCGTCTTCCACGCGGTCACGCGAGATTTCCGAAGCGCGCAGGTAGCCTTCGACTTCGTCGCTCAGGGCGATCACGGCGCCTTTCGGCTCAACCGATTTCACGGTGCCGGTGACCAGGGTGCCCTTGTCGTTCAGCGATGCGAAGTTGTTGAACGGGTCGCCTTCCAGCTGCTTCACGCCCAGCGAGACACGCTCGCGCTCGACGTCGATTGCCAGAACCACGGCTTCCAGCTCGTCGCCCTTCTTGAACTTGCGCACGGCTTCTTCGCCGGCTTCGGTCCACGACAGGTCCGACAGGTGCACCAGGCCGTCGATGTTGCCCGGCAGGCCGATGAACACGCCGAAGTCGGTGATCGACTTGATCAGGCCCTTGACCTTGTCGCCCTTCTTGTGGGTCATGCCGAAGTCGTCCCACGGATTCGCCTTGCACTGCTTCATGCCCAGCGAGATACGACGACGCTCTTCGTCGATTTCCAGGACCATGACTTCGACTTCGTCGCCCAGCTGCACGACTTTGTTCGGCGCCACGTTCTTGTTGGTCCAGTCCATCTCCGACACGTGCACCAGGCCTTCGATGCCCTGCTCGACTTCGACGAATGCGCCGTAGTCGGTCAGGTTGGTGACTTTACCGAACAGGCGGGTGCCTTGCGGGTAACGACGCGACAGACCGGTCCACGGATCGTCGCCCAGCTGCTTGACGCCCAGCGAAACGCGGTTCTTTTCCTGATCGTACTT
>Ga0308158_10001033_pt1 | contig 33087 bp, 25 predicted proteins | sample PhyBR2_FD_201038 | JGI IMG/M metagenome (GOLD analysis project Ga0308158, IMG submission 201038) | Phyllosphere microbial communities from UC Gill Tract Community Farm, Albany, California, United States - DLSLB.R2 | ecosystem: Host-associated > Plants > Phyllosphere > Unclassified | place: USA... | reverse complement strand
TCGAGGAACCGACGTAAATTTCAATTTTTATGAGATTTCACGCTCCGTGAAAAATTAAATAAATTGAAAATCCGAAGCCATTAACTTGTGGCTGCGCGCGGCCCTAGAAGTGATCGAGCGAGAAAATACGGCGGTGCTCGCGGATCGCGTAGCGATCAGTCATGCCCGCGATGTAATCGGCGATCTTGCGCGCCTGCTTGTGCGGATCGCCCTGCACCTGGTAATCGCCCGGCAGCAGCACGGGATCGGCCAAAAACGCCTCGAACAGCTCGCGCACGATGCGGCTGGCTTTCACGCGCATGCGGTTGACCTGGAAGTGGCGGTACAGGTTCGCGTACAAAAAGCGCTTGAGTGCCACGGTCTCGGCGCGCATCGCGTCCGAGAAGCGGATCAGCGGCGGCGCGGCGCGCACGTCGTCGATGGTCGCTGGCGCCGCCTCGGCGATCAGGCGCGCCGAGGTGTCCACCAGGTCGGCCGTCATCGCCGTGATCATCAGGCGGATCGTTTCGTACAGCGCGCGCCGGCCCGGCAAGCCCGGATAGCGCGCCTCGACCTCGCGATGCAGCCGCGCGAACAGCTCGACTTCTTCCATCTGCGCCATCGTGATCAGGCCCGAACGCAGGCCATCGTCGATGTCGTGGTTGTTGTACGCGATCTCGTCGGCCAGGTTGGTCAGCTGTGCCTCCAGGCTAGGCTGGCTGCGCTCGATGAAGCGCTGGCCCAGGTCGCCCAGCTGGCGCGCATTGTTCAGCGAGCAGTGCTTGAGGATGCCCTCGCGCGTCTCGAACGTCAGGTTCAGGCCATCGAAAGCGCCGTAGTGTTCTTCAAGATGGTCGACCACGCGCAGGCTTTGCAGGTTGTGCTCGAAGCCGCCGAAGTCCTTCATGCATTCGTTGAGCACATCCTGGCCCACGTGGCCGAACGGCGTGTGGCCAAGGTCGTGCGCCAGCGCCGTCGCTTCCACCAGGTCTTCGTTCAGGCGCAGGCTGCGCGCCAGCGTGCGGCCGATCTGGGCCACCTCGATGCTGTGCGTCAGGCGCGTGCGAAACAGGTCGCCTTCGTGGTTGATGAAGACCTGCGTCTTGTACTCAAGGCGCCGAAACGCGGTCGAATGGATGATGCGGTCGCGGTCGCGCTGGTACTCGCTGCGCGAACCGGGGCCCGGCTCGGCATGCGTGCGCCCGCGAGACTGGGCCGAATGCGCCGCGTACGGGGCCAGGCCCGCGTCGAAATCACGCATCAGGCTACTCATCCGCTGCAGGCCGCGAGCGTCGAGCGCAGCAGGTCCAGCGGCGCGGTCGTGATCGACGGGCTGCCCAGCGGCTTGAGCAGGATAAAGCGGATTTCGCCGCCTTCGTTCTTCTTGTCGACTTCCATCAGCTCGATCCAGCGCGCTTCGCCGAGATCCGGCGCCACGGCCGGCAGGCCGGCGGCGCGCACCAGCGCGCGCACGCGCTCCACGGCGGCCGGCTCGATCAGGCCCAGGCGCGCCGACAGGTCGGCCGCCATCACCATGCCGCAGCCGACTGCTTCGCCATGCAGCCAGGCGCCGTAGCCAAGGCCATTTTCGATCGCGTGGCCGAAGGTATGGCCGAAGTTGAGCACCGCGCGCAGGCCACCTTCGCGCTCGTCCTTGCGCACGACGTCCGATTTGATTTCGCACGAGCGGGCGATCGCGTAGCCGATGGCCTGGCGATCGCGCGCGATGAGCGGCTCGATATTCGCTTCGATCCAGTCGAAGAAATCGGCGTCGAGGATCGCGCCATGCTTGATCACTTCGGCCAGGCCCGCCGACAGCTCGCGCGCCGGCAGCGTCGTCAGCGTGGCGGTGTCGGCGATCACGGCGCGCGGCTGGTAGAACGCGCCGATCATGTTCTTGCCCAGCGGGTGATTGATGCCGGTCTTGCCGCCCACCGACGAATCGACCTGCGCCAGCAGCGTGGTCGGGATCTGCACGAACGGCACGCCGCGCATGTAGCTCGACGCGGCAAAGCCGGTCAGGTCGCCGATCACGCCGCCGCCCAGCGCCACCAGCGTGGTCTTGCGGTCGCATTTGTGTTGCAGCAGCGCGTCGTAGACGAGGTTCAGCGACTGCCAGTTCTTGTGCTCTTCGCCGTCGGGCAGAATAATTTCGAGCACGTCGCGGCCCGCCGCGCGCAGGTGGCCCGCGACCTTGTCGAGGTACAGCGGGGCCACCGTGGTGTTGGTGACGATGGCCACCTTGTGGCCGCCGATGTGGCGCGCCAGCAGCGCGGCGTCGTCCAGCAAGCCGGCGCCGATCTCGATCGGGTAGCTGCGCTCGCCGAGTTCGACGTTGAGAGTGATGTGTGCCTGTTCGTTCATTGCTGTCCTTGCATGCTTGCGCGCGCGGGCGTTTTCCTGCGCGGCCAGCTGGTCCAATATGGTTTGAACCATCGATTGTACGTTAGGCCTGCCGGTGTCGATGACGAGGTCGGCGATCTCGCGGTACAGCGGATCGCGTTCGGTCCAGAGTTGCTCGAGTTTGCCGCGCGGGTCGGCGGTCTGCAGCAGCGGGCGGTTCTTGTCGTGCGCGGTGCGCTGCAGGATGCTGCCGATCGACGCGCGCAGGTAGATCACGGTGCCGCGCTCGGCCAGCAATGCGCGGCTGGCCGGATTGAGCACGGCGCCCCCGCCGGTGGCCAGCACCAGGCCCTGCTGCGCCGAGAGGTCGCGGATCACATCGGCTTCGCGCCGGCGAAAGCAGGCTTCGCCCTCGATCTCGAAGATCCACGGGATGGTGGCGCCGGTGCGCGCTTCGATCTCGTGATCGGCGTCGACGAAGCGGCGATTGAGCTTGCGAGCAAGCAATCGACCGATCGTGGTCTTCCCTGCCCCCATCAGGCCAACAAGGAAGATATTGTTGTTCTTGGGATGTGGCACAACCAGACCCGTTGAGATGAAAAAGACGGCCAGTATAGACTGGCCGCCTCTCATTCCGCCAATTTTACGGGCAGGTGAAGTTCAGCGTGAACGGCAGCGAGCTGACATCGCCGCGCGGGGTAGTGACGGTCACGTTGAACGTGGCCCGGCTTCCTGCGGTACATGGCTTGGCACTGGTGGCAGTGAGCGTCACACGGTGCAACGAGCCCTGCGGCCCTGTGCCAGCGCCAGCAAAGATGCTTGGTACCTTGGCCGGACTGATTTCCACCAGTGCGGCATTGGCCAGGCCCGTGATCGCCACGGTCGAATCGGCCGGCAGCGGATTGCCATTCAGGTCAGTCAGCTGAAGCAGGAAGACTTTCGGGTCATTGGCACTCGAGCTGCCCAGGTCGCCATTCGATGGCGTCGCGCTGCCATTGACGTAGGCCTGTGCCAGGGTTTCATCGCTGAACGTGATCGTGGTCTTGGCGAACTGGGTGTTGCTGCCGTCGGTCGTACTGGCACAGATCGTGGCGACGCCGGTCCGGGTCGTGTCAGGGCTGGAACCGGTGCCGGTGTTGCATGGGGTAGCCGGTGTGCCTGGCGCTGCCACACGCGGATTCTGGGTGCGGAACGGCACCGAGCAGCCGCCATTGACGGTGATGCAGCCGCCCGATTTCGACGTGCCGATCGCGCCCAGATTGGTCTGGAACACGATCGGCGTGCCGTCTGCGACCGGATTGCCGAAGGTATCGGCCAGCAGCACGGTGACGGTCGCTGCCGGGGTGGTCGTGCCGCTGTTGAAGTCCCAGCCGTCCACGTTGCCCTGCGAAACGCCCAGCGTGAAGGCACGTTGCACCGGCAGGCCGGTGGTGACGACGATCGAATCCGAGGTGGTGAGGATGTCCGGACGGCTGGCCGTTGCAGTGCCTGGCAACAGCGCCTGAACGCGGAACGAGGCTGGCGTCGTGCGCGAATTGACGGTCGTGATGACTTCGCCATTCTGATCGGTGATGTCCGTTTCCTTGTTCAGGTCAACGGCGCCGGCAGGCAAGATACTGAACTGCACCTGCTTGCCAGTCAGCGGCCGGTTGAACACATCGAATACGCGGAAGCGCAGCGTTGCCGTCTCCGTGCGATTGTTGCCGCCCTGGCCCCGGATCACGATCGATTTATCGTTCGGAACCGCTTCGACGAACTGCACCGACGCGGCGCCTGGCGCGGCGATCTCGAGCGTGCGGTTGACGGACGAGGCGACGCCGTCTGCCGTGGCAGTGATGATGTCATTGTTGCCGCAACCCTGGTCGCGGTAGACCGCCTTGGCCGTGCCGTCATTCGTCGCGACGGTGGCCGCCAGCGTGGCTTTGCCGGCCGTGACGCAGGCCGAACTGAAATTGACATTGACTTGCTGACCCGTGTATTTGACGCCATTGGCCAGCAAGCCGACCGAGACCATCGTCGATTCATAGGCATTGATGTTCGCTGGCGTAAGCGTGAGTTCGCTGAAGGTCAGCGACGTCGCGTTGACCGAGTAGTTCGCCTCGCCCGTGATGGCCGCACCGGCCACGCTCGTGGTGGCGCTGACCTTGCCGGCCCCGCCGGCAGCCAGGCTGGCCACGCGCAGGGTGATACTGGCCGTGCCGGTGGCGTCGGTCAGTGCAGTGCCGGCGCCCGGGGTGAACGCACCCAGCGCAGCATCGGTGGTGAACGTGACCAGCGCATTCGGCAATGGCTGCTTGTTCGCGTCGAGCACCAGGGCGCGCACCGTGAGCGGCGCCGCACCGCTGAGCGAATTGCCGTTGGCAAAACTCACGCCAACGGTGGGCGTGGCCGGCGTCGCAGGCACGGCCGGCGTGCTGCCGCTGCCGGTACCGGTACCGGTACCGGTACCGCCGGTGGTGCCCGGGTTGCCGCCGCCGCCGCCGCACGCACTGAGGGTTGCTGCCAGGAGCAACGCCAGGCTGCTGTAGGTGATTGTCTGGTTTTTCATATCGGTTCGTTGTTGTTATCGGTCATTGATGAAACAAGAATCAGCGTGCACCCGCCACGTTGTCGTTCACGATCTTCGGGGTAATGAAGACCAGCAGTTCGGTCTTGCTGCTTTCGCGTGCGGTGGTCTTGAACAGATAACCCAGCAGCGGCACGTCGCCCAGGAACGGCACCTTGCTCTCGTTGGTGCGCTCGGTCTGCTGGTAAATCCCGCCCAGTACCACGGTGCCGCCGTTTTCGACCATCACCTTGGTCTTGACGTGCTGGGTATTGATGGCAAAGCCCGCGCGGGTGTCTTCGCCCTTCGAATCCTTGCTCACGTCCACTTCCAGCACCACGTTGCCGTCCGGCGTGATCTGCGGCGTGACTTCCAGGCGCAGGTTGGCCTTCTTGAATTCGATCGCGGTGGCGCCGCTGCTGGTGCTGTTTTCGTAAGGAAGCTCGACGCCCTGCTCGATCAGCGCGACCTGCTTGTCTTCGGTGACCACGCGCGGGCTCGAGATGATCTTGCCCTTCCCGTCCGCTTCCAGCGCCGACAGTTCCAGGTTCAGGAAACGGTTGGCCGCCGACGAGAACAGCGAAAACGCCAGCGACGAGGCTGGAATGCCGCCGATGCCGGCCGCCGGCAGGTTGACCATCGTGGTGTTGTTGAAGCTGTCGGCGCTGTTGACTACCTGGCCGGTGGTCTGGCCCACGCCGACCAGGTTGCCGCCGATGGCGACGCGTTCGTTGCCTTTGACCTGCCAGCCCGAATCGCCGCCGCGCATCGTGCGCATGTCGGCAAAGCCCAGCTTGGCGCCGAGGTTGCGCGAGAAGCCGTCATTGGCTTCCACCAGGCGCGCTTCGATCAGCACCTGCTTCGAGGCGACGTCGGTTTTCTGGATCAGCTTGCGGATGTCTTCGATCTTCGATGCGATATCGGTCACGAACAGCTGGTTGGTGCGCGGATCGATGATCGCGCTGCCGCGCCGCGACAGCACGCGGTTGCGGCCTGCGTCGCCGGCAGCGCCAGTACTGGCGCCGCCCTGATCCAGCCCGAACACGTTGCGGAACGATTCGGCTTTCTGGTAATTGAGCTGGAAGATCTCGGAGCGCAGCGGCTCGAGTTCGGCGATCTGGGCGCGCTGCTCGAGTTCGAGCTTTTCCTTGGTCAGCAGTTCTTCCTTCGGCGCGATCCACAGCACGGTGCCGTTCTTGCGCATGTCCAGGCCCTTGGCGGTCAGGATCACGTCCAGCGCCTGGTCCCATGGCACGTCCTTCAGGCGCAGCGTCAGAAAGCCCGCCACCGAATCGCTGGCGATGATGTTCAGGCCCGAGATGTCGGCCACGGCCTGCAGTGCGGCGCGCACTTCGACGTTCTGGAAATCGAACGAGAGTTTTTCGCCGCGGTAGCCCTGCGGGTTGTTGCTCGAGCCGGGGCTGTTGCGGTTCGGGTCTTCCACGACCGGGCGCACTTCGACCACCAGCTGCGAGTCGCTCTGGAACACCGACTGCTCCCAGGCGCCCTGCGCCTCGATCGTCATGCGCACGTTGTCGCCCTGGGCGCTGGTGGCCACGCGCGTGACCGGCGTGCCGAAGTCGGTCACGTCCAGGCGGCGGCGCAGCGACTCGGGCAGGCGCGCGCCAATAAAGTCGACGGTCACGCCGGTGCCGGTCTGGCGCACGTCGACGGCGACCTGGTTGTTCGGCAGGTCGACCACGACACGGCCGGCGCCATTGGCACCGCGCTTGAAGTCGAGGTCGCGCAGCTGTGGCCGCGCAGCGGGCGCCGCAGCAACCGGTGCGGCGCCGGCGGTGACCGGCAGGCCGCTGGCGTTGACCGCGCGCGCCACGCCGCCCGTGCCTTCGACGGTCACGATGATCGATTTGCCGTCGATGGCCGTCGCGTAGTTCAGCGCGCGCGCCAGGTTGACCACCATGCGGGTGCGCTCGCCGGCCTGTACCAGATTCAGGCTGCGCACGTCGCCCAGGTTCAGCTCTTGCATGTTCTTGCCGGTGGCGTTCGCGGTGGCGCCGAAGTCGAGCGCGATGCGCGCCGGGTTGGTGATGGCAAAACCGATCGGCGCACGGCTTGGCACATCGCGCATGGTCACGTTGATGACCACGTTGCTGCCTTGCTGGTTGGCCGTGATCGATTCGATCGCATTGCCCTGGGCCAGGACGGCGCCGGCGCACGTCAACAGCACGAGTGCGGTGGCAGCGCGCGCCAGCCAGGCCGGCATGGCGAAGCGAATCTGGACATTGGGGGTCATTTACTGCTCTCCTGGTTGTGCTGCAGCTCGATGTTGGCTAGTCGTTCCACCCAATCGCCGGTGGCGTCCTGCACCGATTCCCTGATTTCGATCGCCTCGTCACTCACGCGGGTGACGCGGCCATAATTCTGTCCCAGCCGCTGGCCAGCCCGGACGCGGTACAGCGCCCGGTCGATCTGTACCAGCGCGTAGCTGACGCCGCCTTTTTGCATCGTGCCGACCATCCGCATCGTGTCGAGCGGGAAGTTCTCGAGCGGCTCTTTCGGGCGGTTCAGGTCGGGCTGGTTGGCGTTGGGGCTGGACTGCGCCATGCGCGCCAGTTCGCCCAGCAGCTTGGCCTGGTCGAACGGGTCGAGCGCTTCGCCCGGCAGGTAGGCGTGCGGCTGGAACGTCTTCGGTTCCGGCAGCGGCTTGACCTTCGAGACGGTGCGGCCCTCGACCTCTTTCATCCAGGCGCGGGTTTCGCCGACGCCGCCATCGCCGCAACCGGCCAGCAGGGCCGCGGCGGCGAGCAGCGCAATCACGTGAGCTCGTATCATCACTTGCCTTTACCCTTGCCTTTGGCGGCTTTCTTCTCGGCGGCGCGCGCGGCGCGCTGGGCGATCAGTTCTTCCTGGTCGAGATAGCGGAAGGTCTTGGCGATCGCTTCCATCTCGAGGTTGCCTTCCTTGACGCTCACCAGCGACAGGTTGTTGAGCGTGACGATGCGCGGCAGGTTCGCCATGTCGGCGGCAAACGCACCCATGTCATGGTATTGCCCGCTCACCTTGATACTGATTGGCAGCTCGGCGTAGTAGTCGCGCACCACTTCCTGGCCTGGCTTGAACAGCTCGAACTGCAGGCCGCGGCCCACACCGGCCTGGTTGATGTCCGACAGCAGCGCGGCCATTTCCGACTTGCTCGGCAACTGCTTCTCGAGGCGCACCACGTACTGGTCGACCTGTGCCTTCTGCGCCTTGAGTGCTTCCAGGTTGATCGCCTGCGCCATCTTGGTTTCGTACTCGCCGCGCAAGCGCACTTCTTCCAGCGCCAGCGTTTCCTGCTCGGCGAACTGGTCGCTCCAGTAGAAGTAGTAGCCCAGGCCGACCACCAGCGCCACCACGCCGGCCGCGCACAACAAACGCGGCGCCAGCGGCCACTGGCCCGGCTGGCGGCCCTGCAGGTCCTCGAATTGCGCCGCGAGCTGGGCGAACTGCGCCTTGATATCGATGTTCATGATTTCTCCGGCGCGCCAGGCTTGGCTGCGGCGCCATCCTCGGGCGCGTCGCTGTTGCGGGCGCGCTTGATCGACACGGCCAGCGTGAATTCGACCACCTTGCGCGCGCTCTTGCTCTGGGTGACGGTGGCAGCGCGCACTTCGGTCAGGTCCGGCTTTTCCAGCCACGCCGACTGGCTCGACAGATTGCGCAACAGTTCGGCGACGCGCTCCTGCGACTGGGCGGCGCCGCTCAGGATCACGCGCTGGCCATCCTGCTTGATGGTCTTGAGGTGCACGCCGTCGGGTGTCTGGCGCACCAGTTCGTCGAGCAGGTAGACCGGCTGGTTGCGGTCACCCTGCAAGTCTTCGACGGCCTGCTGGCGTGCCTGCAGCGCGGCGATTTCTTCCTTCAGTGTCGTGATCTCGCCGATTTTCTTGTCGAGATCGGCACTGGCCTGCTTGAGCACTTCGTTGCGCTCGTTCTGGACCGAAATCTGGCTGGCGTTGTAGCCGCCCACCAGCAGCACGATGCCGGCGCCGACCAGGCCGCCAAGCGCCATCAGCGCCACGAACGCCGATTGCTTCTGCTTGCGTTTTGCCTCGCGGTGAGGCAACAGGTTAATCCGGATCATCAGCCAAACCTCCGCAGCGCCAGGCCGCACGCAACCAGGTAGGCCGGCGCTTCCTGGCGCAGCTGGTGCTCACGTACGCCGGGGCCGAACGCCATATTGTCGAAGGGCGACGCCAGGCTGGTGGCGATGCGGGTGCGGCCGGTCACGATCTCCATGATGCCTGGCAGCAGCGCGCAGCCGCCGGCCAGATAGATGCGGTCGATGCGCGTGTATGGGGTCGAGGTGTAGAAGAACTGGATCGCACGCGTGACTTCCAGCGCCGCGTTTTCCAGGAATGGCGCGAGCAGGTCGGCGCGGTAGTTTTCGGGCAGGTCGCCCCCTTTCTTGCGCGTTTCGGCTTCCTCGAACGCCATGCCATAGGCGCGCACGATGTCTTGCGTGAGCGTGTTGCCGCCGAACGGCTGCTCGCGTTCGTACACGGCTTCGCCATTGAACAGCACCGACACGTGGGTGGCCTGGGCGCCGATCTGGAACAGGGCCACGATCTGGTCTTGCATCAGGCCTGCGGCGTTTTCCAGCGCACTGCGCGCGGCGTACGATTCGATGTCCATCACGGTAGCCAGCAAGCCGGCCCCTTCGGCGATGGCGATGCGGTCCTCGACTTTTTCGCGGCGGGCGGCAGCCAGCATCACTTCCATGTCGTCAGGCGAATTGGGCGCCGGGCCGATCACGTCAAAGTCGAGGCTGACTTCATCGAGGGCGAACGGAATGTACTGGCTGGCCTCGGATTCGACCTGCACTTCGAGCTGGTCTTCCGACAAACCGGCCGGCAGGATGATTTTCTTGGTGATCACGGCCGCTGGCGGCATGCCCAGCGCGACGTGCCTGGCGCGCGTGCCGCTCTTTTTCCAGACCCGGCGCACGGCGTCGGCCACCTGGTCCATGTTCTCGATATTGCCATCGACCACGGCGCCGCGCGGCAGCGCTTCGGTCGCGTAGCGTTCGAGACGCACGAGTCCCTTGCCGGCATCGGCCAGCTCGACCAGACGAACGCCGGACGTGCTGATATCGAGCCCGATCATTGGCGGACTCGACTTTCCAAACAAGGAACCCAGATTGATCACCAAACACTCCTTGACACCGATTGGGGCAGAATCTGGCTGTAGACGCCCTTGCAAGGGTCGTTGTCGTTAACCAAACACCTGTTATTTTCTTATAAAAATCCGATACTTACGTGAAAGCACCGTCTCGGATCGTAGCAATAAAGGATGATGCCGGACAAGATATTTCTACTTGGGAACATCAGAATGCGGGGCATGCGCACCACACTTTGCCGATTCGTTGCCAGCTAAATATTGCTCTGTGGTTCGATTAAGCTCGGGCCAGTATCGGGTGCCAAACTGCTGTCTTATAATGAGGCGGATCAACAAAGCGAAAGTCAGCATGAAAGAGAAACAGGCAGCACCTTCTTCCTCCTCGAAGTTCAGCCCCAAGCGCCTGATCCTCATCGCATTCGCCAGCCTGTTCGGCCTGGGTGCGATTGGCGTACTCGTGCTCGTGTTCGCCCTGGCCATGGCGTACCCGAACCTGCCGGCGCTGGACACGATCACCGATTACCGGCCCAAGATGCCACTGCGGATCTTTACGGCCGATAACGTCCTGATCGGCGAATTCGGCGAAGAACGCCGTACGCTGGTCCACTTCAAGGACATCCCCGATGTCATGAAAAAAGCCGTGCTGTCGATCGAAGACGACCGCTTCTATGAACACAGCGGCATCGATTACCTGGGCATCATGCGTGCGGCCGTGCGCAATGCCACCGGCGGCGCGCGCCAGGGCGCCTCGACCATCACCCAGCAGGTGGCGCGCAACTTCTTCCTGTCGTCGGAACAGACCTTCAAGCGCAAGGCGTATGAAGCGATGCTGGCCTGGAAGATCGAGAAGAACCTGTCCAAGGACCAGATTCTCGAGCTGTACATGAACCAGATCTACCTGGGCCAGCGCGCCTTCGGCTTCCAGTCGGCGGCCCAGATCTACTTCGGCAAGGACCTGCGCGACATCACCGTGGCCGAAGCAGCCATGCTGGCCGGCCTGCCGAAAGCGCCGTCGGCCTATAACCCCGTGGTCAATCCGACCCGCGCCAAGACGCGCCAGCAGTACATCCTGGTGCGCATGCACCAGCTGGGCTATATCAGCGACGCCCAGTTCGCCCAGGCCAAGGTCGAGCCACTCAAGATCAAGACCGACAGCGCCGCCTTCGGCGTGCACGCCGAGTACGTGGCCGAGATGGCGCGCCAGCTGGTCTATGAACAGTTCAAGGAAGACACCTACACGCGCGGCCTGAACGTGTTTACCACCATCACCAAGGCCGACCAGGACGCGGCCTACCTGGCGCTGCGCCGGGGCGTGATGGACTATGAACGCCGCCGCGCCTATCGTGGCCCGGAATCGTTCATCGACCTGCCATCGGGCAAAGCGGCCGCTGACGAAGCGATCGAAGCCGAACTGGCCGAGCATCCGGACAGCGACAACATCATCGCGGCCGTCGTGCTGCAGGCATCGAGCACGCAGGTCCAGGCAGCGATCGCATCGGGCGAGACGATCACGCTGTCGGGCCCGGGCCTGGCGTTTGCCAAAGCCTGGCTGTCCGACAAAGCCGCGCCAAACCGGCGTGTGCGCCGCGGCGCCGTGATCCGCGTGATGCAGGATGACGAATCGAAGTGGCTGATCACGCAGATGCCTGAAGTGGAATCAGCCTTTGTGGCGGCCAATACCGAAGACGGCGCGATCCGCGCGCTGGTGGGCGGCTTCGACTTCAACCGCAACAAGTTCAACCACGTGACGCAAGCCTGGCGCCAGCCCGGTTCGTCGTTCAAGCCGTTCATCTATTCGGCTTCGCTCGAGCGCGGGCTGTCGCCGGCCACCATCATCAACGATGCGCCGATCAGTTTCGATGCCGGCCAGACCGGTGGCCAGGCGTGGGAACCGAAGAACTACGACAGCAAGTACGACGGCCCGATGACGATGCGGCGCGGTCTGATGCAGTCGAAGAACATGATCTCGATCCGCATCCTGAACAAGATCGGCGCGCGCTACGGCCAGGAATACGCGGCCCGCTTCGGTTTCGAGCCGGAACGCAATCCGGCCTACCTGACGCTGGCACTGGGCGCCGGCGCGACCAATCCGCTGCAGATGGCCGGCGCCTACGCGGTGTTCGCCAACGGCGGCTACCGCGTCAGCCCGTACCTGATCTCGAAGGTCACCGACAGCGATGGCAAGGTGCTGTCCGAAGCGCGGCCGGCGCGCGCGGGTGATGAAGCGAACCGCGTGATCGATGCGCGCAACGCCTTCCTGATGGACAGCATGCTCAAGGACGTGGTCCGCCACGGCACCGCGAACAAGGCGATGGCCCTGAAGCGCACCGACCTGGCCGGCAAGACCGGCACCACCAACGACTCGATCGACGCGTGGTTCGCCGGCTACCAGCCAAAGCTGGTGGGCATTGCCTGGATGGGCTACGACAAGCCGCGCAACCTGGGTGCGCGCGAGACCGGCGGCGGCCTGGCCCTGCCGATCTGGATCGGCTACATGCAAAAGGCGCTGAAGGACCAGCCAATGGTCGAACGCGAGGTGCCGGCCGGCCTGGTGCAGTACGGATCCGAGTACTACTACGCCGAGACGCCGCCGGGCAGCGGCGTCGAAGCGCTCGACGTCGGCCAGCCGCCGCCGGCGCAGCAACAGCAGGAACGCGACGCGGTGAGGAACGAGTTGTTCTGATCACCTGGGCATGAAACAACAAAGGCGGCCAATGGCCGCCTTTGTTTTTAATGCGAGATCGCGTTACACCAGGTTAACTGGCGCCCCGCCCTGCTCGCTCGCATAGCGCCCGAGCGCCGCGAAAAACTCGCTGTCGTCGCGCGTGTTGCGCCACTCGTCACCCACGCGCTTGTAGTGGTAGCCACCCGAGCGCGCCGCCAGCCACATCTCTTGCAATGGCGCCTGGCTGTTGATGATGATCTTGGTGCCGTTGTCGATGAACTCGATTTCGAGCACGTTGCCGCTGCGCTTGCACTCGACATCGACGACGTCTTCGTCGTTCAGGCGGTCGAAGGCGGTTTCGATCCGTTTCAGGGTCAGGTCGGCCAGGTCCAAAAATTCGGTTTCGGTCATGCTACACTCCAAATCTGCTAATCAAACCCTGATTCTAATCGTGAAGTCCTCCCTCGCGCTTCCTTTCGGCGCTGCGCTGCTCGCTTCTGCCCTCGCCGGCTGCGGCCAGACCGGCCCGCTGTACATGCCCAACCCACCCGCCAGGCCCGCGCCGGTCGTCGTCGACCAGCCAGCCCAGCCCGTCCCGTCGAACAACGCGTCCACCCCGGCGCCATACCGCTAACCGTCCGCTTCCACCTTCGCTTTTACCTTATGCCCCACTTCTTGTACCAGGACGGCGTGCTGCACGCCGAAGGCGCTTCCCTGTCCGCCATCGCCGACGAATTCGGCACGCCGACCTACGTCTATTCCAAGGCCACGCTGCTCGAGAACTTCAACGCCTACCAGGACGCCTGCGCCGGGCGTGACGCGCTGGTCTGCTATGCGATGAAGGCCAACTCGAACCTCGCCGTGCTCGACCTGCTGGCACGCCAGGGCGCGGGCTTCGACATCGTCTCGGGCGGCGAACTGCTGCGCGTGATCGCTGCCGGCGGCGACCCGGGCAAGACCATTTTCTCGGGCGTTGGCAAGACCGAGGCCGAGATGACGCTGGCACTGGAAAAAGGCATACTGTGCTTCAACGTGGAATCGATCCCCGAACTGCACCGCCTGAACGCCGTGGCCGGCAAACTCGGCATGCGCGCGCCAGTCTCGCTGCGCGTGAACCCGAACGTGGACGCCAAGACCCACCCGTACATCGCCACCGGCCTGAAAGCCAATAAATTCGGCGTTGCCTTTGACGAAGCGCTCGACACCTACCGCGCAGCCGCCGCGCTGCCGCACCTGGACGTGGTCGGCATCGATTGCCATATCGGCTCGCAGCTGCTGGACGACGCGCCACTGCTCGAGGCGCTCGACAAACTGATCGACCTGATCGACACGCTGCACGCCGAAGGCATCCACCTGCACCACCTGGACATCGGCGGCGGCATCGGCGTCGACTACGGCGTGGCCGGCGACGCGCCGCCAGTGCCGGTGGGCGACTACCTGGCCCGCCTGTTCGCGCGCATCGACGCCTGGCGCGCAACGAAGTACGACGGCCAGCCGCTCAAGGTGATCTTCGAGCCGGGCCGCTCGATCGTCGCCGAAGCCGGCGTGCTGCTGACCCGCGTCGAATACCTGAAGCCGGGCGCCGAGAAGAACTTCTGCATCGTCGACGCCGCCATGAACGACATGATGCGCCCGACGCTGTACGGGGCCTGGATGGGCCTGCAGGCAGTGACGCAGCGCGAGAGCGCAGCGCTGATGTGGGATGTCGTGGGACCGATCTGCGAATCGGGCGACTGGCTGGCACGCGAGCGCGAGCTGGCGCTGGAAGCGGGCGACCTGCTGGCCATGATGACGGCCGGCGCCTACGGCATGACGATGGCGTCGAACTACAACACGCGCGGCCGCGCAGCCGAAGTGATCGTCGACGGCGACGCCATTCACCTGGTACGGCGCCGCGAGACGCCAAGCGAGACCTTCGCGCTCGAGACGCTCATCAAATAAAAAAAAGCCGGGGTCAGGTCTGACATTCGGACACGACCTCAGCTTTAGCCAGTTCCAATCTTTCCTGCCAGTAGTAGCATCGCGCGATGCCACCTAGTTCCGACTAAAAGACTGTCGAGGTCGTGTCCGAATGTCAGACCTGACCCCGGCTTTTCACTTTGGTGCTCAGGAGGACACGGCCTGTTGCTTGCGCCTGAAGTGCCAGAACACCCGCAACCCGAGTAGCAGCGCAATGATTGAGCCGAAGATGATCGGTCTGGCGAAATCGTTCTTGCCCTCTTTCATCCACCAGAAGTGCAGGATCGACAGCGGCGCGATCACGTAGATCAGGCGGTGCAGCCATTGCCAGCGCTTGCCGCCCAGGCGCTTGATCATCGCGTTGGTCGAGGTTGCCGCCAGCGGGATGAGCAGCACAAAGGCGATGAAGCCCACCAGAATGAACGGCCGCTTGATGACGTCCGCCAGCATCGCCGGCACATCGAAGAAGTGATCGAACCACAGGAATGCGGTGAAGTGCACGAGCGCATAGAAAAACATGAACAGGCCGATCATGCGGCGCAGCTTGACGAGCCAGTTCCAGCCGGTCAGGCGCCGCAGTGGCGTCACCGCCAGGGTGATGCACAGGAAGTACAGCGCCCATTCGCCGCTGCCCTTGGTGATCGCCGCCAGCGGATCCGAGAAGCTCCCGCTGGCGGTGCCCCAGACCAGACGCGCGAAGGGGACCAACGCCAGCACAAACACCAGCGCCTTGACCCACCCGACCTGTTTGGTATTCAACCCTGCCATCAGAAATAACGCTTCAGATCCAGGCCGGTATACAGCGACGACACCTGGTCGTAGCCATTGAACATCAGGGTTTTTCGCTTCGGTGCAAACAGGCCCGATTCACCAATGCGGCGCTCGCTGGCCTGCGACCAGCGCGGGTGGTCCACGTTCGGATTCACGTTCGAGAAGAAGCCGTATTCGCGCGGCGCCATGTCATTCCAGGCGGTCTTCGGCTGGCGTGAGAGCAGGCGGATACGCACCAGCGACTTGGCCGACTTGAAACCGTACTTCCACGGCACGACGAGGCGCACCGGCGCGCCGTTCTGGTTCGGCAGCACCTGGCCATACATGCCCATCGTGAGCATCGTCAGCGGGTGCATGGCTTCGTCGATGCGCAAGCCCTCGACATACGGCCAATCCAGCACGCCACTGCGCAGGCCCGGCATCTGCTTGGGGTCGGCGAGCGTCGTGAATTCGACGAACTTGGCGTTACCGGTCGGTTCGACCTGCTTGAGCAGGTTCGACAGCGAATAGCCAACCCACGGAATGACCATCGACCAGCCTTCGACGCAGCGCAGCCGATACACGCGTTCCTCTAACGGCGCCAGTTTCAGCAGGCTATCGATATCGAGCGTCAGGGGCTTCTTGACCTCGCCCTCGATGCGCACGGTCCACGGCCGGGTGCGCAGCGTGTGCGCGTTCTCGGCCGGATCGCCCTTGTCGAGGCCAAACTCGTAGAAATTGTTGTAGCCGGCAGCGTCCTTGAACGGGGTCTGCTTTTCGTCGGTCGACAGCGCCACATTAGCGCGCGCCGCGAGCTTCTGGCCGGCGGTCTGGGCAAAGGCTTCGCGGTTGGCCATCTCCCAGACGCCGCTGCCGACGGCGGCCGTGGCGGCCATGCGGGTGATGAATTCACGCCGGCCGGTATAAATTTCTTGCGGCGTGATTTCGGAAGGGTACGGAAGATCGAGTCCGTTGGGATTGCGTTTGAAGAGCATGGCTGGCCTCGCGAGCTTGGGAAGCTTCACATTACACGAAGTTCCCTTAAGCTTGCGTTAGGCGGCCAACACTATCGGGTCAGCGCCCACGCCGTCTTTACAGCTCACCGTACGAGTGCAGGCCCGACAGGAACATGTTCACGCCCAGGAAGGCGAACGTGGTCACCAGCAATCCGACCACTGCCCACCAGGCCGCGACACGGCCGCGCAGGCCCGTCATCAAGCGCATGTGCAGCCACGCCGCGTAGTTCAGCCACACGATCAGCGCCCACGTCTCTTTCGGATCCCACGACCAGTAGCCGCCCCATGCTTCAGCGGCCCACAGCGCGCCAAGGATGGTGGCAACGGTGAAGAACGCGAAACCAACCGAGATCGACTTGTACATCACGTCGTCGAGCACCTCGAGCGAAGGCAGGCGGTCGACCAGCATGCCGTGCGACTTGAGCAGATAGGCCGACGCAACCATCGCGGCCAGCGCAAACGTGCCGTAGCCGATGAAATTGGCCGGCACGTGGATTTTCATCCACCAGCTCTGCAGCGCCGGCACGAGTGGCTGGATCTGGGCGGCGTCGCGCGAGACCGTGTACCACAGCAGGAAGCCGACGGCAGCGCCAATGATCAGCATCACGAACGGGCCGAGCTGGCGTGTGGCGTAGTGTTCTTCGTAATACAGGTGGAACAGCGCGGTGATGATCGCAAACAGGATGAACACTTCGTACAGGTTCGACACCGGGATGTGGCCGACGTCCGGACCGATCAGGTACGACTCGTACCAGCGCACCATCATGCCGACCGCGCCGATCACGACTGCGGCCCAGCACAGCGCCGCGCCCACGCCGCCGCCGAACTTGCCGCGGCTTACCAGGCCAACCCAGTAGAACACGGTCGAGAACACGAACAGCGCGCTCATCCACAGAATGGCCGACTGGCTCGACAGCATGTACTTCAGGAAGAATTTCTGCTCGGCAGCGGCCAGGTTACCGTCGTACAGCGCGATGGCGCCCAGCGACAGCACGGCGACCAGCGGCAGCAGCCAGCGCATCGGTTTCCAGTACCAGCCCAGCACGGCAAACACGGGCGCCGTGCACACCAGGATGACCTCTTCATAGATGTCCATGAAGTGGCCGTACCGGTTCAGCGCGAACAGCGCCGCAGCGCACAGGGCGAGCGCGTACAGCCAGTCGAGCGGGCCCAGGCGGCGGAAATAGCCAGGCGCTTCCTGGTATTGATCGGTCGAACGCGCTGCGGCGCCGGTTTTCGGTTGTGACAGTTCCATTGTTTTCTCCAGGCCCGCGCAGCTTACGCCGGTTGTGGCAGCTTTACAGACAAGTCTTCGTACTCGCGCTCGAAATCGAGCGTCTTGCGCTGCGTGCTCATGGCCATCAGCGCCTCGGCGCCAGCCTCCGGGTTACCGGGCACGTCGCGCACCCAGATCCAGACGCGCCGCTCGCGAATGTAGAACATCGCGAACACGCCCAGCACGAGCAGGACACAGCCGAAGTAGACCACGTTCTTGCCCGGCGAGCGCGTCAATTGCAGCACCGAGGCCTTCACTTCGGTGAAATCGTCGAGCTGCAGATACACCGGCGCGCCGTACAGGTACGTGTCCGACAACGCATTGGTGGCCAGTTGCAGGAAGCGGCCATTGGCCTCCGTTGGCGCGGCCGGGGCGTCGCCATTCTTTTCGCGCGCCACTTGCCACAGCTCCCATAAGGTACCGTTGAGCATCTTCATGAAGATGCCGGCTGCTTTCTCTTGCTCGGCCTGCGGAATCTTTTCCAGGAACTGGGCCACGCCCACGAAGCCGCCACGACCGTCGCCGCCCGCAAAGATGCCGAGCGTGCGCGCCGCTGACTCTTGCAACTGGCCAGCCAGCGCGCTGCCCTGGTTACCGCCCAGCGCCCGCGCGGCATAGCGGCGGGCCGCCACGGCGCGTGCTTCGGGATCGGCCAGCGCCGCGCGCAGGCGCATCCAGTCGCCCACGCCAAAGCGTTCGTCGACGGGAATGCGCAGGAAGCTGAAGCTCTCCGACGGGTTCGCGCGCACACCGGCCAGATAGACTTGCGCGCCATCGAGCGTCATCGGCTGCATGTAGTTCATGAATTCGCGCGCCTGGCCGCTGGCGTCGCGCAGCTTGTATTGCACGCTGGGGCCGACGTTCTTGAGGTCTTTCGTGGCGTCCGGATTGGCAGCCGCGCCCGAGGCCTTGCCCAGCGTGGCGGCGAACTGTTCGTTGAACGTTTTGCCCTTGCTCACCGCGCGCACGTCATTGCCCTGGCTGATGTTTTCGACGTTGAACGGGCGGAAACCCGACCACTCGACCGCATAGGTGTCGCCGCCGATTTTCAGTTCGGTGGCGCTGTTGACTTCGCCTTCGATCGGGAAACTGGCGCTGGCGGCGCCGTTCATCGGGTATCCCGTCAGCCGCAGTTTGCTGCCGCCATCGTCAAAGCTCGACTGGTAGACGGCGATGCCCTTGTAGATCAGCGGATGATTGACCTTGATGGTCGATTCAAACGTGTGGCCGGTTTCCAGGTCGCGCACGACCACGTCGCTGGCAAACAGTTTCGGCATGCCGGTCGAATAGAACTCGATGTGGAATTTCTTGAGCTGCAACGAGAACGGCAGCTCCTGCACCAGGACGCCCGTCGGCTGGTTCAGGATTGCCGTGCGGCTGGCCTGCCCTTCGGCAATGGCGGTATTGCCACGGAAGGTCGGGTTGCCCGTGCCCAGGCGGTGCTGGGCGGGAATGTCCGCGATTGCGCCGCTGCCGGTGAACGGCGTCTTGTTGAAGATCCATTGCTGGATACGCACCGGCAAGTCCGAGTCGAGCGTGCCGCCCACCAGGATCACGATGATCGACGAGTGCGCGAAGATGTAGCCGAATTTGTTGCCGGCGCCCTTCTTTGCGGTGACCAGCGTGCCGCCGTCCTTCTCGACAATTTTCGTGGCATAGCCGGCGTGATGCAGGCGCAGTGCACTCTGTTCGGCCAGCGCGCTTTTGGCCAGCGGCGCCTGCCATTCGAGCTTGTGGTGGAAGTTGCGCAGCGAATCGAAGCGCACGTTCTCGCCCCAGCTGCGCATGTCGCGCATCATTTTCGGCGCGTTGCGGATCAGGCACAGTCCGGTAGACATGACCAGCACCACCAGGATCACCAGGAACCACCAGCTGGAATACACGCTGTACAGGCCGAACTTGTTGAAAATCTCGAACCAGAACGGACCGAACTGGTTGACGTAGTTCGACATCGGCTCGGCCTGCTTGAGCACGGTGCCGATGATCGACGAGATGGAGATGATGGTGAGAAGACTGATCGCAAAACGCATCGATGAGATCAGTTCGACCGCCTCGGCCAGACCACGGCGGCGGGTGTTCAGTGTAATTCCGGTGGTGCTCATGCTTTACAACTTTCTTCCTGCGCGGCAGGTAGCCGCTTGCAGAAAGGGGGCAGCCCGTTGCTGCCGCCCTTCCTGCGTTCAATATTGCTTATGCGAGATCGTGGAGTCTCTTAGCGCAAGCCGGCGATATAGTCGGCCACCGCGCGCATTTCAGCCGTCGACATGCGCTGCGAGAGCGTGGTCATTTGCGGGCTGTTGGCGCGGGTGCCGCTCTTGAATGCTTCGAGCTGGGCGGTCGTGTAATCCTGGTGCTGGCCTGCAAGGCGCGGATATTGGGCGGGGATGCCGCTGGCGTTGGCGCCATGACAGCTGGCACAGGCCGCCACGCCACGCTCGGCGATGCCGCCGCGATAGATCTTGCGGCCCAGTTCAACGGTGTCCTTGTTCTTGGCCGCGCCCGGCTTGTGCACCTGCGCCGCCAGCCAGGCCGCGATGTCCTTCTTCTCGGCGTCGGTGAGCATCTTGGCGTAGGTCGTCATGATCGGCTGCTGGCGGTTGGGGGTCGTGAAATCGACCAGTTGCTTGTGTGTGTAGCTGGCGAACTGACCCGACAGCTTGGGGTTGGCAACGATGGATGAATTGCCCGCTGCACCGTGGCACGAAGCGCACGATGGCAAGCCGCGCGCCGGGTCGCCCGCATCGTACAGCGCGCCACCCCGGGCCGGATCGGCCTTGGCGGCAGGTGCCGCTGCGGGCGCCGCCGCTGTTGCCGCCGGGAGTCCCCCGAAAACAGTTAGTGTGACCAACAATGTTTTGAGCAGGGGGGACGACAAGCGGTTCATACTAGCACCTTGAAAAAGTCAATAATTGAAGGTTCAGTGCAGCGCCCTGATTGCTTGGGCCATAGGGCTGGCAGGCAGCAATCAACCCCTTATTGTACAATAGCTTTGTTTCTCCAACGCCATTTCGTAGTCCTCTTATACCTTCTCCCCAATGTCCAGATTATGGCAAGCCCGGTTCTTTACGACCGTGAATCAGTTGCGCGACCTTCCCGACACCAATGTGCCGGAAATCGCCTTCGCCGGGCGCTCCAACGCCGGCAAATCCACAGCGATCAATATCCTCACGAACCAGAAGGGTCTTGCGTTCGCGTCGAAGACGCCAGGTCGCACGCAGCACATCAATTATTTCTCGATCGGCGGCGCCCACGTGGGCCAGCACCGCAAGGACGCGGTCCGGGTCGATGAAATCGAAGCGCTGCTGGTCGACTTGCCGGGCTACGGTTACGCCGAAGTGTCGGGCACGGCCAAGCTGCACTGGCAAAAGCTGCTGGGCGACTATGTCCAGCGCCGCGACCAGCTCGCTGCGCTCATCCTGATCATGGATTCGCGCCGTCCGTTCACCGACCTGGACGTCCAGATGCTCGAATGGTTCGCCCCAACTGGCAAGCCGATCCACTGCATCCTGACGAAGGCCGATAAGCTCAACCGCAACGAATCGACCAATGCCCTGCGCGAAGCGCGCGGCGTGCTCGAAAGCTATGTCGATGAGGATGGCGTGGGCTTCCCGTTCACGGTGCAGCTGTTCTCGGCGCTCAAGCGCATCGGCATCGAAGAAGCCGATGCCAAGATCCTGGCGCTGGCCGGGCTGGACGGCGTCGCCGCCGAGTACGAGGGTGAGGAAGAAGAAGAGCACGACGAATCTGGCGCGCCGTCGGCGGACGACGATCAAACCTCCGCCTGATCCTGCAAGGAGCCACTCGATGAGCATCATCACTTCCGCCTACCCGGCGGCCCGGCCGCGCCGCATGCGCCGCGACCCGTTCTCCCGCGCCATGATGCGCGAGAACACAATTACCGCATCCGACCTGATCTACCCTGTGTTTGTTCTGGAAGGCCAGAACGTGCGCCAGGAAGTCGGCTCGATGCCGGGCGTGGCCCGCGTCTCGCTCGACCTGCTGTTGAAAGTAGCCGAAGAATGCGTCGCGCTCGGGATTCCCGCGCTGGCCCTGTTCCCGCTGGTCGACCAGTCGGTGAAGACCTATGACGGCATCGAAGCAACCAACCCGGATGGGCTGGTGCCGCGCGTGGTCCGCGAGCTCAAGCGCAACTTCCCCGAGCTGGGCATCATCACCGACATCGCGCTCGATCCGTACACGACCCACGGCCAGGACGGCCTGCCGGACGAGAACGGCTATATCGTCAATGAAAAGACGATCGAGATGCTGGTCAAGCAAGCACTCACCCACGCCGACGCCGGCGTCGACATCGTCGCGCCGTCGGACATGATGGACGGGCGCATCGGCGCGATCCGCACCGCGTTCGAGGCGCAGGGCCATATCCACACGCGCATCATGGCGTATTCGGCCAAGTATGCGTCGGCATTCTACGGCCCGTTCCGCGATGCGGTCGGCTCATCAGCCAATCTCGGCAAGGCCGACAAGAACACCTACCAGATGGACCCGGCCAACAGCGACGAAGCACTGCGCGAAGTGGCGCTGGACCTGGCCGAAGGCGCCGACATGGTGATGGTGAAACCAGGCATGCCGTACCTGGACATCGTGCGCCGCGTGAAAGATGAGTTCAGGGTGCCGACGTTTGCCTACCAGGTCAGCGGCGAGTACGCGATGCTCAAGGCAGCCGCGCTCAACGGCTGGCTGGACCACGACAAGGTCATGATGGAATCGATGATGGCGTTCAAGCGCGCCGGCGCCGATGGGGTGCTGACGTACTTCGCGCTGGATATTGCCCGGAAATTGAAGACAGGTTAAACACCCGCACGCCCAACAAAAAACCGTGCCATCGCACGGTTTTTTTACGACACAGCTGGGGTCAGGTCTGACATTCGGACACGAGCTCAACCATTTCCACATCAAACGGTGTCTTGCCCAGTATTGGTATCCGCCGATCCCAGCTAGTCCAGGCCGCCCGACTGTCGAGGTCGTGTCCGAATGTCAGACCTGACCCCGGCTTTTTTTGCCACATTCATCATCCTCCCGGCGGCGGCCGGTACTCTGGAAACATCTCTTTGTACAAGAACTCGGTCAGGCGTGCTTCGTCTGCTGGCCGAGCGCTGAGCTTGACCACGCGGCCCAGGCGGTGCGAATCCCATTCGAAGTCGCCGGTCTTTTCCTTGCGGATCAGCTCGATCATTTTCTTGATGACGGCCGTTTCGATGTCGCGTGCGCTGCCCTGCTCTACCGTTACCGCTGTCAGCCAGCGGCGCTTGAAGCTCGGGTTCCAGCCGCGGAACTTCAGGTCCATCGTGTTGAACGTCTTGTTCGATATCGAGAAGATGCCACCCGACTCGTTGCTGTCGTCGCGGCCGCGGCCGTTGATCGCGGCGATGTTCGCCAGCGCGTTGCGGTTGCCGCGGACGGCGTCGCTTTCCGGGGTTTCCACTTCGCTGCCAGTCGGTGCGCCGCGGCGCTCGCGCTGCGCTTTGACGTAGGCGGCCATGTCCATGTCGGGCGGGACTTCGGTCTTTGGCTGTGGCGGCTGTGGCGGCGGCGGCGTGCGTTCGACCGGCTTTTCGTCAGGAATCGTGATCGTGTCGGGCAGGCGCTGGACGAACACGCGCTCCGGTTGCTTCGGCCGCGGCGTTTCGCGTCGTGGCGTTGGTTTCGGCGCGGGCTTGGGCTTTTGCTCGCGCTGCGCTTTGGTTGGCTGCTGCAGCGGCTGGACAAAGAAGACGTCGGTTTCGCGGTCGGACGCCGGGCGCGCTGTCTTTTGCTCTTTTTCTGGCGGCTTGAAGATGAAGATCGCGAGCAGCAGCAAGTGCAGCACGATCGTGCCGATCAGGCCACCGCGCTTGGAGCCCTCGCGCTCGTAATGCGGCCCCGGGCGTACCAGTGGCTGTCCGCAGTGGGAGCAAACTTCGCTGTCCTGATCGTAGGAGTGGGGATGGTCACGCAAGGTAGATCGGTATCCTGGAGGCGACGTCTAAAAAAACAGCAGAGAGGCGCAGTCTAACCGTTTTACAGTACCAACGCATCACGCCAGCGAGCGGACTGCACCGCTGCTGGCGTTGATGGTTGTTACCAAATGTTTCCAAAGCTAAGCATGCTGGGCTACCGGAACATCGTCGGCCTTCGCAAGCTGATCGTCCGTCATCGGCCCCGTGCCGCTGAAACGATCCAGGTACAGGTAGATGACCGGTGTGATGTACAGCGTAATGACTTGCGAGAAGATCAAGCCGCCGCACACTGCCAGGCCCAGCGGCTGGCGCAGCTCGGCGCCGGCACCGATGCCCAGCGCGATCGGCAGCGCGCCCATCAGCGCGGCCAGCGTCGTCATCAGGATCGGGCGGAAGCGCAGGATGCAGGCTTCGCGGATCGCCTCTTGCGGACTCATGCCCAGCGTGCGCTGCGCATCGAGCGCGAAGTCGATCATCATGATGGCGTTCTTCTTGACGATACCGATCAGCATCAGGATGCCGATCATCGCGATCAGCGTCAGGTCCTTGTCGAAGATCCACAGCGTCAGCAGCGCGCCAACCGCTGCCGATGGCAGGCCTGCCAGGATGGTCAGTGGGTGGATATAGCTTTCGTACAAGACGCCCAGCAGCACGTAGATGACGCCGATCGCCGTCAGGATCAGGATCAGCTGGCTCGATTGCGTGTCCTGGAACACGGCCGCGTCGCCCCCGTAAGTGGCAATCACCGAGGCCGGCAACTTCATCGCCGTACCCATCTGTTCGATGGCGGCGGTGGCGTCGCCCAGCGGCACGCCTGGCGCCAGGTTGAACGACAACGTGATCGCCTGCAACTGGCCCTGATGATTCACTTGCAACGGGCCAACCGTACGGCGCACCGTGGCCACGCTCGACAGTTTCACCAGGTCGCCCGACTTGCTGCGCACCGACACGCGCGACAGCGCTTCATCGTAGTAGCGGTCGCTGGCGGCCGCTTCCAGGATCACGTAGTAGCTGGCAGCCGTCGAGTAGATGGTCGAGACCTGGCGTTCGCCGAACGACGCGTACATCACGGTACGGATATCGTCCATCTCCAGACCCAGCAGCGCGGCCTTGTCGCGATTGATGTCGATGGTCGCCTGCAGGGCCTTGTTCTGCGAATCGCTGTTGACGTCGCGGAAGCGCGCATCCTGCCGCATGCCTTCCAGGAACCGTTCGGCCCAGCCGCCGATCTCGCCGCCCGAGACGCTTTGCAGCGTGTACTGGTAGCGCGCCTTGCTCTGGCGGCCGCCCAGTTGCAGGTTCTGCTGGGGCGACATGAACACCTGCACGCCCGGTACCGCGCGCGTCGCCTTGCGCAGGTCGTCGATCACGAGCGCCATCGGTGGCCGCTCGCCGCGGGGTTTGAGCACCAGGAACATGCGGCCGGTATTGCCACCGCCACTGAACGAGGTCGTGTCCTGCACATACGGATTGGCGCGGACGATATCGACCACCTTGCCCTGCAATTCGGCCAGCGCGACGGACGACGTGTCTTCGGACGCCTCGACGTTCACGCGGATCTGGCCGATGTCTTCTTCAGGGAAGAAGCCTTTCGGCATGGTCATGTACAGCACGGCGGTCAGCACGAAGGTGCCCAGCGCCAGCATCAACACCAGAAAGCGGTGACGCAGCGCCATGTCGAGCGTGCGGCCGTAGCCGTTGCGCACATTGGTGAACATGGCTTCGAACCGGCGACCGATCCACGACATGTCTTTCGGATCGACGTGGCCGCCATCCTTGAGCAGGCGCGAGCACAGCATCGGGACAAGGGTCAGCGACACGACCGCCGAGACCATCACGGCCAGGCCGACAATGACGGCAAATTCGCGGAACAGCAGACCGATCACGCCCGGCATGAAGAAGATCGGGATGAACACGGCCACCAGCGAGATCGAGATCGAGATGATGGTAAAGCCCATTTCGCGCGCGCCGACGAGCGAGGCGTGCATCGGCTTTTTGCCCATCTCCATGTGGCGCACAATATTTTCCAGCACCACGATCGCATCGTCGACGACCAGGCCGACTGCCAGCGTGATGCCCAGCAGCGAAATATTGTCGAGGCTATAGCCCAACCAGTACAGCAGCGAGAGCGCGCCCAAGAGCGAGATCGGCACCGTCACCGCCGGAATGAACGTGGCGGCCGCACGGTGCAGGAACAGGAAGATGACCAGGATCACCAGCATCACCGTGCCCAGCAGCGTCAGGTTGACGTCGTGGATCGCTTCGCGGATCGACAGCGAGCGGTCGTTGACGAGCTCGATCTTGATCGAGGCCGGCAATTGCCCTTCGAAGCGGGGAATCAGCGCGCGCACGGCGTCGACCACCTCGACCGTGTTGGCGTTGGGCTGCCGCTGCACCATCAGCGAGATCGAGCGCTCGCCATTCAGGCTACCCATGGCCTTGACCGACTGGTAGCTGTCCTGGACATCGGCGATGTCGCGCAGGCGCACCGGCAGCCCTTCGCGCGTGGCCACGATCAGATTGGCAAAATCGGCCGCTTTCATCAGCTGGCCGCCGCCCTGGATCGTCAGCGCCTGGGTCGGGCCATCGAGGATGCCCAGCGGCGTGTTCGAGTTGGCCGCGCGCAGCGCTGCCGCCAGCTCGTCCATCGAAATATTGCGCGCGTTCATCAGGTCAGACTTGGCGCGCACGCGCACGGCGAACCGCTTGCCGCCGTTGATCGAGACTTGCGAGACGCCCTGCACGGTCGAGATCGCTGGCGAAATCAGATTCTCTGCGTAATCGTTCAGCTCCGACAGGTCCATTGACGGCGAGGTCAGGTGCATGAACAGGATCGGGGCATCGGCCGGGTTGACCTTGCGATAGGCCGGCAGTTCCGTCATCTCGAGCGGCAAGCGGCGCTGCGCGACCAGCAGCGCGGCCTGGACGTCGACCGCAGCCTTGTCGACATCGATCGCGGTGTCGAATTCAAGGGTGATGTTGGTGTCGCCCTGGGTGCTGCTCGACGTGATCAGCTTGATGCCCGCAATGGTCGAGAACTGCTTTTCCAGCGGCAGCGCGACCGACGAGGCCATCGTCTCGGGACTTGCGCCCGGCAGGTTGGCCGAGACGTTGATGACCGGCGTGTTATAGCTCGGCAGCGCGGCGACCGGGATCTTCATGTACGACAGGATGCCCACCAGCACCAGGCTGATCGACAGCAGCACCACCATCACGGGACGGCGGATACACAGTTCGGACAGGTTCATGCCTGTTCACCCTGCTTGGGTTGCGCGGTGGAAGCCGGCTTGCCGGTGGCAGGCTTGGCCGCCTGTGCCAGGCGCACCTTGCCGCCCGGCCGCAGGTTCTGCTTGCCTTCGGTGATTACTTGCTCGGCGCCGCTCAGGCCCGTGACGGCGGCGTGGTCGCCAAACGCATACACGCGCTTGACCGGCACCTGGCGCGCCGAGTTGCCTTCGGCCAGCACGTACACGAACGTGCCGTTGGTCGACGTGATGATCGCCGTCTGCGGGATCACGAGGGCGTCCTTGAGTGTTTGCACGACCACGCGCGCGGTCACGTACTGGCCGGGCCACAGGCTGGTGTCGTTGTTGGAGAACTCACCCTTGACGCGGATGGTGCCGGCCTGCGCATCGACGGCGTTGTCGATGAAGCTCAGGCGCCCGGCGACCGGTTTCGCGTCGGCGCCGCTCGTCACATGCACGTCGACGTTGCCCGCCTTCTGGGCGCCAAGCAGCGCGCCCAGCGTCGATTCCGGCAGCGTGAACGAGACATTGATCGGGTCGAGCTGGGTGACGGTGGTCAGCGACGTCGTCATCTGCACCAGCGCGCCCGGATGGACATCGATGGCGCCCACGCGGCCCGACATCGGCGCGCGGATCGACGTGTAGCTGGCGCTGACCTGGGTGGCGCGCATCGCGGCCTGGTTCGACTGCACCAGTGCGCGCTGGGCTTCTACCTGGCTCAGCAGGGAGTCGAGCGCGCTCTGGGCCAGGAAGTTCTGCGCCACCAGTTCCTGGCTGCGCTTGTACTGGCGGTCGAGGTCGGCCAGCGTGGCGCGGTCGCGCGCTACCTGCGCTTCGGCGCGCGCGACATTGGCCTGGTCGGCGCGGTCGTCGAGCGAGAACATCAATTCGCCTTCCTTGACGAACTGGCCTTCGCGGATATGGACCTTGCGGATGGTGGTGACGGTCTGCGGATGCAGGTTGACGGTGCGCACCGGCGTGACGGTGCCGTTGGCAAACAGCTCGACGCCGACGTCGCGCCGCTCGGGCTTGACCACATTGACGGTCACCGGTGGCTGGCCGCCGCCGGGACCTTTGGCGCCCGGCGCCTCCGCCTTGGCCTCATGGCCCTGATTGAAATACCAGCCGCCGCCGACGACCAGCGCCGCGACGACGGCGATGACGCCGACATTCTTCTTGTTCATGCTTGTCCCTTGCCGCCAGTGCCGACGGCTCTGTCAGTGATGCTGCTTGTTGATGTGGCCATTGCGCGCGCGCATTGTCCCACACTGTCGTTACGGCTTTATTTTGCTTGTTGGTTTTTTTTGCTATTTATTCGGGTAATACGTTGGCAGCATCAGCGTCACTTCCAGCCCGCCTTCGGGATGGTTGGCCAGGCTGATGCTGCCGCCGTGCTGCTCCGTGATATTGCGTGCGATCGTCAGGCCCAGGCCGGTGCCACCCGACTCGCGCGAGCGCGATGTTTCCACGCGGTAGAACGGATCGAACACGCGCACCAGCTCGCTACGCGGAATGCCCGGCCCGCTGTCGCGGATGCGGATGCGCGCGGTGCCGTTGGTGCGGTCGACGCAGACGCGCGCATCGCGCCCGTACTTGACCGCGTTATCAATCAGGTTGACCAGGCAGCGCCGCATGTCGATCGGCCGGCCCAGCACCGCGATCGAGGCCTTGCCGGCCAGCGTCACGGCCTGGCCGGCATCGGTTGCATCGGCGCACACGGCCTCGAGCAGCGAATCGAGATCGAGCATCTGCATCGTCTCGGTCGTGTCCATGCTGCGTGCCAGCACCAGGCCTTCGCGCACCATTTCCTGCATCGCCGACAGGTCGCCAATCAGGCGGTCCTGCAGTTCGGTGTCGCTCACCTTCTCGAGCCGCAGGCGCATGCGCGTGAGTGGTGTCTGCAGATCATGCGTGATCGCGGCAAGCATCTGCGTGCGCTGGAAAATGTATTGGCGGATGCGCGCCTGCATCGCATTGAAGGCGGCGCTGGCCTGGCGGATCTCGATCGCACCGACCAGGTCGAGCGGCGGGCGGTTGATGTCCTGGCCCAGGTCTTGCGCGGCTTGCGCGAGCTGCTTGAACGGGCGCGCGGTCATGCGCGCCACGAAATAAGCCAGTACAGCGATGCTGACCAGGAACATGCCGAGGATGATGCTCGTGTCGACATCTTCACCGACCAGCCGCGGTGGCAGCACCGACAGTTGCAGTTCGGCGCCATCGCGCAGCCGTACGTCGATCGATTCGCAGGCGCCCTCCCACTTCATGCTCAGCAAACCGTACATCACCGGCTGCGTTTGCACGACGCCGCAGGCCGCCGGGCGCGTGGCGCGTGAGGCAACCAGATAGCCCTTGCCCAGGCGCTTGGCCAGCGATGCGGCAAACGGCGTCAGGGGCGCCGCTTGCGGCGGCATGTCGCCGACCTGGAGCTGCAGGCCCGGGCGGTTGGCGACATCGAGGTAGATCGAGCGGGCCGATGCCGGGACGATCTCGGTGGCCATGATCAGTTGCTCGGCGCGTTCGAGCACATGCGCATCGCGCTGGTTTTCGAAGTCGCGCAGGCGCTGGTAGTCGGCCCCCAGTTGCGTCAGCGCAGCCGAGGTCAGAATGCCCAGCAGCAGCGTGAGAAACACGCGCCCGGTCATCGACCCGAAGAACGCTTTCACGCCGCCGGCTCCACGGTGACCTGGCCGGCCAGCACATAGCCGCCGTTGCGCACGGTCTTGATAATCTGCGGCATGCGCGCGTCTTCGCCGAGCTTCTGGCGCAGGCGGCTGATCTGGATGTCGATCGAGCGGTCGAACGGATCGGCGTCACGGCCCTGCGTGAGGTTGAGCAGCTGGTCGCGATTGAGCACGCGGTTCGGGTGTTCGAGGAACACGCGCAACAGGCGGAATTCGGCGCCCGAGAGCATGATGACGATACCGTCCGGGTTGAGCAGGTGGCGCGCGGTCAGGTCGAGCGTCCAGCCCGAGAAGCGCATCTGCTGCACGTTCTCGGACGGCGTGTTCGATGGCATCGCGTGCGAGCGGCGCAGCACGCTGCGGATGCGCGCCAGCAGCTCGCGCGGCTCGAACGGTTTCGGCAGGTAGTCGTCGGCGCCCATTTCCAGGCCCAGGATGCGGTCGAGCGGTTCGTTGCGGGCGGTGAGCATGATGACGGGCAGGCTCGAGGTGGCGCGCAGCTTGCGGCACAGCGTCAGGCCGTCGTCGCCGGGCATGTTCAGGTCGAGCACGATGAGGTCGGGACGCGTTTCGTCGAGCGTCTTCCACATCGCGGTGCCGTCGGCGGCGCCGAGCGTCCGGTAGCTGTTGGACTCGAGGTAGTCGGCCAGCAGCGTGCGGATGTCGCGGTCGTCGTCGACGATCAGAATCGTAGAGGGATTATCCATAACCGCAATTATCCGAATTTATGACAAGACCGGCGGAAGTATTTGTATCGCTGTGTATATGCCGACAGGCGCGAAACATATGGATACAAAGTGCCCGGCAGGGGAAATCCCATGGTTACAGTTTTGACCCAGGATGGGTCCTGTGCAGCGAGCGTTTCGGATGCACTTCACCAGACTCTCACACAAAGGACCTACCATGAACACCCTTCGCAAACACCTCGTGATCGCTTTCACCGCTGCCGGCCTGTTCGGCGCCACCGTCGGTGCCCAGGCCCAGAGCGCTACCCCGGCCGAGGGCCGCCAGGCATCGACGTTGACGGCTGAACAACGCCTGGCCAAGAAGGCCGAATGGCAAGCCAAGGCGGGCGAGCGCCACGCCAGGATGGCGCAGAAGCGCGCCGAGCATCAGGCCAAGCTGCAGGCGTCGCTGAATCTGACGGCGCAACAGAAGCCGGCCTGGGATGCCTTCGTCGCCAGCCGCGCGCCCGTAAAGCACGGTGAGCGCGCCGGCCGCGGCGACCGCGCGGCCTGGGCCAGCCTGAGCGCGCCACAGCGCATGGAAAAGCAGATCGCATTGCAGAAACAGCGCACCGCGCGCATGGAGTCGCGCCTCACTGCCCTGAACAGCTTCTACGCGGTGCTGACGCCAGAGCAGCGCAAGACGTTCGATGCGCAGGCCCAGCACCGCAAGGGCGGGCGTCATCATCAGCAGCATCGCGCCAACGCGTAATCGCTTGCCTCACCTGACGCCGGTGGCCCACGCCGCCGGCGTTCATTGTCCCAGACGTTCCAGCGACGTCGAAAACTTTTCCGCATCCTGGTAGCCAATCACCCGGCTATCGGCGATCTCCTTGCCTTGATCGTCAAACAGGATGATGCCCGGCGGCCCGAACAGGCCGAAGCGCTTGAGCATCGCCTTGTCGGCCGCATCGTTGGCGGTCACGTCAACCTGCAGCAGCGCGGTATTGGCCAGCTTGGCCTGCACCTTCGGATCGACGAAGGTGAACTTCTCCATCTCCTTGCACGACACGCACCAGTCCGCATAGAAGTCGAGCATGACGGTCTTGCCGGCATTGGCGGCCAGTGCGGCGTCGAGCTGGTCCACTGTCTTGATGCGGGTGAACACGAGCCCGTGGTGCTGCGGCGTGCCGCTCAGGTGCGCCAGCGGTGCGAATGCGTCGCGCCCGCCACTGGCCACACCGACCAGCTGCATACCGCCCATCAGCGCGAACGCGGCGCCAAAGGCCATCGACGCCCAGTGGCGCGTGTGGCGCAGCAGATAAAAGCCGTAGCCCAGCAGCAGCGCGGCCCACAGCAGCATCTGCGCGACAGGCGGGATCACGGGCGAAACAAGCCAGATCGCCATGGCCAGCATCAGGACGCCGAACAGGCGCTTGACCGACTCCATCCATGCACCCACGCGCGGCAACAGCGAGCCGGCAGAGACACCCACCAGCAACAGCGGAATGCTCATGCCCACCGCCATCGAGAACAGCGCTGCACCGCCCAGGAACACGTCGCGCGTCTGGCTGATGTAGACGAGCGCGCCCGCCAGCGGAGCGGCCACGCAGGGGCCGACGATCAGCGCCGAAATGGCGCCCATTGCAAACACACCGGCCAGCTTGCCGGACTGCTGGCGGTTCGACACATTGCTCAGACTGGTCTGCAATGCGCCTGGAAGTTGTAACTGATAGAAACCGAACATCGACAGCGACATCGCCACGATCAGCAGCGCGAAGGTACCGAGTACCCACGGATTCTGCAATGCTGCGGCCAGGCCCTCGCCGGCCAGGCCCGCTGCCACGCCCAGCAAGGTGTAGACGATGGCCATGCCCAGCGAATACGTCACCGACAGCAGGAAGCCGCGCGCGCGGCTGACGTTCTTGCCTTCGCCCACGATGATCGACGAGAGAATCGGCACCATCGGCAGCACGCATGGCGTGAATGCCAGGCCCAGGCCCAGCAGGATGAATGCCGGGATGATGGCCAGCAGGCTGCCGCCGCCGAGGATGCCGGCGATGTTGGAGAGGTCGGATTGTGCCGGTGCTACTGCCGGGGTGGCCGGGGTGGCAGGTACGCTCTCGGCCATCGGTGTGGATGACAGTGGCGTCGACATGCCGCCCTGCGGCGCTGCGGCGCCGATTGGCAGCGCCGGTGCGGCAGCGCCGCCCTTGCCTCCGCTCAGGCTGGCAGTGTGGTCCTGGGGCGGATAGCACAGGCCGGCGTCGGCGCAACCCTGGCTGGTGGCCGTCAGCGTGAACGCACCGTCACCCTCGACCGGGATGCGGATCGTCAGCGCGCCCTTGTAGGTTTCCACGTCCTTCTCGAACGTCTGGTCGTACTTCACGGTGCCCGGTGGAATCGCCGGCGTGCCCAGTTTGACCGCCGGGTTGTTCGACTTGAAGGCGAAGCGTTCGCGGTACATGTAATACGCCGGCGCGATCGTGAAGGTGACTTCGGCCGTCTGCGGATCGGCCATGCGCGCTTCGAACTTGAAGGCGATGGCGGGATCGAGAAATTCTTCGGCGGCGCGGCCAGGCGCGGCGGCAAACAGCGTAAAAAAGGCAAACAGCGTCAGGCAGGCAGCAAGCCAGTGCCGTGCAAAGAATCGGGGCATGGAGATCGAGTGAGTTGTAATGAGGCACCGGCATGGTACACCGGCTGCCCGCGCCGCGCCCGACAGGCCGGAATCGACAGGCGAAAAAAAACCAGGCCGAAACCTGGTCTTTTCAACGACAGTCGATTACTCGGCGGTCGGTGCTTCTTCTTCCGAAGTCACTTCTGGACGATCCAGCAGTTCAACGTAAGCCATTGGTGCATTGTCGCCAACGCGGAAACCCATCTTC
>Ga0308158_10001031_pt1 | contig 33160 bp, 29 predicted proteins | sample PhyBR2_FD_201038 | JGI IMG/M metagenome (GOLD analysis project Ga0308158, IMG submission 201038) | Phyllosphere microbial communities from UC Gill Tract Community Farm, Albany, California, United States - DLSLB.R2 | ecosystem: Host-associated > Plants > Phyllosphere > Unclassified | place: USA... | reverse complement strand
ATAATTTTTAATTTGATTTTGGATTTGTTTCTTTTCCAAATCAAAAGGTCCGGATTGTTGCAGAATTCTTCCACTCATTTCTGCCTGTAATTGTTTTTTATTCCTTTGAATAATCGTATTCAGTTGTTTGTTAACTTCTTTCTCAAAGATTTTTAATTCCAAAGGTTTTGAAATAATGATTCCAAGAAAAGTCGCTAAAATCAAACGCGGAATAGTCATCAAAATTTGATTCCACCAAGTTCCAGTTTTTTTGATTGAGGAAACAATATATCTATCAAGGTTGAAAATCATCAATCCCCAAAGAATTCCAAAACCAACGGAAGCCCAAATGTTATCAAAAACGGTAAACATCGCATAACCTGCTGATAATGTTGCAAAAACAGCAGTAAACAAAACGATTCCCCCGATTCCGGCAAACTTGTTCCATTCGGAAGGCGACTTTTTCAGCAGATGAATATTCCCTCCGGAACAAATCATCAGAAAATGCTGAAACCAATTCATTTTATGTGTGTTATTCTTTTTCATTTAATTATAATTCATCATAATTTGTCATTTAAAACGTTAATTTGTTACAAATAGTATTAGGCTTTACCTAATAACTAAATCTGTACCAATTATTTTTATTCATATTAAATTTCTAGGTACTATATTTGATGACAGATTTAAAAATATTTTATGAAAAATCTACTGTTCCTGACAGCTATTGCAATAGCTTCATTTTCGTGTAAGTCCACAATTAATCCAGACAATCTTCCCAAACCTCTTCCAGAAAGGCCAAAGGAAAACCCGGATAATGCAAATCTGACACAGCAGGAAGCACAGGAAATGGAAAATTTGAAATCCGAAATTCTCACAATGGCGAAAAGTGAAAAATGCACCAATCCTGTTGATTGGAAATCAGTTGGTTTAGGTGTAAAAGCTTGTGGCGGCCCTGTTTCTTATATTGCTTATTCGTCAAAAATAGATGAAGCAAAATTTCTGGAAAAAGTCAATTTGTATAATCAGAAATCAACAGAGTACAATAAAAAATACAATTTGGTATCAGATTGTATGCTAGTAATGCCACCAGAAAAAATCGAATGTGAAAACGGAAATCCTGTTTTCAAATATTAGAATCCGGATTCTGAGGCGTAATTTTTTGTGCTTCAGAATCTCTGTATAATTTTTCTTTGCTCCATTTAGCGTGTTTGGAAGGAATGATTGTATGCCCTTTTCTGTAAGTATAAATCTTGGTAAACTCAGCTCCAAAAAATATCAATTGACAAGAGTAATTGATCCACATCATCAATAGAATTACAGTTCCTGCTGCTCCAAAAATGGAAGTTGGCTTAGAAACATCGAAGTAGAAACTCATCAGCATTTTTCCAAGATTGAAAAGCAAAGCCGTAACAATTGCGCCAATCCAAACGGATTTCCATTTGATTTCCACATCGGGTAAAACCTTGAACATAAAAGCGAATAAAATAGTAACGATCGCTAATCCTAAAATAAAATTACTTGCCTGGATAATCACATAAGTTTCCAGTCCAAAATATTGAGTAATTAAATTATTTGCAAGTCCAATAGCAGAAGATAAAAGCATACTTACGAGAAGAAGAAATGCGATAATAAGAATCATCCCCAGAGAATTAGCTCTATCAAGAATGAATTTTTGCCAGGCTTTTTTAGGAGCCGCTTCTACATCCCAAAGATTATTAAGCGTACTTTGCATTTGAAAAAATAAGCTGGTGGCACCAAAAACTAAGGTTCCAACGCCGAGAGCCTTCATCCAAAAATTCTGTTTATCAACCATTGCACTTTTGATAATATCCTGAATGCTTTTTGCACCTTCATAACCCATTATACTTTGCAGTTGTCGACGAATTTCGCCATTCACAGCTTCTTCGCCAAAGAAATGTCCTGCAACCCAAATCACGATAATCATCAAACCGGGCAAAGAAAATATCGCATTGTAAGCCATACTTGCACTGTCTTTGGCTGCGGAGGAAGACATCCACTCACTGAAGGTTTGTTTTAGAACTTCCCAAAAAGAATTAAGTTTTTTCATTGCTTATTTTTCTTGGGAAATTCAATCTTTATACCAACTTAGTCTTCTTTATACCAACTGGAGTATTTAACATAATTATTGGCGATTCTATCAATCTCGCCTGTAATCAGATTTTGAGACACATCCTTCACTTTTTTTGCCGGAACGCCAGCCCAGATTTCGCCTTCTTTGATGTGTGTATTGGCCGTTACCACAGCGCCTGCCGCAACAATAGAGTTACTTTCTACAATGCAGTCATCCATTACAATTGCGCCCATCCCAATCAGAACATTATCTTTTATTGTACAGCCATGCACAATCGCATTGTGACCAATCGAGACACTATTTCCAATTGTCGTCGGGCTTTTTTGATAAGTACAGTGTATCATCGCATTGTCCTGAACATTCACTTTATCGCCCATTTTGATGAAATGGACATCGCCTCTCAAAACCGCATTATACCAGATACTGCAATCCTTCCCCATTGTCACATCACCAATAATCACGGCTGTTTCAGCCACAAAAGTATTTTCTCCAAGTTGAGGCGTTTTGCCTAAAAGTTCTCTAATAATTGCCATTTTTTTTATAATTGATGATTAATAAATGATAGTTGATTTTAAAATAATTTTTTATTTGGGCGCCTTTATCCGTCCTCCACTCCCGCTTTTTTATTTTTCCAAAGAAAAATAAAAAGAGCTCCGTTCAGGCTGGGGCGCAGATTGGTCTTTCAAATCCAATTTCGACATTCACCTAGCCAAAATCAAACCAATAGAAAAAATCGAAAATCCGCAAAGCTTCTCATAATCAAAACTTAACATAACATTGGGATTTATCAGCTTTTTTCTTCCACCAAATTACGATAATTTTGTAGTTCAATTTACTTAAAATGCGAGAAATCATTATAGAACCTACGGAAAATAAAAAAGTAATGAAGTTCGTGACGGACTACACTTTGATTCCCGGTTCATTGGAATTAGACAGAGATTCTGATGTCTCTGAGATTCCGTTAGCTCAAGAGTTGTTTAATTATCCTTTCGTTAACAGAATTTTCATTACAGCCAATTTCATTGCGGTAGCAAAAGAAGATACTGTAGAATGGGAACACGTTGCAGAAAGTCTGAAGAACATCATCGAAGACGAATTGCTGGCAAATCCAAGAATCTATCTTCAGAAAAGAAAAGAGATGTATCAAATCTATTCTGAGATGACACCGAATCCTGCAGTTATGAAATTCATTTCCAGCAAAATGCTGATGGATGGATTTATCGAAGTTAAAAACAGAGAAGAAGCGGACGAAGTGCCTTTGGCCAAAGAATTATATGAAGCTTTTGATTTTGTGAAAGAAATTTATGTGAGCGATAACTTCGTGGCGGTAACCAGAGACAGTCAGTTTGAATGGCACGAGATTATGAACCGAGTTCGTTCGTTCATCGCAGAATTTTTGCAGGCTGGAAAAACAATTTCTAATGCAGAACCTCATCAGCACGAGAATCCTGTTTTGAAAATCATCAACAGAGAATATACGAACGACGAGCAGAAAATCAGTGATATTCTTAACGAATATGTTGCTCCTGCAGTAGAAAACGATGGTGGAAAAATCTCTCTGATTGAATATGATGGAGAAAATAAAACCGCAAGAATGTTACTTCAAGGTGCTTGCAGTGGTTGCCCTTCTTCCACAGCAACTTTGAAAAATGGCATCCAGAATATTCTGAAGCAATTTGTTCCTGAATTGGTGGAGAATGTGGAAGCTGTAAATGGATAATGGCTTCGAGAGCCTCAGCCTGACAATGCATAAAAAGAATTAATTTAATCTTAAATTTGTCATTCCATAGAAATCTAGATAATAGAGATTCCTTCGGAATGACAAATTTGCGTTTATTTCTAAAAATATATTATTTTGAATCAACCAGTTCATAACAAAAAAGGAATTCTACTCGTAAACCTCGGTTCGCCGAAATCGACTGATGTAAAAGATGTAAAAGACTATCTGGACGAGTTTCTGATGGATGAAAAAGTCATCGATTACCGTTGGATTTTCCGAGCATTATTGGTTCAAGGGATTATCCTGAAAACCAGACCTAAGAAATCAGCGGAAGCTTATAAAACCGTTTGGACAGATGAAGGTTCACCTTTGATTGTGATTTCTAAGAATCTGCAGAAAGAACTTCAGAAATTAGTGGATGTTCCTGTTGGATTGGGAATGCGTTATGCCGAACCATCGATACAGACTGGGATTCAGGAATTGGTTGACAAGGGCATTACCGAAATCACTTTGGTTCCACTTTATCCGCAATATGCGATGAGCACGACAGAAACTGTGATTGATAAAGCAGAGGAAGTCCGACTGAAATTCTTTCCGGATATCAAAATCAATTACGTTCAGCCATTTTATAATCGTGAGATTTATATCGATGCTTTGGCGAAAAGTATTAGCGAAAAGTTGCCTGTAGATTATGATTTGCTTCAGTTTTCTTATCACGGTGTTCCGGAAAGACATATTTATAAAACCGATCCGACGAAGACTTGCAGTATGGATAACTGCTGCCAGAAAGATGATCTTCCTTCGCATAAATACTGTTACAGACATCAATGTTATAAAGTGACGGAGTTGGTTCGTGAGAAATTAGGTTTGCCCAAGGAAAAAGTCTTGGTCACTTTCCAATCACGATTGGGTAAAGACAAGTGGATGGAACCTTACACAGACGCCACACTGGAAGGTCTTGGTAAGAAAGGCATCAAGAAACTGGCTATTGTTTGTCCCGCTTTTGTGTCAGATTGTTTGGAAACTTTGGAGGAGATCTCTGTTGAAGGAAAAGAGATTTTCCTGCACGGTGGAGGCGAGAGATTCGACTATATACCTTGCCTGAATGAAGACTCAAATTGGGTGAATGTGGTGAAGACTTTATCTGAAGAGAAATTAGCTGAGTTTTAATTTAGATTGTCTGAAATATGTTATCACAAACTTTAAACTCACTTTTTGAAAGAGATTTGAATAAAGTGATTGATGAACTTAATCTTTATCAATCAGAGTCTAACATTTGGGAAGTTGAAGGGAATATTTCTAATTCGGCGGGGAATTTGGCTTTGCATCTGATTGGGAATCTCAAAACTTACATCGGGAAGGAAATCGGGAAGTTTGACTATGTGCGAAACAGAGATTTGGAGTTTTCGGATAAGAATGTTTTGAGAGAAAAAATCGTTGCTGATTTGACTGATACGATTGCGATAATAAGAGATTCTTTGAAATCTGTATCAGATGAAGATTTGAAGAAAGAATATCCACTTTTGGTGCTGTCGGGGAAAACTTCAACTGAATATTTTCTGGTTCATCTAGCCACGCATTTGAATTATCATTTGGGACAAATCAATTACCACAGACGATTGATAGAAAAGTAGACCATAAAATAGAAACCACTTCAGAATTTGAAGTGGTTTTTTGTTTTGGCTTAATACTGAATTGTCAATTTGGCAGAATATATTGCTTACATTTATAATATAAGATGGAAGTTTATGAACATATTGATTTTTAATTATCATTTGAAAATCATTAATAATATTACAAACGACTTTCTGCGTATAAAATATGAAAACAAAAACACTAATACTTTCTTCTGTAATCACGCTATTTTTCTCTTGTGAAAAAGACAACAAGTCAACGATAGAAAATACCAGTAAAGAAACTTTTACCAATAAAAATATTAAAACCCCAAGTGATAAAAGTATTTATTCAAAATATGAATACATTGATTCTAAGGGTAAAAACCTAATCATAAAAAATAGCTTTCCTAAAGGTGGAATGAAATATAAGGATGCAAAAGGCAATCAATATGTCTATGCCGTTTTTTGGACTCAGATTACCAATGAAACTTCCAATCCTTTGGAACTAAATCTCGATTTTCTTTCGGACGCATATGAATATCCTGCTTCATCTGGGAATTACATTAGATTACTTCTTCCTTCCGACACCTTGACAACCGATAAAATTCCATTATTCAATTACGGCCTGGAAGTAAAGTCTTTTCTTGATAATGCTATTGATAAATCTTCGTCGCTGAAAAGAACTATCAATCCTAATGAATCCACTGCATTCTATGTCGTAACACTTTCTACAAAGGGAGTCAATGGAACTTTACGAACCGGACTCAGCATCAAAGGACAAAATCTTTATTATAAAATTAATGATAAGGAAATAGGTGCTGGTAAAATTAATCTGAAGGATTTGAATTTGCGGAGATAATATAAAAACCAAATTGGTTTTCAAAATAAAACCGCCTCATTATTGAGACGGTTTCATTTTTTTAAAAAATTGTTATTATTTTTTATTGAAATCTCCTGCAAATACAGAAGTCATTTTGTCTTCGCTGATGTATTTTCTAAGAACATCATTCACTTGAGAAACTTTCAGTGCAGAAACTTTCGCTTCCAAAGCATCATACTCATCCAAAGATTGACCGTACTGAAGCTGAGAATTAACCAATCCCATCAAAGTATTATCGTTTCCTAAACCTGTTTTTCTGGAGTTTAACCAAGATGTCAAATTGGATTTGAATTCTTCTTCTGTGAAACCGTCCTTCACCGCTTTATTAACTTCTTCTTTCAAAGCTTTGTTCACTGCATCTTTTTTGGTTGGGTTGAAGAACGCATACCAAGCCCAAGACGCTACATTATTATCAATAGGAATATTAACGTAAGAACCCGCACCATAACTGATTCCTTCTTTCTCACGAAGTCTGGTCGGAATCCTTGCTGTTAAGAAACCACCACTACCTAACATTTCATTTGCGATAACGAAAGCTGGATAATCCGGAGATTTTCTATCCATAGAGAAACTGATTTTTCCAACTGCAGCACCATTTTCTTTGTCCGGAGTCAGATAATCTTTATCTTGTTTTTTGGTTGCGAATAATTCTGGCTTGATGTATTCGTAGTTGGATTTGGAATTCCATTTTCCGAAAGTCGATTCTAATAATGCGGCCGTCGTTTTCGCATCAACATCGCCAATTACAGAACCTACTCCATTATTACTTCCCAAGATTTTGTTATAGAAATCTACCAACTGTTCTCTCTTCACTTTCTTGTTATTATCAATCTGTTCCTGCGTAGAAGCTGTATAATAGATGCTCTCTTTAGGATAATTTTCAGTGATTTTTTCGATTTCTGTAAAAGCGATAGACTGAGGGTCATTCAAAGAACTTTCCAGATAGGTGTTGTACTCGTTTACAGTTTTTGCCAATTCTGCTTCCGGGAAAGTAGATTCGGTCAGGATTTCTTTAATTAATGACGTTACTTTTGGCAAACTGTCTTTGTAAGTGCTGAAGTTCACAAACAATGTCTGACCGCTGAACCCGAAATTGATGTTAGATTTCCACTCATCCAACATATCTTGTATTTGTTCTTTGGTGTGAGACTTAGTTCCTGTTTTTAGAACTTGTGCCATTAGAGAACCTACATCAGATTTTCCGTTCAAATCTTTAGCATTACTTACCGGGAATTTGAAACTTCCAAGAACCTTACCTCCTTTGATATCTTTTTTAATTAAGCCATATTTCATTCCGTTGCTCAGTTTGCCTTCTGTCAAATTAGCTTTCAGATTTTTGATACTCGCTTCGAAAGGAGCTGCATCTTTTTCTAATGCTTTTCCTTTGTAATCTTTGGTCAAAGTTGCAATTTGGTCATCTGTATATTCTACATTTTTGACTCTTACCTCATCTTTTGAAGGAATAAAAACTCCAACTGTTCGGTTGTTAGTCTTGAAATATTTAGCAGCCACTCTTTGGATATCTGCGGCTGTTAGTTTCTCCACCGTGTCACGATAAATCATTCCCAATTTATAGTTTCCAGCACCAACAATTTCTGTCAAATTAACAGCATAACCAATTGTGTTATTCTTGATATTTTCTACTTGCTTAAGGATTTTCGCTTTTGCTCTTGCAACGTCTTGGTCTGTATATTTGATAGTGGCGATTTTGTCCAACTCAGCACGGAAATCATTCTCCGTTGTTTTTAAATCTTTATCAGCCGGAATATCCAAACCGAAATACATAAAACTCGCATCTCTCACCAATGGCTGATAAGCATAAACAGAAGCCGCTTTGTGAGAATCTATCATCGCTTTGTAAAGATAACCGGAAGGGTCAGCCGTTAAAATCTCCTGCAAAGCATCCAGCGCTGCATAGTCTTTATCTGCATAAGGCGCAGTGTGATATAGTGCTCCAATCACTTTGCTGTCTCCTGCACGTTTCAGCTCTACAAAACGTTCGCCATCCTGAGCAGGTTCTACTGTATAAGGCGCATCCAAGACTCTCGCCGGTTTTGCAATCGTTGAGAAGTACTGGGAAATATATTCCAAAGCTTTTTTCTCATCAAATTTTCCCGCTACAATCAAAGTTGCATTATCTGGCTGATAATATTTTTCATAGAATTTTCTAAGCGTTACCGCTTTTACTCTTTCTACATCTTCTTTGCTTCCAATCGTACTGTTTCCGTAGTTGTGCCAAAGATAAGCTGCAGAAATAATGCGTTCCATCAAAACACCACTCGGACTATTTTCCCCAATTTCGAATTCATTTCTCACCACAGAAAACTCTTTGTCCAGGTCGGATTGAAGAATGGTTGCATTAATCATTCTATCTGCTTCCATTTCCAAGAACCATTTTAAGTTTTCATCATTAGAAGGGAAAACTTCATAATAATTGGTTCTGTCATACCAGGTTGTTCCGTTGGCATTCCCACCCTTGTCAGACAACATTTTCTTGATATCACCTAATTTTTTCGTGCTTTTGAACAACATATGCTCCAGCAAGTGGGCCATTCCTTTTTCGCCATAACCTTCGTGCTTGGAACCGACGTTATAAACGATATTTACAACAGCATTACTTTGAGAAGGATCTGATAGCAAAAGTACTTTCATTCCGTTACTTAAGGAATATTCTTTGATTCCTTCGGTGTTACTTACAAATTTCGGAGTTTCGGCTTTTTGTGCAAACACAGGCGTATTAAGTCCTGCATAGAAAACGACTGCCGCAGTCAGTAGAAAATTTCTCATGTTTTGATAGTTATTTTTAGGTTTCTAAATTTAATAACTTTGAATGAAAATATATTTTCTCTTTTGATATTTATGAAAATCTTAACGTAATTTTGCCGATATGTTAGTTGAAAAAGTAATTTTGGGTATTGATCCTGGAACAAGTATTATGGGTTTTGGAATTATTTCTGTAAAAGGGAGTAAAATGGAGTTGATAGCTATCCACGAATTAATCCTGAAAAAATACGATAATCATGAAACAAAACTTAAAGTTATTTTTGATAAGACCTTAGCTTTGATTGATGAATATCATCCTGACGAAACTGCTTTGGAAGCTCCTTTCTTCGGAAAGAATGTCCAGAGTATGCTAAAACTGGGAAGAGCTCAAGGCGTTGCAATGGCAGCAAGTCTCCACAGAAACATTCCCATCATCGAATATTCTCCCAAAAAAATCAAAATGGCCATCACAGGAAACGGAAATGCCAGCAAAGAACAAGTTGCAGGAATGCTCCAGAACCTTTTGAAACTGAAAGAATTCCCTACAAAATACCTTGATGCCTCTGATGGATTAGCGGTTGCGGTCTGTCATCATTTTAATTCTGGCAATATTTCCACTGATAAATCTTATTCTGGTTGGGATAGCTTTTTAAAACAAAATCCGGATAGGATTAAATAATTTTCTTCACTCTTTTCAATTTTTTTCTGTTTTTTTAAACTTGATTCGTCTCTCCTGATTCTTTATCTTTGAATCGATGAATGACTCTCTTTTTGAAATCGTAGAACACACTAACCGAAACATTTTTCTGACAGGAAAAGCAGGAACCGGAAAGACTACATTTCTAAACGATTTTGTAAAAAAAACCAAGAAAAAACACATTGTAATTGCGCCGACAGGAATCGCAGCCATCAATGCTGGCGGTGTTACTATCCATTCTATGTTTGGGTTGCCACTCAGAACTTTTCTTCCAACTACGGAAAGAATCGATCAAAATCTGGCAAACAATATTGCGGACCTGATGCCGCATTTCAAATACAGAAAAGACAAACTGAAACTCCTCCGTGAAATCGAAATTATCATTATTGATGAAGCATCAATGTTGAGAGCAGATGTTCTGGATATGATGGATTTTGCATTGAGACACGTTCGCAGAAATCAGCAGAAATTTGGAGGTGTTCAGATGTTGTTTATTGGCGACCTTTATCAGTTGCCACCTGTTGTGAGGGATGAACATATTTTATCAATGTATTATTCTTCGCCATTTTTTTTCCACGCAAAAGCTTTGGAAGGCAGTAATTTCATCACGCTGGAATTAACAAAAGTTTATCGACAAACTGATGAACATTTTCTCGAAATCCTTAATGCGATTAGAGATGGAATTACCGAAGATATTGACTTCGAAGCTTTGAACGAAAGATATCAGCCTGACTTCAACCCGAAAGATGAAGCTTACGTTTACCTCTGTTCGCACAACAAGATGGCAGATGACATCAACCAGAAAAAAATAAAAGAATTGGGCGGAAAAGCTCATTCTTATACTGCCGATGTTGTTGGTGATTTCAAAGAGACACAATATCCGAATGATGAGGTTTTGGAATTGAAAGTTGGTGCGCAGATTATGTTTATCCGAAATGACACTTCGCCCGATAAAAAATATTACAATGGAAAACTCGCTCAGATTTCATATCTCGATGAAGATGAAATCTCAGTAATCCTTGACGGAAGCGAAGAAGAAATCACTTTGAAAGCTGAAACTTGGGAGCAGAAAAAATATTCTCTTGATGCTGATAAAAATATACAAGAGGAAGTTTTGGGAAGCTTCAAACAGTTTCCGATTCGTTTGGCTTGGGCAGTTACAATTCATAAAAGTCAAGGTTTGACCTTTGACAGATTGATAATTGATGCGGGGAAAAGTTTCGCTTCGGGTCAGGTTTATGTGGCGTTGTCACGTTGCCGAACTTTGGAAGGAATTGTCCTAAAATCTAAAATCACGCCCGAAGTTATTTTCTCTGACAAACGAGTTTCGAAGTTTCAGGACGAGACGCACGCTAATTCCAAAATCGAGGAAATCCTTAATTCTGAAAAATACGATTACAGCATCCAAAAAGTCATTAGAAGGATTGATTGTGTTTGGTTTCAGTCCGCTTTGGAAAACTGGATGGTTATCAGCCGAAGCAGTAAATTCATTGATAAAGAAAAAGCCGATTATCTTTACGTTTGTTTGAAAGCTGATATTGAAAATTACATTACTATTTTCAAAAAATTTGAACGAATCTTAGTTCAGAAAACACAGAAATTCCTGCAAGGCGAGGAAGAATGGACCGAAATTGAAGTCAAAGCCAAAGGTGCTGTCAATTTCTTTTTCTCGAATGTGAATGAGAAAATATTTTCTCCGCTCAAGGATTTCTATTCCGAAACCAAAGGTGTAAAAGGTTTGAAAGCCTTCAACGAAGATTTCCGTGTCTGGCTGGATGATATCGAAGATTATCTAAAGGATTTGAAAGAGGTTTACCTTTTGGAAACACCATTATTCGACAAAGAAAAAGATGTGGAAGTTTCTATGGCAATCAAGAAAGTTCCGACGCACGTTTTGACTTATCAATTGTTTCAAAATGGAAAAACAGTTTCTGAGATTGCAAAAGAAAGAGGTTTGGTCAACTCTACGATTTTCGGTCATCTTTCTAAATATGCTGAGCAAAATCTCTTGGACAGAAATGACTTATTGAGAATCTATCCAAAAAGCAAAGTTGAAGCTTTTGAAAAACAATTTAAGGCTGAACCAAAGGACAACATCAATGATTGGAAATCTGTTTTGCCTTCGGATTTTGATTATGGCGAGATTCGATTGATTTGGAATTATTTTTTGAATTTGAAGAAGTAGTTTTATTTTAAACGCAAAGTCGCAAATAATTTTCAATTCAATAAAAAAGAAAGTCGCAAAGTAAAATTTGCGACTTTAATGTTATTAAAAGAATTCAAATTAATTAATCAATTCAAATCTTGCGTATTCTGCAATTTTCTTTGGTAATTTGATTCCTTCTGGTGTTTGGTTATTTTCCAACAAAGCTGCCATAATTCTTGGCAAAGCCATTGCAGAACCATTCAGTGTATGAACCAATTGTGTTTTTCCATCGCCTTTGTAACGACATTTCAATCGAGTTGCCTGGAACGTCTCGAAATTAGAAACAGAACTTACTTCCAACCACTTTTCCTGTGCAGCGCTCCAAACCTCGAAGTCGTAAGTCATTGCTGATGCAAAACCTGTATCGCCTCCGCAAAGTCTCAAGATTCTGTACGGCAATTCCAAATCTTCCAAAATAGATTTAACGTGCTCTACCATTTCTTCTAAAACAGCATAAGAATTTTCAGGTTTCTCGATTCTTACAATCTCCACCTTTTCGAATTGGTGAAGTCTGTTCAAACCTCTTACGTGTGCGCCATAACTTCCTGCCTCTCTTCTATAACACTGGGAAAAAGCGGTATTCTTGATTGGCAAATCTTTCTCGTCAATAATCACATCTCTGTAGATATTGGTCACTGGAACTTCTGCCGTTGGAATTAAATATAAATCATCTGCACCCACATAGTACATTTGTCCTTCTTTATCGGGCAATTGTCCAGTTCCGTAACCAGAAGCTTCGTTCACCACGTGTGGAACGTTCACTTCCTGATAACCTGCATCTGTATTTTTGTCCAAGAAATATTGAACCAAAGCTCTCTGCAAACGTGCACCTTTCCCAAAATAAACAGGAAAACCAGCACCAGCTACTTTAACGCCTAATTCAAAATCAATTAAGTTATATTTCTTAGCCAGTTCCCAATGCGGAATTGCACCTTCACCAAGACCTTCCACTGTTGTAGATTCGTAAACAATCTCGTTATCATCGGCAGAAACGCCGGCAACTACTTTTTCGTAAGGGATATTTGGGATTTGATATAAAATATTGAGAAGTGACTTCTCAGATTCATTCAATTGATTTTGTAATTCTTTGCTGGACTCTTTGTATTGCGACGTTTGGGATTTGGCAGCTTCTGCTTCCTCTTTTTTTCCGTCTTTCATCAGAATTCCGATTTCTTTGGAGATTCTGTTCATTTCGGAAAGTTGTGAGTCTAGTTCAAACTGTAATCTTTTTCTTTCGTCGTCAGCATTAACCGCTGCATCGACTAAATCTAATTCCTTGAAGTTTCTTTTCTTCAAGCCTTCCAAAACGCGCTCTTTGTTCTCGCGCAAAAAATTAACCTGTAACATAGTTTGGTTGTTGGTTGATAGTATTTCGTTATCAGAAAATCAATATTAATTTTCTAACGATTGCAAATTTAAGGATTTTATTTCACGATTTGAACCACATTTCTCTGACCCGGAACTTTTGTGAATTTTAGTTCATCGTCATACCAAAGTTTTGATATTTGAAACAATGATGGAGTCCAATTATATTCGATTTCAATAATGTCATCGTCATTTACAATCTGCGAATTTACAATCTTTGAATATCGAATTGTAAATCTGGATCTGTAGGTTTTTAGTTCAGGACTGATTGAATCCTTCAAAAGACGGATAGCACCTGCTGGATAATCCATATAAACTACAGTATCTGCATCTTTCGGGAAAGTTTGTCCGGTAATGGGTTTATTAGCAGTAGTTTCGTCTAAGAGATCCAATAAAGTAACAGCAGAATAAGAACCATCAATTTTTGAGTTTAACAAATCTTGTCCATTAGTCGCGCTTTTAACATAAAGCATCAGAACCTGATCGATGGCTTGTACATCATCTTCGTTATCTCCTCTGCAAGACAATAACAAAACAACTACTGTTAAAATTATGGATATTCTTAGTTTCATCTTTGCAAAGATAAAATAAAATTACATTTAGTGATTTTCAAAATATTTCTGATACCACAGCTCAAAAGTGACCAATTGCCATATTTTCACGCAGTCATATTCTTTTTTTTGATTGCTCCACCATTCATCAATCACTTCAGCATTGAAGAAATTTCTTTTTTTCAGACTGTTTAAATTTTCAATAATAAATGCTCTTACTTTCGGTTCGGTTTTGATAAAATGTGCAAGCGGAAACGAAAACCCACGTTTTGGCATCTGCAAAATCTCATTTGGAAGATATTCTTTAGCAACTTTTCTCAGCAATGGTTTATTCTGTGTTCCATTATAACGAAGTTTTTCAGGCAAAGAAGAAATATAGTCAATCAAATTATTACTCAAATAAGGATAACGAAATTCAACACCATACTTCATTGCACTCAAATCGTCTCTGAAAACGTGATGGGATGACAGAGAATATTTCATATCATATTCAAAAAGCCCTTGATAATCTTTAATTTCAGAAAGTTTTTTTTCTTTTAAATCGGTATTAATTAGATTAAAAATATTTTTAGAAAAAATACTTTTCGCTTCAAAAGTTTTCATTCCAACCTGACTTTGCCTGAAAAAATCCAACATGTCATCCTGAGAAAAATAGTTTTTTACCTTTCTTGAAAAATCATCATTCGTCAAAATAAAATGACGCGCAAAATTGAAATTTCTCATAAAAAGCCATTTATTAAGCTTTAAAGAATGGGAATATCCGGCAAAAAGTTCATCAGCTCCATTTCCACTTAAAACAACTTTAAACCCTAGTACTTTTGCATATTCTGCAGCATTCGTCAACACTTCAAGGCTGCTGTAAGGTTCTTCAAAATGCTGAATATTTTCTTTCAGTTGATTTAAAATCTCATCATCAGAAACTTTTCTGATGTGGTGGGAAATATCAATTTTTTCAGCTAATAAAGATGCATTTTCAACTTCCTTTTCAGAAAACTGATATGAAATCGTAAAAGCATTGATGTCATTTTTATAAGGTTTAGATTTTGCTGTGATTAAAGTAGAATCGATCCCGCCACTCATCATACTCGTCACCGGAACATCAGCAAAAAGTTGGTCTTTTACGCTTTCAGAAAGCAGTTGGTCAACTTTAGCAACCGCTTCATCTTCAGTAATATTTTCATTTTTCTGAACAGGGAAATTCCAATAGAATTCTTTGGAAATTTTTAAATTATTTAAATCTAAACTTAAAAAAGAAGCCGGTTCTAATGAATAGATATTCTGAAAACAAGTTTCCGGAGCTAAAGTCGTCTGGAAAAGAAAGTTCGTATAAACTCCATTCCAGTTAATTTCTGGTTTAATGAATTCATTTTTTAGAAGAGATTTAATTTCTGAAGCCCAAACTAAAACATCATCGTTTTTAAAATAAAACAAGGGTTTCAAACTCATTCTGTCTCTTGCAAGAATCAATTTTTGATGATGCAAATCTACTAACGAAATTGCAAACATTCCGTCGAGCTTCGAAAACATTTCTGATCCCCATTCCTCGTAAGATTTTAAAATAACTTCCGTATCGGAATTGCTTTTAAACTGATAACCTAAATCTTCAAGTTCTTTTCGGATCTTCTTAAAATTATAAATCTCTCCGTTGAAAGTAATGGTAATTTTTTCGTCATCTGAAAGCATCGGTTGATGTCCGTTTTCTGATAAGTCTACAATAGAAAGCCTACGAAAACCTAAGGCAATTTTGGAAAAAGTTTCATTTAAAACAGGAAAAGCGATTTTAATTTTTTGCGTTGAATCGTTTCCTGAAAAAGAAGCACTTTTGAAACCATCAGAAATCCAGAAACCTTCATCATCTGGACCTCGATGGTGGATTGCATTATTCATTTCTGAAATATTTTTAGAAGAAATTTCTTTCTCAAATGAATAATAACCGCAGATTCCACACATAAAATTAAAGCTTTTTAGATTCGTAAAAATAAGCAAACATAGGTAAAATACCAGATAAGGTTAAACAAGCGAGTGTTACATAAGCAGTCCCTAACAAACCGTACTTAGGAATAACTAAATACAAACTTATTGATGTGAGTAACAACATAAAAACAGAAATTGTCAAATTCCACATAGATTTTCCAATAGATGCAAGCATATAAACAAATAGAACCCTAAACAATAGTGAGGCAACGATGCCAATAAGGAGGATTCTATAAATCTTCGAATCCTTATATTGAGTCCCAAAAATTGACAGAATTTCGTTTTCAAAGAAAAAACCTATTGCTAAAATAAGAATCGACAAAATCGCAAAAAGTTTCCAATAATTATAAATAAAATGATATTGATATTTTCTGTCTCTATGGTGTTGGCAAAGTTTAGGATATTCTGTTTGCATAAAAATAAATGCCAATACTAATAAATTAATTGGTATCATAGAACTTACTCTATAAGTTGCAACATCTTGATCTTTGAGTAAAAGTCCAATAAAAAAAATATCCAATATGAAAACCAATTCACCAATTTGTGTAGTTAATGCTGTTGTCCAAGAAAATCGCCAAAATTCTTTTGATGTTAAATTATTTGAAGTAAATTTTCTTAATGAAAATTTCAAATTGAAATCATATAATAACAACAGAAATGGAGCAATACATAAACTGGATACAAAGCCTTTTACACCCCACAAGTATGTCATAATACATCCTAAAAACAATGCCAAAACAGAAAGAAAAATATCCAATTTCGCAAAAGATTCGTTATCGTGATTAGCCCGATATTCTGCTTTTTTCTGTTCAACAAAATAAACACCTAAGAATCTAATAGAAAAAAAAGCGATGAGCTCTATTTTTGATATTTCATTCCAATAAAGCAACAATGCAAGTAATAACATAATTGCTGTAAGTATAGAATTATAAATCAAACCGTAAGAAAATGCATATTTAAATAAATCTTCTTTTTCCGATTCGTTTTTAATTACGGATCCAAACTTAACTATTCCTTGTGCCGCCCCAAAACCTGAAAACGCTAAAAAAATTGCCAAAAAATTGAGTCCAAAACTTACTGTACCAAAATCTTCTTTAGATAAAATACGTGCCACAAAAACATTTAATAAGAATGCTGACAGCCGAGATATGAGTAATGATGAGCCTACCCAAATTCCCTTTTTTGCAATAAAATCCTTAATAAGGGTTTTCATCTATCCAGAATTTTCTGATAAACTTTAGAAAAACTATCTCCTATAATTTTAGGACTGTATTTTTCTTTTATCTCATTGTGTAGGTTTTCAGCACTTTCAAATTTCACTTTTTGTAAGAGGACATCTTCCATCGCCCGGTACAAATCTTCTTCATCATCTTTTTTTACTAAAATTCCTGACTTTTCGTTAACAAATTCGGGAACCCCTCCAACATTGGAAGATATCACTGGTATTCCACATGCATTAGCTTCTACAAGAACACAACCTTGGGTTTCATTTTCACTGAAAAGAACCAATGCATGAGATTCCTGCATCTTTTTTGCAACGCCTTCAAGAGTTAATAATCCAAAAGTAGAAATATAGGAAGAAGCTGACAACTCATTGATCTGTGTTTGAATATTTTTAGGATCATTCCCTCCTATACTGAGCTGAAATTGATAACCTTTATCATGCAACCTTTTTGCAGTCCGTATAATTTTGTCAGGGTTTTTTCTTTCTACTAATGATGAAACGTGCAAAAATGTAAAAATACTGTTCTTTTGTTCATTAACATTCAGTTTGAAAACTTCAGTATTAATAACATTAGATATGACATTAATCGGTTGTTTAACTCCAAGCGCGAGTAATCCTTTCTTTAGGTTTTGACTAACTGGGAGAACGGCTGAAGATTGGTTAGCTATAAATTTTGCAAAAAAACGCCATAAAGCACCATGTGCATCTGAAGCATTTTCTTGGTAAGCAGTCCAATGCTCTGTAATTACAAAAGGAATTTTAAACTTTTTCTTGAGATAAACTGCAAATAAAATATTATTATGAAGAACATTGGCATGAACCAAATCCGGTTTCTGCATTTTAGCAAATCCCATTTTGTAAGCTTTCATTCTTCTTATGAAATTTCGTAATGGATTTTTTGAGTTCTTATAATAAATAATTAAAGTCTTGAGTCCATTGATTATCTTTTCATCAAAAACAAAAATTTCTTTTTGATTAAAATCTCCAATAGTATGCAGAATTTCCACTTCGTTATATAATGCTGCAGCCTCTGCGTGACGCTGAACAAAATTCCCATTTGTTGGCTCTAATTTATTGGGAAACCAAGAAGAAATAAAAAGAACTTTCAAAATTATGTTTTGAAATTAATTGAAAAGATGAATCAAATTAAGAAATCGAAGCAGCCCAGCTTCTAGCAAATGGCTGTAAAAAATGACTTAGAAAATCCAAATAAGTATTTTTTGAAAAATCGAAAACTTCGATGTTTTTTGACAATTCGCCACTTCTGATTTTGGTTTTAAAGTCTGATAGTTTCAGGGTTTTCACTTCTCCATTTTCTACGTAGCTGGCTTTCATTCTATCAAACAATCCAAGATCAAATTCGGCATCCAGTTCTCTCATTACTTTTCCCAGTGCATCAATACTGCAGCCAGAAGCGGCTTCTTTCTCTTCATCAACACAAATGATAATGAACTGATTTTTTTCGATTTTGAAAGAAGAAGACAGTTCTTTTCCATGAGCTGCCCAATCGCTCAAGAAATCATATAGTTTCTCCGCAATTACTTTACTTTCTTTCGCGGTAAAAGGTCTTGACGCGGGATATATAATAACTCGGTAATCGTTTGTTTCTACAATACTGGATTCCTCGATTTTCATAAGAAGGGATTTATTATTTACAAAATCACTTGACAGCGATTTTATCTATCATTTAAAAAGATAAAATTACGGATTTTTATTCAATTTTCTAAAAACGAAAAAACCTAGAATATTATCTAGGTTTTATATTTCAAAAAAAGTGTTTAGAATTACAGATCTTCGGCTTCTGCCAAAAGTTCTACAATATCTTTAACTTCTACTTCTGTATTTTTATTGAAGTGCTTAACACCATCTGTCATCATTGTATTACAGAAAGGACACCCCGTAGCAATCACTTTTGGTTCGAATGAAAGCGCTTCTTCTGTTCTTTCGATATTGATGTCTTTATTTCCTTTTTCTGGTTCTTTAAACATCTGCGCTCCGCCAGCTCCGCAACATAATCCGTTGGTTTTGCAACGCTTCATTTCAACTAATTCAGCATCTAACTTTTCCAAAAGCATTCTTGGCGCTTCATATTCATCATTAGCTCTTCCCAGATAACAAGGATCATGAAACGTAATTTTTTTTCCTTTGAAGCTTCCGCCTTCAATTTTCAGCCTGCCTTCATTCATCAAATCTTTTAGAAATTGTGTATGGTGCAAAACTTGATAATTTCCGCCAAGACTTGGATATTCGTTCTTCAAAGTATTGAAACAATGTGGGCAAGCTGTTACGATTTTTTTGACTTCGTAAGCGTTCAGTACTTCAATGTTGGTCAAAGCCATCATTTGAAAAACAAACTCGTTTCCGGCACGTTTTGCAGGGTCTCCCGTACAAGATTCTTCTTGACCAAGAACAGCAAATTCTACTCCGATTTTATTCAGAATTTTGCAAAATGCACGTGTGATTTTTTTCGCACGATCATCAAAACTTCCAGCACAACCAACCCAAAAGAGAACTTCGGGAGATTTGCCTTCAGCAGCGTAATCTGCCATTGTTTTTATATTGAAATCCATTTGTTGTAAAATCTATTTTGTATTAATGTAAATGTCCTTTACTTCAATATTAATCGTTAGCCCAATTCAATCTGTCAGCTTGATTATATTGCCAAGGTGCGGCATTATTTTCGACGTTTGTCATCATTAAATTTAATTCTTGAGGAGCTGCGGATTGTTCCATTACCAAGAATCTTCTCATTTCGAAAATAATGGAAAGCGGGTCAATCAAAACAGGACAAGCTTCCACACAAGCATTACAAGTGGTACAAGCCCAAAGTTCTTCTTTGGTAATATAATCGTTCAGTAGCTTTTTACCATCATCAACAAACTTACCCCCGTTTTTATTAAGATTTTTTCCGACTTCTTCCAGACGATCTCTGGTTTTCATCATAATCAATCTTGGAGACAATTTTTTACCTGTGATATTAGCAGGACAAACCGATGTACATCTTCCACATTCGGTACAAGAATAAGCACTCATCAATTGATGTTGATTCAAATCAAAAATATCTTCTGCTCCGAATTTTGAAGGAATTTCTACCTCACCTTCTGCAGGAGCTGCATAAGGATCTGCATTCGGATCCATCATCAATTTGATTTCTTTAGTTACAGAATCCAGATTATTGAATTTCCCTTTTTTCTCAAGATTCGCAAACCAAGTATTAGGAAACGCTAAAATGATATGAAGGTGCTTAGAATAATATAGATAATTCATAAAGAAAAGTATCCCGACAAAGTGAAACCACCAAGCCGATTTCTCAATAATATGAAGGGTTTCTAAATTGAAATTTCCAAAGAAAGGAAATAGATGTTTTGATATTGGAAAGTTTGAACTAAAACGAGTTGAATCTGTATAGAAATCTGCTCCGTTCATTGTGAAGAAAGCGACCATCAAAGCAAACTCAATAATCAAAATCCAATTGGCATCTTGTTTTGGCCAACCGAACAATTCTTTCATCGTTAATCTTTTGACACCATAGAAATTTCTTCTGATAAAAAATACGACGACTGCTAAGACAACCAAAGCCGCTAAAATTTCTAAAAATCCTGTAAAGAATGCGTAGAAAGAATCTCCTAAAAAACTTTGCAAAAATCTGTGCGTTCCAAAAATACCATCAATGATAATTTCTAATAATTCGATATTAATAATGACAAATCCAACATAAACGAAAATATGCAAAATCCCTGCGATAGGACGTTTCACCATTTTGCTCTGTCCAAGTGCCACTCTGGTCATTATTGCCCAACGTTCCGCTTTTCTGTCGGTTCGGTCAATTTCTCTTCCGAGTTTTATATTGCGATATAATTCTTTCAGGCTTTTAGCAAACAAGCCGAAACCTGCAATCAATAAAATCAGAAATATTACATTGTCAATATATTGCATAGATTATTTTTTATCTGCGTTTTTACCAAAAACCGAGAAGTTCACATATCTTTTCGGATTAGCTTTGAAATCTTCTACCAAAGCATTCAGGTTTTTAGAAGTCTTTTCAAGATTGTTGTAAAGCTCTTCATCTTTCGCCAATTTACCAAGAGAACCTTCTCCGTTTTGTATGCCGGAAATAACGTTATTCAGTTTGCCAGCCGTTTGGTTGAATTGGTCAATTGTTCCGTTCAATTTATCAATATCTACACGTTCTGCAACAGATCCAAATTTATCCAAAGTTTTGTTGGCTGTAACCATTGCATTGTTAGCATTAGCTACTACTTCGTGCAGACCTTTTTCGTTATTGGCAAGGATAGCATTTGTTCTGTCAGATGCGCCTTTGAAAGATTCGATGGTTCTGTTAAGATTTGACAACAACAATTTGATTTCTCTTCTATTTTGCTCATCGACAATTTTATTTGTACTTGCTAAAGTTGAATCCAACTTCAGTAACACATTTGATAATTGATCTTTAACTGGTTTTACCTGAGATGAAAGAGAGTTAAGCATAGACAATTGATAATTTCCTTTCAGCGTATCACCATCTTTGGCAATTCCTCCTCCATAAGCAAGATTGATTTTCATTTCTTTTCCAGACATCAATCCTGGTTCAAAAATCTCTAATGTAGAATTTTTTGAAAACTCAAAATTATCATCTATTGTCAACTTAACAACGAAATGTAATCTGCCATCTTTTGTAGTTATCGGTTTTATTTCATCTACTTGTCCTACCTTCAATCCATTTATAGAAACCGGATTGGAAACAGAAAGTCCTTCTACATTATCATACTTGGCATAGAAAGCATTATCTGTTGTAAAAAGGTTTTTTCCTTTCATAAACTGATAAAGTACAACGAAACCAATTATGGCGAATATAGCGATTAATCCTGTTTTTAATTCTTTACTTAACTTCACGTTTTATTTGGGTTTTACTAATTAGCAAATATAAGAATATTGGGTTTATAATTGATATAAATAAAAAACAACAAAAGCGACAATTATGCCGCTTTTGTTTATATTGATAAATGTTGGGAAATTATTGCTGAGCTGCCTTATCCCAAACTTCGATTCTAAAATCTTTGATGTTGGCATTATCCTGAAGACTCTTCAAGAATGCACCTGTAAACTGCTGAGAGTTTTGCTGGTTGATAGACTCTGTAATCTGTTTGATATCACCTGGCAATTTGTTAGTTTTAACAGATTTTTTAACCACCAGATAAACACCTGTCATCCCTTCAACTGGCTGAGACAATTTGTTTGTTGCTACTCCAAATGCTGCACCAGCAACTTTAGGTTCCATAGCGCCATTTACAGCTGGGTTGAACAAGTTAACATCTGCATTTCCTTTTGTAGTTCCAAATGCTTTCGCTGCTTGGTCAAGAGTAGAATATTTTCCTGCATTAATTTTTTCAATAATTTTCTTAGCAAGAACTTTATTTTTTACAATTGGCTCAATTTGGTCTCTTACCGTTTCCGGATCAGCAAGACCTTCATCCTGTTTTCCTACAACGTAAGCAACAATTCTGTCGCCTGTTCCTTCTACTGTGAAAATATCTGTATCTCCAATATTTCTTTTCTTATCGAAAGCCCAAGCAATCACATCGCCATCCTTGTCTGTGTTAAGACCTGGAAGTGTTCCTTGGAAACGACCAACTGTTTTAGGATTGTCAAATCTGTATTTGTTTTTCTCAGCTAAGCTTTTGAATTGATTGAAGCTCTTACCTTCAGTTTGTTGAATGAATCTTGTTGCCTGAGTAAGAACTTGATTTTCTGTTTTGTCGGAAGCTTTGATATTTTTAGCTAAGTGTGCAATTTTATAAGTCATAGCACCACTTTTCTTATCTTCAATATTGATGATATGGTATCCGAAGGCTGTTTCTTGTAAACCAGTAGCTCCTTTAGAATTATTTGCTAAAAAGCTTAAATAGCCTGGTGCAAACTGACTTGCTGGAGTTGTCCAACCCACACTTCCGTTTCTTTCTACTGCATTTGGCTCATCAGACAATTTCAATCCGTCAGCAAATTTTGCAGGGTCAGCTTTGATTACTGCTAACAAACTATCTGCAGTTTTCTTCGCAGCTTCCTTTGTTCTGGTTGCTGTAGATCTTTCCGCTCCTTTATAACCAATCAAGATATGTTTTGACAATGTAGAATCAGAAGCTTTTTTATCTAGCAATTTAGACACTACATAAAGTGTTTGCTCTTTGTAAGGGCCAAAAGTTTGTCCAATAGCTGCAGTTGAAATTTTATCTTTCAGCTCAGCTGGCAATTGAGCTGGGCTTACATACTGAGGAATGAAAGGTACATCAGAATTCAATTCTACGAACATAGAATCGTTCTTTGTATTTTGGAAATTTTCTGCTCCGTTAGAAGCATCAGTTCCTTTAAGATATAATTTGTTGATTTCGTTTAAAGTTGCAGCATCATCCTGAGCACTTGGTACAGCTGGGAAATATGCATAAGCCAAATTTCTGCTCGCAGTAGCTTTGAATCTTGTTGGATGCAATTTGATATAATCTGCAAGATCTTGAGTCGTCACTTTTACGTTATTCTTTTTAGCGAACTCAAGGTAATCAACTTTTACAAAATCGATGTTTGCCATATCATCACGGAATTTGATCATCAATTCAGCTTCTTTTTTGCTGGTTGTGATTCCTGAAGTCAGGTTTCCGAATAACATTCTGGCCATCATTCTGTACTCGATTGATTTTTTGTTTTTCAACCAATAAGAGTAATTTTCAGGACTAGTCGCTTGTGCTTTTTCTATTTCAGATTTAATTTCCTGAAGTTTGAAATTACCTTTCTCATCAAAATATTGTTGATTTTGAGCGAACATTGGATCATACTGCAATTGGCTCCAGAAAATATCATCCGTCAACTGAAGACCCATTTTTTCAAACTGCTGCTTGATTAATTTTGACTGTACAAGAATCTGCCAAGCCTGCTCCTCAAGACCTTTTGTAGGTTGACCTTGCTGCTGAGCCTGTTGCTGCATGATGAATAACTGGTCGTTGTACTCATCTCTTGTGATATCTTCGCCATTCACTTTACCAAAAACGTTCGGGTTTTTTGAGAACATCTTATCAAAAGTATCTGCGTTGAAAAGAAACGACACCAACCCTAAGGCTATTACACCTAACAGAAGCCATGATCTCTTTCTAATTTCGCCTAAAATTGCCATTTTATATTATGTGTTTATAATCAGTTTGCGAAAATACATATTTTTAGCAGAATAGGAAAATTATTTGGATACATTTGTGAATGTGCAATATAAAATAAGAAAAACCTCTAGATTTAGAGGTTTTTTGTTTACTTATCGTTTTTCTTATCGAGAACTTTTTCCCGCATTTTTCCTTCCGTCTGGAATAATTTCAGAACCTGTTGTGGTGTAAGAATTTTTAAAAATTTATCAGCATAAGTTCTTCTGTTGTTTAGAAGTTGCTGACCAACATCAAAACTTTGATTAAGTCTTCTCGTAGCTTCTTCGTCCGAAAGATTTCCAATGTTATTTTCTACAAGAAATTTTTCTTTAATCTGCTTCTGATTAGTTTGATATTCAGCATAAAGTGCTTTGAACTCGTCTTGTTTATCTGCAGAAATATCAATATCATCGATGACAATATTTTCCTTCATCTTTTGTAGAAAAAGAGAACGTTCTTTTGTAGACATATTGTTCACCACTTCTCTTTTCTCCTGTGTATTCATACTTCTCCATTCGGAAGTTCTGGGAATATTGGTCTGTCTTTGCATAGTTCCAACTGGCGATAACGATGAAGAACTGCCACGCAAGCTAGAATTCGAACCCGAATTAGACCTTAAATTTGTATTACCGGATCTTCTGTCTTGTCCACTAACTGTGTGAGCAGAAAAGAATCCGGCAATTAAAATAGTCAATAACAATTTTTTCATTTCTCTCTATTTTGTTATTAATTATAAAGATCAAGATAAACATCTTGCTCACTATTTCTATCCAAATCTTTCAATTGGTCTGGCGTAAAAGCCACTAAAACCTTCTCCACTTCTGACTCAGATTTTCTTTTAGTTTCTACAGCGTAATCTTGTCGGTCGGTATTATTAAAAGATTTTGCATTAGAAACATTTACTTTAGCAGAAGCGATGTGATGATTTTTAACATTTTGTTTTTTGATAACATCTGTATGATGATCTTCAGTCACAGTGCTATTTGCCAATTGTTCTGATGTATTGCTTTTAGGCTCATTAATATTATAAACAGAATCTACAATTGGTTTTTGACTAGCAAAGCTCTGTGTTTCAGAAGAATTATCGAAGCCTAAAAACGCTGTAAGTCCTGCAATCAAAACTACTGCAGCGGCAGCCATCCATTTGAAATTCAGAGAGAAAACTTTTGCTTCTTTCTGAACAACAGGAGTTTTCTCGCCAATAGCTTTCAAAATCACTTGATCCTGAAGCGTTTTGAAAAACTCATCCGAAGGTTCCGGATACGGTGTTTTTCTGTTCAGATTTTCTATATCAATTTTCATTTGCTCTTATTTTAATTTTTCATATCAAATGAAATGTCAAAACATTTCATCATTATTCTCTTATTATTTTAAAACTCTTCCGAGTAGTTGTCCTTTATATATTGTTCCACCTTATCTTTGGCGTAATGATAATTGGTCTTCAAAGTTCCGACGGACATATCTAAAATCTTCGAAATCTCTTCATAAGGCAAATCATCATAATAACGCATATTAAAAACCAATTTCTGCTTTTCTGGCAACGTCTGAATTGCTTTTTGGAGCAATATCATAATCTCTTCTCCATCTTTTCCTGCATTATCAGCGACTAGATTCTGCATATAATATTCTGCATCTTCATCTGTCTTTCTCATCCGGTTCATTTTATTGAGTTGCTGCAAAGCCTCATTGGTTGCAATTCTGTAGAGCCAAGTGTACAATTTGCTGTCACTTTTGAACTGGTGAATATTCTGATACGCCTTGATAAAAGTATCCTGTAAAACATCCTGAGCTTGGTCGTGATCCACAATCAATCGTCTGATATGCCAATAAAGGCGACTCTGATAGATATCCATCATCGCGCGCAAACCTTTCTCTACAGTTTGAGGTGCAGTTAAAAGCTTTACAATTTCCTCATCCTTGAGCTTCATTCAGATGTTTCGTTGTTTTGATTAAAAAATAAGACCAAAGTTAAATTATTTTTTCAATTTTCTCCGAAAACCTCAATCTAAAATCAAGCCTTTTCGATTAATAAGTGGTTTCAATTCATCAAATTATTACCTTTGTTAGATGCAAACAGTAATTATTGGTTCGGGAAACGTAGCTTATCATCTCGTGAAAGCTTTTAAGCAAAATAATATTGAAATTCATCAGATGTTTGGCAGAAATGAAGCTGAATTATTAAAAATTTCGACTGAATTCAACATTCCTTTTTCAACTAATCAATTGGAAGATGCAGAACTTTATATTATTGCCGTTTCCGATTCTGTCGTGGAAAATGTTTCAGAATTGATTAAAAATGAAAATGCACTCGTTGCTCATACTTCGGGTTCACTTCCAATGGAAATTCTGAAAGGTAATTACAGAAAAGCCAGTTTCTATCCTCTGCAGACTTTCTCTAAAACCAAAGATCTGGATTATTCCAAAATTCCATTTTTCATTGAGGCTGAAAATCAGATTGATGAAAAATCATTATTTGAACTTGCTTCAATTATTTCTGAGAATGTTGAAACATCAGATTATGAAAAAAGAAAATACATTCATTTGACGGCAGTTTTTGCCTGCAATTTCGTGAATCATCTTTTTGCAAGAGCTAAAGAAATTTCGGATTCTCAGAATTTAGATTTCAATTATTTTATTCCGTTGATTGATGAAACGGTTGAGAAAATTCATCATCTGGAACCAAAATTAGCTCAAACCGGACCGGCAGTAAGAGGTGACGAAAGAGTCCTAAAGCTTCACGAAGAATTGATTGCGGATGAAGAACATTTGAAGATTTATAAACTGATGAATGAATCCATTAAAAAAATGTATCAATAATTCTGTAACATTTTCTATAATCTTACACTAATTATTTGAAAACAGAAAATATAGAAATTATGAAATCTCTCAAAAAATTAGTCATTCTTCCTTTGTTATTATTAGGATTAATGGTTTCCGCACAAGAAACGGCCAACCGTTTCTTCTATGAACTGACATATAAACCGAAAAAAGATTCAACAAGACTGGATAAAGTAATGACTACACTTGACATTGCTAAAGACAAATCGATTTATCAGGATTTCACCTTACCTGCACAAGATTCTATCATCAAATCTGCAGTTGAAGAAATGGAAAAAACAAAGACCTTCAAGGATATGTCCAAAATGATAAGATGGCCAAAATTTTCCTATAAAATCTACAAAAACTATCCTGCAATGACAGAAATGTACGTTGACAGAATCAACAGAAATCTTTTTGCCTACGATGAAAGTCTAAAATTTGATTGGAAAATCCTGACTGACAAAGAAAAAATTGGAACTTACAACACCCAAAAAGCTACAACTGAGTTTGGAGGAAGAAAATGGACTGCTTGGTTCTCAACTGATATTCCTTTCCAAGATGGACCTTACAAATTCTACGGATTGCCTGGGTTGATAGTGAAAATCGAAGACGATGAAAAAAATTATTCTTGGTTATTATCTGGTAACAAATCGGTGAAAGACTGGAAAGAATTCACTTACGCAGAAGAAGTTAATGCAAAATACGGGATGAGCAATGAGAAGAAAACGATTGCTAAAGATAAATTCGAAAAAGCTTATGCTGCCTTCAAACAAGATCCGATGGCAGAAGTAAGAACTCAGGTTCCACAAAATATGCTTTCTATGAAAATGCCGGGAAGCGACCTTACCATTGGAGAAATGTTGAAGAATCAGGAGAAAATGCTAAACGATTTCTTCAAATCTACAGACAACCCAATAGAAGTTCAACAGGTTACAGAGAAAAAGAAAAAATAAACATAAAACCGGAAATTAGTTTCCGGTTTTTTTATGACAAACATCTTATTTAGATTAATTTGAAATAAGCTATCTTTGTAGTCCAAAAATTTTAGTCTTGCAAACAAAACACATCGATAAACTCTGTTGTTTTCCGAAAAATAAAATCGGGAAAATTCTTGGTTATGACAATGAAAACCTTCAGATGCCAACCAAAATCATCGAAATGGGATTGCTTCCGGAAACCACTTTCAGAGTTCTATATCAAGCTCCTTTTAACGGACCGCTTTACATAGAATACGGTTCGGATAAAACCAGAATCGCCCTGAGAGAAGCAGAAGCAAGATTTATTCAGGTAGAAGTTTCAGAATAATGCAGGACAAAAAGCAAAAACAAATTCTTTTGGTAGGGAATCCCAACGTCGGGAAATCCACACTTTTCAATATTCTTTGTAACAGAAAACAAAAAACAGGAAACTATGCTGGTGTTACAGTTGCCAGCCATTCCGGAAATTACATTTACAAAAACGAGGAAGTCGAGGTTATCGATTTGCCTGGTTCTTACAGCATCTATCCAACTTCTGAGGACGAAGCTATTTTTTCTCGTTATCTGATTCAGGAAGATTATTCCGGTGTTGTTTACATTGCTGATGCGATTAATATGAGAAGAAGCTTGCTTCTTTTTCAGCAGATTCAGGATTTGGGAATTCCTGTGATTTTGATTGTCAATCAGGTGGATGAAGCCGAAAAACGAGGAATCAAAATTGATATTTCCAAGCTTTCCAAGATTCTCAACATTCCTGTTTTTGAAACCAATGCAAAACAAAACTTAGGAATAGAAACCGTTCGTGAAGCGGTTTTTAACAATGAATTTAAAATTTCGGAGACCAATTCTTTCGAAATTCCATTGGAACAGAAAGCCTTGGTTTACAAGGTTTCATCTAACACAACCGAGAAAAATCTCTATAAAATCTGGACACTTTTAGCTGCCGATACTTATCTCGGAAAAATTGAGAACATCCACGAGATTATCACTCAGGAGGACTCAAAATGCAGTGTTCCAAAACGTTTGCAGATTACGGAAACTGTAAGACGATATCAGAATATTGATAAAATTACTTCTGAAATCACGGAGAAAAAACCTCAATTAAAAGAGTTATTAACTGAAAAATTGGATAAAGTTTTGGTTCACAAATTTTGGGGTTACGTTGTTTTCTTATTAATCCTATTATTGATTTTTCAAAGCGTTTTCTTCCTAGCAGAATATCCAATGACTTGGATAGAAGATTTCTTCACTTGGTTATCAGAATTTTCAGGTAAGCATCTTCCGGAAGGACCAATCAATTCTTTAGTTTCCAGCGGAATTATTCCGGGAATTGGTGGGATTTTGGTTTTTGCGCCTCAAATTGGAATTCTTTTGTATTTCCTTTATCTTTTGGAAGATTCGGGATATATGGCGAGAGTTGTTTTCCTGATGGATAGAATGCTGAGACCTTTCGGTCTCAATGGAAAAAGTATTGTCCCATTGGTTTCCGGAACAGCTTGTGCAATTCCGGCGATAATGTCAACCAGAAACATCGAGAACGTTAAAGAAAGATTGATTACCATTCTTGTAACGCCTTTTATGACTTGCTCTGCGAGACTTCCGATTTACAGTATTATTATCGGATTGATTATTCCTGACGAAAGTTTTTATGGAATCAAATACAGAGCAATTGCATTGATGATAATGTATCTGATAGGATTTTTGATGGCATTATTTTCATCATTTATTTTGAAAAGTTTCATCAAAACCAAAATCAAAAGTTTCTTGGTAATGGATTTACCGACTTATAAAATGCCTTTGTTTGGTTATGATTTCAAATTGGTTTTAGGTAAAGTTTGGGAGTTTATTTCCGGTGCCGGAAAAGTGATTTTCACTGTGAGTATTATTCTTTGGGCTTTGAGTTATTTTGGGCCGCCACAACATAAAGATGAGATTTTAGCGACAGAATCATCTCTAGACCATTCTTATCTTGGAAGAATCGGAAGAACGATGGAACCAGCCATTGCTCCGCTTGGTTACGACTGGAAAATGGGAATCGGAATTTTGACAAGTTTTGCGGCGCGGGAAGTTTTCGTCGGAACATTATCAACGCTTTACAGTCTGGATGATGAAGCGCCCGAAGGAAAATTAATAGAAAAAATGAGACTGGATGTAAAACCAAATGGCGAAAAAGTTTTCAGTTTTGCAACCGGTGTTTCGATTTTACTTTTCTATGCATTTGCGATGCAGTGTATCTCAACAATTGCCGTTGTTTACCGAGAAACACGAAGCCTGAAATGGACGATGTTACAAACCGTTTCAATGACATTTTTGGCATACTTTTCGGCTTTGATTATTTATCAAATTTTAAAGTAAATTTAAAATGGACAATTCATTAACCTTACAATATGTAATTATCGGGCTTATCGTTTTAACGGCTGTTTATGCGATTGTCAGAAAGCTTACAAAAACATTTTCCAAAAAAGATAACGGGAAAAACTGCGGTCCGGATTGTGGCTGTTCTTAATTGAAAAAAAGTCAGTATTTTAGTTTCAGAAAAACTAATCAATGCGAATCCTCACTTTTATTTTGCTCAATTTCTGCGTATTAACATTTGCACAGAATGACAGCATTCATAATAAAGTGATTTCCTATGACGACAAAATCATTCTTCGCCTTAATTTTGATACAAACATTGATAATTATGTCATTTCGTCCAAAGGATTAGATATAAAACCAAGGCTGAATCTCAACAATAAAATCAACACCACTATTGGATTTGATTATAAAATCGTCAGTGCAACTGTATCTTTCGCTCCCAATTTTTTACAGGGAAACAATAACGATTTGAAAGGAAAAAGCAGGTTTACCAATTATACTTTCAGATTCTTTCCGAAAAACATTATTCAGATACTTTCATACAAGAATAGCAAAGGTTATTACATCAGCAATACTCAGGATTTCGTAAGCAATTGGCAAAAAGGTAAAGACCCTTACTTGACGTTTCCGAATCTCAGAATCCAAAGCTTTGGAGGTTCAACGTCTTATATTTTCAATAAGAATTTTTCGCTCAAAGGCATTTATTATCAAAAAGAATGGCAGGAAACGAGCAGTGGAAGTTTTGTACCGTCCATCAATTATGAATATGTTCTTTTTTCTGATAATCTTAACACTATAAAATCCAGAGAACATCAATTGGATTTGAGTTTTGATGTTGGTTATCATTATAATTATGTTGCCACAAAACACTTCAACATTGCACCATTTATCTTTGCAGGATTAGGAAAAAAATGGAGCAGTTATAAATCTGACATCACAAAAGACGAAAAAGAAAAACAAAACTTTTTCACTCAAAACTTCGGTGCAGGATTGCATCTCGGTTATAATTCTGAGAAAATTTTCTTCGGTTCCAAATTCAATTATTCTGGTAATCATTATGATGACAATGGCTCTAATATTATCAATAATAATTTCTACGTTCTCTTTTTTATTGGTTATAGATTGAATCCGCCAGCTAAAGTGAAGAGAATTTATGATAAAATTAAAGACAAAATCCCAGCGTTGTAATCTTAAGTTAAAACTCAAATCACTTCTTTTTAATACATTTGCATTCAGAAAAAACCTTAAAATTTATTAAATGTCATTAATAAAATCAATCTCCGGAATCCGAGGAACTATCGGCGGAAAAGTAAACGATAACTTGACACCGCTGGATGTTGTGAAATTTGCTTCGGCATTCGGAACTTGGCTTCAGAATAATAAAAATAAAAAAGATTTAACCTTAGTTATCGGAAGAGATGCCAGAATCTCTGGTCAAATGGTTTCTTCTTTGGTCGCTTCCACTTTGCAAGGCCTTGGAATTAATGTGGTTGATTTAGGTCTTTCCACAACGCCAACTGTAGAAATTATGGTTCCTGAACTGAAAGCTGACGGTGGAATTATCCTGACTGCTTCTCACAATCCAAAACAATGGAACGCTTTGAAATTATTGAATGACAAAGGCGAATTCATCAGCGGAGAAAATGGTGCAGAAGTGTTGGCTCTGGCAGAAAATGAAGATTTCAATTATGCGGAAGTGGATGATTTGGGGAAATATGAAACAAGAGACGATGCTTTTGACATTCATATTAAACAAATCTTAGACTTGCCAACAGTTGATGTTGAGGCGATAAAAGCTAAGAAATTTAAAGTTGTACTTGATGCGGTGAATTCTACCGGCGGGATTTCTATCCCACCACTTTTGGAGAAATTAGGTGTGGAAGTTGTGAAACTTTATTGCGAACCAAACGGGCAATTCCCTCACAATCCGGAACCTTTGAAGGAACATCTTGGCGACATCTGCGAGTTGGTCATCAAGGAAAAAGCGGATATGGGAATCGTGGTTGACCCAGATGTTGACAGACTGGCTTTGGTGGACGAAAAAGGCGAAATGTTCGGTGAAGAATACACGTTGGTTGCCGTTGCGGATTACCTTTTGAAAGATAAAAAAGGCGTAGCCATTTCCAATCTTTCTTCAAGCCGAGCTTTGAGAGATGTTGCGAAAAATCTGGATTCAGAATATTTTGCAAGTGCAGTTGGAGAAGTGAATGTTGTGACCTTAATGAAAGAAAAAAATGCCGTAATCGGTGGCGAAGGAAACGGTGGAATCATCTATCCGGAATTACATTACGGAAGAGATTCTTTGGTTGGCGTTGCTTTATTCTTGACTCATTTGGCAAAAGAAAACAAAACCGTTTCTGAACTCAGAGCAACTTATCCAAGTTATTTTATGGGTAAAAAGAAAATCGAATTGACGCCGGATATCGACGTTGATGCTTTATTAATCAAAGTTCAGGAAGAATATAAAAACGAAGAAATCTCAACAGTTGACGGTGTAAAAATCGATTTTGCCGAAAATTGGGTACATCTGAGAAAATCAAATACAGAACCGATTATCAGAATTTATACTGAGGCTTTTTCTCAGGAAGAAGCAGATAAACTGGGTGATGATATGATTGCGAAGATTAGAAGTTTGATATAAAATTAAAGGAAGCAAAATTTGCTTCCTTTTTATTTGAATTAAATTGCTTCTTTATAATAAGCCACAAACTCACGAAAAATTGAATAAAAATCCCTCAACTCAAAATAATTTGGACCTG
>Ga0308158_10001029_pt1 | contig 33225 bp, 30 predicted proteins | sample PhyBR2_FD_201038 | JGI IMG/M metagenome (GOLD analysis project Ga0308158, IMG submission 201038) | Phyllosphere microbial communities from UC Gill Tract Community Farm, Albany, California, United States - DLSLB.R2 | ecosystem: Host-associated > Plants > Phyllosphere > Unclassified | place: USA... | reverse complement strand
CTTCTGAAACACTTCGTTTTGGGACTGAAACGGTATCCGCTCTATGTGCATTCTTTTAGTGGTGGTTCAGAGATTTGCCTTCCAAAAGTAGGGGAAACGACCAAGTTATCAAGAGGACGGTATCATGATCTCCTTGAAATACGTTCACTCGAAGAAATCGAACAGCTTCTTCCGCTAGCTTATTTTGATGCGTATAACGGGCAAAATGTTCTGATCACGACGGAAAAAGACGTTTCGATCATCAATGATCCGGAGGACTGGTTGTTGTTTGAATTTGATTTTTCAATTCCTTCTAAGGATATCTACTATTTAATGATTGGTCACGATGCTGCCGGTTTTGATTTTGTTGCGAACTTCACGGAGCACCCGTTTCAAGACCGGGAAATCATCGATGAATAAAACTGATTCAAAAAATGTAAGGTCATTCTACATAAATTGAAAAAGAGAAGCCTGCACATGAGTTGATGTGCAGGCTTCTCTTTTTCATATGACTAGATAAAAACAATCAGCGAAAATCCAATCAGGATGTTAATAAAACTAAGGACATCTGTAGTTTTGATGAAAGTAGAGGTTGCAGTTTTCTTTAGTCGATTGTTGAGAATCAGCAACACTATTGCAATGAGAGTCGTTACACCAAGCGGTGCGTTGAAGACGTTATCGGAATAAGTAAAGAGGTTGGTTGCGATGTAGATGCTATTGAGGACGGAAGCGTAAAACAATGTTTGAGGCATGGGATCAACTCCAATATAGATTCATAACTCATTATACCTTCCAAACAGGAAATGACAATATTTAGGTTGTGTAACGAATCGAATCATCGAGTTGATACTTCTGAGATAGAGAACATCTATGGGGGAGTGAATCACCCTAGATATGCCGCTCCAATGACTCCTGCATGTCCTTTCAGTGTCGCGAGACGAATATCGATATTTGTTCGGAGCGCTGGATAAACCAGTCCGCTGACAGCTTCAAGCAACTGTTCCCAATACAAATCGGCTGATCCGGTAACACCGCCGCCGATGACGATGACATCGGGATCAATCGTATGAATGATATTGGCGAGTCCTGTCGCCAGGTGGTTGATGAAACGGGTCCGTTCTTGCGGGTCCTCCAGTAATCGTTCGATGGACGACGTCTGCTTTTCTAAAGCCCGTGATTGAAGAGCTGTGCCGCTAGCCAGTCCTTCAAGCGAACCGGCATTAAGCACAGGATGTGCCGGACCGGATGAATCGATGATTGTATTGCCGATTTCTCCAGCATATCCGTGTGCCCCACGAATGAGTTTTTTCTCATACACATATCCGCCGCCTATACCCGTACTGACGGTCACGTAATAGACGGAAGAGTACGATTGACCTGCTCCGAATAGTGCTTCGCCGAGGGCTGCGGCATTCGCATCATTCTCAAGCGACACCGGGATGTCGAACGTCGAGGATAGAGGGGTGACGAGATCGACGTCATCCCAACCCGGCAAGTTCGGAGGAGACAGGAGATGTCCCGTCTTGGCATCGAGCGGCCCGGGGGCGGCGATACCGATTGTGGTCAGCTGGAATTCGTCCGAGAACAGTTGAATGGCTTGTTTGATGTGAGAGATAGTTTGATCCGGACCCGCTGCCGGACGTGTCGGAAACGACAGCTGCTTGATGATGGTATCCTGATCGACGACGGCGACGCGTGTCTGGGTGCCGCCTAAATCGATCCCGATCCGGAGCGGGCGCATTATTTTTAGTGCGGGACCGGTGACGATCAGAAGTCCTGTTCCGGAGACAGTATGCTCGCTGTTAGCGGGTAAGAGGACCGTTGTGCCAACTGATAATTTGACACCATTTAATTCGATCGTTCCTTCGATGACCGTAAGAATCTGGAAAAAAGGGGATGACTCCAAGGTATGTGTCTGGCGAATTGTCCATTCTTCGACGAAGAAATCAGGTGTCTGCGTCAATCTTTTGCGGAAGGAAGACAAGAAAACAGGAGGTTCCGCGTAGTGAAAATGCGGGAAACGGATGACGCGTCGGGCTTGCTCGAGATGAAGCGGACGTTTCATTCCTGTCACAGGATCGAGACGATCATAATCATACAGCCGGTAAGTCGTATCTGAACTTTGCTGGATTTCGAGGACGACACAGCCTTTCGTCAAAGCATGGACCGTTCCGGCCGGGACATAAAAGAAATCACCTTTTGAGACTGGGATGTGCTTCAGCGATTGGACTAAGGTTCCCTGGTCGACTGCCGTATCAAGTTCGGATGGCGAGGACAGGGAATGACCGTAGATGAGAGTAGCGTTCTCAGGACAATCGATGATGTACCAACATTCGTTCTTACCGAACGGCTGGTCTTCATAGCGTCTCGCATCCGCGTCGGTCGGGTGGACTTGGACCGATAAATTAGTTGAGGCATCGATCCACTTCAGTAAAAGCGGGAAGTCATAGTTCGTCTCCATTCCGAAAATTTCAGGGTGATTTGACCATAATTCTTCCAGCGTAAGACCTGTCAGTGTTCCGAATTGAACGGTCGTCATGCCGTTCGGATGACTGGCAATCGTCCAGACTTCACCTATACGTCGTTCATCTGAAACGGGGAAACCATACTGTCGAAGCTTCTGACCACCCCAAATTCGCTCTTTCACGACGGGTTCGAAAAAAATCGGTTCCTGCATGTCTTTTTCCTCCTTCAATCTATTTTCAATAACAACTCTACACTTTTGAAAAATAAAAATAAACAAAATAATTATCAAGTATAGACATGAAAGAATAAATCCGTATAATCAAACTTGTAAGCGATTTCAAAAAAGGAGGAAATATCAAATGAAAAAAATTATGTTGGCGTGCAGCTCGGGAATGTCGACGAGTATCCTGGTATCGAAAATGCAGGAACATGCGAAGGGAATCGGAGAAGAAGCCAAGATTTGGGCAGTGGGTCAAGATCAGGCATTGAAGGAGATCGACGGTGCTGATGTCATTCTGATCGGACCTCAAATGCGCTTTTTATTATCGAAATTTCAAAAGGCGACAGATAAGCCGGTCGAAGTGATCGATATGATGGCATATGGAATGGCTGACGGAAAAGCGGCGTACGAACAAGCCGTAAAATTAATGGGGTGAACAATATGCCGACAAATGAACAGACGATCGAACAAGTAGCGTTCATGATGATTTTGCACAGCGGAAATGCACGAAGCACAATCCGCGAAGCCATCGAAGTATACAAAGAGGGCACTTTTGAAGAGTTTGATCAATTACTGACCAGTGCACGTTCGCAACTGCAGGAAGCGCACCAGGTTCACTTCAGCCAAGTCCAAAAGGAAGCAAATGGTGAACCGACGACGTTATCTCTTCTCTTGTTGCATGCAGAAGACCATTTGATGTCGACACAGACGATGCTTGATTTAACCTCAGGGCTCATTGAGCTCATGGAACATAAGTTTTCTAAAAAATAATAAGGAGTGTTTGAGATGACTGAGAATAGTAAGTGGTTCGACCTGTTGAGTCGTTTCCTGATGCCGATGGCGGCATTTTTGAATAACAGTCGTTACCTGCAAACGTTACGTGATGCGTTCATGCTTGCTTTTCCGATTACGATGTTCGGTTCGTTGATCGTCGTCGTCGCCAATCTGCCGTTTCTTGATAAGTTCATGTCTCCCGGCGTACTCGATGCCTTCAAGACGTCACTCGGAAATGCACCGTCCGCGACGATGGGAATCATGTCATTGTTTGTGGTGTTTGGAATTGGCTATTATCTTTCTAAAAGTTACGAAGTTGAAGCCGTATTCGGTGGTGTCATCGCTTTAGTCTCGTTCTTATTACTTACTCCGTTTTTTGTTTCAGTTGAAAATGTCACAGGTCCGGTCGGAAACGTCATTCCACTCGACCGTTTAGGTGCGAAAGGCATGTTCCTTGCCATGATCACCGGATTCTTGGCAGGAGAAATCTACCGCTTCGTCGTCCAAAAGAACTGGACGATCAAAATGCCGGCCGGCGTACCGACCGCGGTCGCCAAATCGTTTTCGGCCCTCGTTCCAGCCTTGTTGACCCTCACGATTTTCCTCGGGATCAACATTGCAGTCACTTCTATTTTGAACACGAACTTACATGACCTTATCTTTGATCTCGTTCAAAAGCCGCTCGTCAATCTAGGAAATGGACTCGTCCCGACCTTGATCGCGATTTTCTTTGTCCAGCTGTTTTGGTTTTTCGGTCTGCATGGTCAGGTCATCGTCAACTCGGTGATGGACCCGATTTGGAACACGCTGTCTCTCGAAAACCTGAACGCCTACACATCGAACGGAGAAATTCCGAACATCATCAGCAAACAGTTTATCGAGATCTATACCGTCGGGATCGGCGGATCAGGTTCGACATTGGCTGTTGTCGTCGCCATCCTGTTGTTCATGCGCTCCAAACAATTGAAACAAATCGGGAAGCTGTCGATTGGACCGGGTGTCTTCAACGTCAATGAACCGATGATTTTCGGACTCCCGATCGTCATGAATCCACTCATCATGATTCCGTGGATCGTCGCACCGCTGATTACTGTCACCGTGACGTACTTCGCCATGTCATCCGGTCTCGTTCCTCCTCCGACCGGTGTCGCCGTTCCGTGGACCGTTCCGATGTTCATCAGTGGAATGATGGCGACGAATTCCCTTGCCGGCGGGTTATTACAGCTCGTCAACTTCGCCATCATCATGGCCGTATGGTTCCCGTTCCTCGTTTTCATCGATCGTCTGAACCTGAAGAAGGAAAGAGAAGAAGAAAAGGCTACACAAGAGAAGGACCAACAAATCGGTTAAGTGAAAACTACAGATAGGATGTGCATACGATGAATCAGATTGAAAATATGACCGGACGGACAAAAAAATATACCTTCCCGACTGACTTTTGGTGGGGAACGGCTGCTTCCGCAACGCAAATGGAAGGTGCCGCTGATGAAGCGGGGAAAGGCCCGAACATTTGGGACTATTGGTACGAACAGGAACCGAATCGCTTCTTTGACGGCGTTGGGGCCACGGTAGCTTCGAACTTCTATCATCAGTATGAGGAAGACATCGCCCTGATGAAGGAACTGGGACACAACTCTTTCCGTATGTCGATCTCCTGGTCCCGGCTGTTCCCGACAGGTGAAGGGGACATCAATCCGTTGGCCGTGGATTTCTATAATCGTGTCATCGATGAGCTGATCGAGGCAGGCATTGAACCTTTCGTCAATCTCTATCATTTCGATATGCCGCTTGCGTTACAGCAGAAAGGTGGCTGGGAGAGCCGGGACGTCGTCCTGCATTTTGTCGACTATGCTAAGAAATGCTTTGATTTGTTCGGGGATCGCGTGGCGAAATGGTTCACACATAACGAACCGATCGTCCCGGTCGAGGGTGGATATTTATATGATTTCCACTATCCGAACGTGGTGGACTTCAAAAGAGCCGTTCAGGTCGCGTATCATTCGATCCTGTCAAGTGCGCTGGCGATCAAGGCGTATAAGGATTCAGATCAGGCGGGCAAGATTGGTATCATTCTGAACCTGACGCCTTCTTATCCGAGAAGTCAGAATGAGGCGGACGTCCAAGCTGCTCATTTGGCGGACATCCTGTTCAACCGCTCCTTCCTGGATCCGTCCGTCTTAGGCAGCTTCCCGCAGGAATTGGTCAAACTGTTAGAAGAACAGGACGCTTTACCGGTCATGGAAGAAACGGACCGGCAGATGATTGCGACGTATACGGTCGACCTGCTCGGTATCAACTATTACCAGCCAAGACGCATCAAAGTGAAGGAGCATCTTCCGAATCCGGCGGCTCCATTCATGCCGGAGCATCTGTTCGATTATTATGAGATGCCGGGACGTAAAATGAACCGTCACCGGGGATGGGAAATCTACGAGAAGGGTGTCTATGACATCTTGACGAACTTGCGTGAGAACTATGGAAACATCGAGTGCTTCATTTCGGAGAACGGCATGGGCGTCGAGGGGGAAGAACGGTATCGTGATGCGGACGGAAGCATTCAGGATGATTACCGGATTGATTTCATCGCGGAGCATCTCAAGTGGGTGCATCTTGCCTTACAGGAAGGTTCGAACGTCAAAGGGTATCATCTCTGGACGTTCATGGACAACTGGTCATGGAGCAACGCCTATAAAAACCGCTATGGTTTTGTCGGGGTAGATCTGTCCAGTCAGACGAGAACGGTCAAAAAGAGTGGGCATTGGTTCAAGCATTTGATTGAAGAGAACGGATTCGTAAAATGAGGAAAGATAATCAGGGTATATCTAGCCCTGATTATCTTTTTTTGTTATATTGTTCTTATATGTCTATACATGGGGTGGAATCATGTCTACAAAAAAGAAACCAAAATATGAAAAAATCGCAGATGAGTTACGCAAACGGATTCTTAACGGAGGTTATGATGTCGAAGAGGCGATGCCGGACGAGATTCAATTAGCCGAGGAATTCGAGGTCAGCCGGATGACGATGAAACGCGCATTGGAGATCTTAGTACTCGAAGGCATCATCTACCGGCAACGAGGACAAGGAACGTTCATCCTGCCGTCGAGCTTTTCGCAGGGAAGAATCAATGTATTGAACAAAGAATCGCAGGGCTTAACAAAGCTGCTTGGCGAACGGGCAGTCAAGAGTGAGGTCTTGCAGTTCGAGGTCCGTTTTCCGGAAGCGGAAGTTGCGCGTCACCTGATGATTGAAAAGACGGATCCGGTCTACGAGATCCGACGTGTCCGTTACGTAGAAGAAGAACCATATGTCATTGAACATACGTTCATGCCTTCTTCACTGATCACCGGATTGACGAAAGAAATTCTGGATACTTCAATTTACCGGTACATTCAGGAAGAGCTTGGGTATACGATCACCAGCTCACACAAGATGATTCGCGCGGACAAACCGAATCAGTGGGACCGTGAATACCTCGGGAACGAAGAAACCGATCCTGTGATTGAAGTCGAACAAGTGGTATTCCTCGGAAACGGAAAACCGTTCGAGTATTCATTTTCGAGGCACCGGTATGACAAGTTTGTCTTTACGTCTGTTCACATCGGTCGATAAAAATAAAAACACAAATGTATTGTGAAAAATTTAATTCTTATTTGAGGGTTATTAGAAAAATAACGGTAGGAATTAATAATGAAGTGATTATATTTTTCGGGTGGAACATAATTATCCCCTCCTTCCTGATTGATGAACTGAACCTTGAATGGTGGACACTTGATAAAAGCCCTCATTCAGTGTTCAGTTCAGAATGGGGCTTAGCTGGGGAAAAAATGATATTTGGTGAAAATGAAGGGAATTATTCTTGGTATTTTGATTTTTGATGAAAACTTGAAAATCCAAAAGTATGGTGTTTAGAAATCTCTGACGAGACTGCACATTTTGTAACAGAATCTTTTGAAGAACTACTACCAAATCTCGAAAAACGAGATAACGATGTTGAGCTATTATACGACGATGTATTTGCGGACTATCCTAGTATGGATGAAATTCGAGAAACAATTAAAGGAAATGATGAGGATGCACGATTCGAAGCGAACAAAAAACGCTTTTTCTTGATAAAGAAAAGAATGACTACTTTGTCTTCAATCTGAAACACCTCCGATACTAGTACTTTTAAAAGTACTAGTATCGGAGGTGTTTCATGTTATCTCATAAATTTAGATTATCCTAATTGCAATAAAAAGGGAATTTTTCTTTTCTCTTCGTTAAAATTTAAAAATACATTTTTTATGTTTTCGATAATGTACAATTTAATTGATGAAGATACAACTTTGTTGTAAAAAACATAATAAAAGAGAAACCAAACAATAGGTAGAGAGGTGATTGATAAGCCAGGACACCTAATGTTGCTAGTAAGAGGAAAGCAAGCAATAAAACGTGCACGTAACGAATAGTGCTAAAGAAAGCTAACTTCAAGACATCGATTTTTTTCATTTCAAAATGTGACAAAATCGGGAAAAGAAATAGAGAAAGAGCACAAAAGACCAAGCTAACGACGATGAGACCCGTAAATAGAATAGTCTGACCCGAGTCAATCTGACGAATGATCAAGAAATCGAATATCAAGAACAACACTATACACGTCCATACGATTCCGAATTTAAAATGCTGTTGCGTCGCTTCTTTAAAAAAATGAACGTATGAACGAAACACACTATAATCTTGATGAATGGACCACTGCCGAGCTACTGAGGTCAGAGCATACAGAGCTGGAAATATCGTAAAGACGGGTAATAGGGTTAACAGAAAAATGAAATTTAATTGTACGAGCCCGGTGACGAATTCAAGCAACTGAAATAATTTACTTTGTTCATGTTTTAAATTCATAATGGCCTCCTTGAAATTTCCATAAAATTAACCTAATTTGGATTCGAGACGATTGAAGGGTGCTGTCGAATTCCGAATGATAAGCTCGGGTTCATAGATGTGAGAGGGTGGAGCCTCCTGTTTTTCGACTGCAGCGATAATCCATTCTGCTGCTGCGCGGCCTAATTCTTGCTTAGGATGAAGGACTGACGTGAGCTTTACTTCTGTCGCGACCGCAAGAATCGAGTCATCATATCCGACGAGGGAGATATCTTGTGGCACTGATAAATGTAACTTTCGTAACTGATCCAATACGCTTAATGCAAGTTGATCATTGTAGCAAACAACAGCACTCGGTCTTTCTTCCGCATTCTCAAAAAAATATCCAATCGAGTCATAGAAACTCGGAACCATGTCTTCTGTTGTGTAGGTAACGATCAGCTCTGGTTCTAAAGGAAGACCGTATTCACGAAATGCTCGGATGAAACCACTCATTCGATGGACACCCTGTAAATCATCTGTTTTGAATAGACCTAGGATTCGTTCATGTCCGAGTTTAATCAAATGTTCCGCCGCTAAAAATCCACCTTTTTCGTCATCCATTATGAGGTGAGCAGGTACCAATTGTGAATAAAACTGGTTGATCATGAGGTAAGGTATATGTTGCTGTTCTAGTTCCAAATAATACTTAATATTTGGATTATAGTTACTACTCTTCGTTGGTTCGACAATCAAACCGTCGATTTGACGATCAATCATCATTTCAAGGCATTGACGTTCTCTTTCTACATCATTATCTGTACACGATAAGGTTAACGTATAACCTTTAGAGGCTAAGTGTGATTCTATCCCACGGATGATGGAGGGAAAAATATAATCTGACATATAGGTCGTGATGACGCCGATGTTTTTTCCATTACTTATTCGTTCAATGGTTTCCGGAATGGGATTCGGTAACACATGGGAACAATAAGTTCCTGAACCTTGCTCGCGATAAAGATAGCCTTCATTGACAAGCTCACCGACAGCTTGTCGAATCGTATGTCGACTTACTCCGAAAGAGTGGACCAGTTCACTTTCCGGAGGAATTTTTTCGCCTGGTTTTACTGTTCCATCATTTATCCAATTAAGAATATGATCTTTGACCATACTGTACTTTGTACGTTGTGCCATGAGGCGTCCCTGCTTTCTTTCTTGTACCGGTATCAACTCATCCGTACAAGACATGATATTAACTTCATAGTAGCAAATAATTGTATGGTTTGCTACGAATATAAAGAAATAAACCAGATTTGTTGAATATATGTACGTACAAAAAAGGAAAAAATGACAAAAATCAAATTGACATGTTCAAATCCATGTAATAGACTCAAGTTGTGTAGAAAACGCTTTCATTACCGTTATGAAAGCTTTTTAGTCGATTTAAGTATAATGTTGTGTGGGCTTCGTTATACATCTATTACTTTTTATTAATTAAATATGTACGTACATCTTAGTTTTTTTGAATCCGAAAAATTAATCAATGGAGGAATTGACGATGAATCGTAAATCAAAAAAGATGTTTGCGTTAACGATGACTGCCCTCATGACAACTTCTATCGCACTTGCTGGTTGTTCAGGAGACGGAAAGAGCGCCGATGGAAAAGTGGAACTGACATTCATGTTCCGTGGAAATCCTGAAGAATTAAAAGCCTATAAAGCGACAGTTAAGCGATTTGAAGAAGCACATAAAGATGTCAAAGTAACGATGGTTCAGACGGCCCCCGATCAATATGATACAAAATTAAAATCTGCTATTGCGGGACGCAAAGTACCTGACGTCTTCTTCTATAATCCAGCGCAAGTCAAAGCGTATGTGAACTCGGGTGTGCTATTAGATATTACAAAAGACGTCGAAGGTTCAAAAGACATCAAATTAGAAGACATCTGGCAAAAAGGTGTTGATAAGTACCGTTATGATGGAAAAGCCCTTGGTAAAGGTGCGATTTACGGGCTACCGAAGGACTTAGGACCTTTTGCACTTGGTTATAACAAGACGATGTTTGAGAAAGAGAATGTTCCACTTCCGGATAAAGATAAACCCTATACATGGGATGAATTTGTGAAAGTAGCTAAAAAATTGACGAAAGATACGAATGGCGACGGAAAGATGGATCAGTATGGTACTGGTTTTAACGCGAACTGGGCACTACAACCGTTCGTTTGGAGCAACGGTGCAGATTGGATCAATGAAGAGGGAACAAAGGTGACGATCGACGACCCGAAATTTATCGAAGCCTTGCAATTCTTCGTCGACCAACAAGTGAAACATAAAATTACGCCTTCTATCGGTGAGACGCAAACACTGGATACGTATCAACGTTGGATGAAGGGGCAACTCGCGTTCTTCCCAGTCGGGCCGTGGGATATGGCAGCGTTCAAAGATCAATTGAAATTTGAGTATGATCTACTTCCTTGGCCAGCGGGATCAACGGGTAAGCCATCTGGTTGGGTCGGATCGCTCGGTATCGGTGTCGGATCTACGACGAAACACCAAAAAGAAGCGGCTGAATTAGCCATGTACTTATCGGCTGATCAGGAAGGACAACAGGCATTAGTCGATGCACAAGTCCAGTTGCCAAATAGCATGGAGATTGCAAAAGACTGGGTGGAGGACACATCCATCCAACCAAAGAACAAAGAAGAGTTCTTAGACTTGATCAATGATTACGGTCGTGGTTTCCCAGCCGAGAAAACGTACACAGCAGAATGGTACGACGAGTTCTTTAAAAACATCCAACCTGTCCTTGATGGTAAAACATCAGTCGAAGACTATGTAAAGAAAGAGCAACCAAAAATGCAGAAGTTGCTGGATGCTGCCATCGCACAAGAGAAACAGGCGAACTGATCAAAGGTTTTAGAAAGGGTGGTGTTTATCACCACCTGACCCTTTGACGTGGAAAGGATGGAAGAACGATGAAAACAAAAACGATTTCTAAGTTATATCGAACCGAGCAACGTTATGCCTACTTGTTTGTTGCAGCGCCAGTCATTGGATTCTTTCTTTTCGCATTATTGCCATTGATGTACTCCTTCTATGGCGCATTCACCAATTGGAATGGACTTGGACAAATGAAATTCATTGGTCTAGAGAACTTCATTAATTTGTTCCAAGATGAGTATTTCTATAAGTCGATGTATAACACGCTCTTCATGATGCTTGGTATTCCAATCGGGATCGTACTCGCTCTCATGCTCGCTTTAGCACTGAATCGCGGAATTTTTGGCACGAATACCTTCCGAGTCATTTACTACATCCCCGTCATTTCCTCTATTGCTGCTGTTTCGATTTTATGGCAGTGGGCGTATAACGGAGATTACGGTCTAGTAAATCAGTTCTTAGATCTGATTGGTATTGACGGTCCGAATTGGCTACAAAATACAAATACGGTCAAACCAGCATTGATTGTCATGGCCATCTGGAAAGGGTTAGGCTATACGATGCTCCTTTATTTGGCGGCATTGCAAAGTGTACCTAAATCCTACTATGAAGCAGCGAAATTAGATGGTGCGAATGCGTGGCACTGTTTTTGGTACATCACTCTCCCGATGGTCAAGCCTGTGACATTCTTCATTATCGTGACAAATATTATCGGTGGTGCTCAAATCTTTACGGAAATTAACGTCATGACGCCAACGGGTGGACCGGAGTATTCTTCTGCTTCTGCTGTCTTTTATATTTGGCAAAAGTCGTTCGGGAACTTCCAGTTGGGATATGCTTCGGCGATGGCACTTGTGCTAGGTCTCTTTATCTTCATCATCACGCTACTTCAATTCCGGATGAACGAAAAATCATCATTCGATATCGATTAAGCAACTAGCACCTTGGAAAGGAGAATAACTATGCAGTTAGCTCTTACGCGTAAAAAAGAAAACGTGGAGAAGATGTCAGTAAAGAAAAAGGATCGGATTACGGATGTCTTTGTCTTTGTCTTCTTAACGATGGGAGCGGTCGTCATGATCGCACCGTTACTTTGGATGGTATCGACATCCTTGAAGTCGAAAGAAGAAGTATTTTCGCTTCCACCGGTATGGATTCCGACTGACATATCGTTTAATAAGTATTTTGAGATTTGGAATATGGGTCCACTCTTATCAGGGATATCAAACAGTTTAATTGTTGCGTTGTCTGTCACAATCGTAGGAACATTTACTTCAAGCTTAGCAGCGTTCGCTTTTGCTAAATTGAATTTTAGAGGGAAAAATAAAATCTTCCTACTTTTGTTCGCCTCTGTCATGATTCCATACCCAGTCCTGATGATTCCGCAGTTCATGATATTCTCGAGTATTGGATGGGTCGATACATTACTGCCGCTGATTGTACCTGGATTGTTTGGAAACATCTTCATGATTTTCTTCTTGCGTCAATTCTTGAACAGCATTCCGAACTCAATTATCGAAGCTGCTAAAATCGATGGTTGTTCGTATTTCCAAATCTTCTATAAAATCATCTTTCCACTGATCAAGCCCGCTGTAGCGGCACAATTGATTCTTTGGTTTATGGCCATTTGGAATGATTATCTAGGTCCAATTCTATATCTGAATTCACCTGAGAAACAAACGCTTCAACTGGTTATTGCAAATTTCAATGCGTCTTATGCAATTCAAAGTGATTATCCATTAATCATGGCTGCATCCGTTGTGGCATTACTCCCGATGTTAATCGTCTTCATGATATTTCAAAAACAGATCATCGAGTCGATTGCCATTTCTGGTGTGAAGGGCTGAGGTGTATAGAGAGAAGAACACCCGTCTTGATTAAAGGCGGGTGCTTTTGATTGAAGGAGGAAACATGTATGAGAAAAATCATGATAGGAATAACAATGTTAATCCTTGTGATTGGCAGTTTTTTGTTTTGGTGGTCTACGAGTGCATCTATCAAAGATTTGGCACTACCAAAAGCACCTTTTGAAAAACAGATTTCAGATGTACGACCTGAAATACTCCATCAAGAGAACAAATGGACGACCAACTTTACGCATGATGGTGCCATTCTAAAGGAAGCGGATACCTATTACGTCTTTTCAACAGATTATATGGTAGGAAGTCCACCAAAACCTGGAATTCAAATACGAAAATCAAAAGACCTTATTCATTGGCAATTCGCGGGTCGTGTATTTGATCAAGTAACAGAAGAAGCCTTTGATTGGACAGGTGGAAACACATTCTGGGCTCCAGCCATTACGAAAATAGCAGGGAAGTTTTACTTGTACTATTCTGTCTCCAAAGTCGGGAGTCGTACTTCTTATATTGGATTAGCGACCGCTGCGCACATTGATGGACCATGGGAAGATAAAGGAGTCGTCGTAGCATCGAAAGACGGAAATGGAAAGACGGTGAACGCCATTGATCCACACGTTCTTCAAGATGAGCACGGTAAGTGGTGGATGACGTACGGTTCGTACTTTGGTGGTATTTTCTTGACGGAGATTGATCCGAAGGACGGTAAGCTCATGAAGGAATCCTACGAAGGTATGTTGCTCGCCAAAAGAAAAGATATGACGATGGGAATCGAAGGGCCGGAAATTCTCTACAATGCTAAAACAGGTTATTACTATTTGATGGTTTCATATGGATGGTTAGAAGATACATATAACGTTCGAATCGGCCGTTCGAAATCGATAAAGGGTCCTTATGTGGACTCCCGTGGGCGTGATTTACGTGATACATCAGATGAATCGTTTGATACTGGCGTGAAGATTATAGGTGGTTATCAATTTAGAGGAGATGATGGATACGTCGGCACAGGCCACGCTGCATTCTTAAAGGATGGGAAAGATACGTTCATCATTCACCAAGCGCGGCCTAATGAAGATATTTACTGGTCCCAATTGCAAGTTCGAAAAGTGTACTGGACAAAAGACGGTTGGCCCGTCGTCTCACCTGAACGCTATGCGGGAGAATCTGAAATTAAAATTAAAGACGCGCATATGGTCGGGGAATGGGACATCCTTACATTTCCCCGCTTTGATGATGGACAACAGAAATCGGAAAAAGTGACGTTGAAAAAGAATGGAAAGTTACTAAATGAAAAGGGATCATGGCGTCTGAAAAACCATATGCTTACACTTCGTGTAGGGCAAGAAACGTATGATATGCAAATGGGTGCAGCATGGGATTGGGAGAACTGGAAGTCGACGATAATTATGACCGGTATGAGTAAGGATGGAACTACTATTTGGGCAAAACGCTTATGAAAAATAAGAATGCAATGCTGAATAAGAGAAGCATATATTGAAACGAATACCTGATGTAAGAAGGGTCAACTAATCAAATGCGGATTCAAAAGCAACCTATCTTACTGTGTGCTTTGGTTTGAATTCTAGTCTAGTCTCTGAATAATTAGACAAACACAAATGGTGTTCATCATTAAATTAGTCATCTGAATGAACTAAAACTATTGAACGCAATTCAACATGTACGTACCAATGGTGATAAAATAGACATGAAAGAGTCTTGAAACAACCTTAAAAGTCTTTTTGAACAAAAAAATAGCCTTATTTACGAAAAAATAGTTGATTAATTGGAAATAATTGATACAATCATAGTGTAAGTTATACGTACAAATTTTTATTTTTATTTTATTTTTCTACACATTTCTATCAATTGTCCGGATGAAAAAAAGGAGTGCCCACACACTTTATTTTTTTATTCCGAAATGTAAGCGTATTCTTTTTGGAAGTAGGGTGATGAAATGTCTAAGTATACAATTGGAATTGACTATGGGACACAATCAGGTAGAGCGGTCTTGATCGACGTAGAAACAGGTCGCGAAGTAGCGACTGCTGTCAAAACGTATACACATGGTGTCATGGATAAATTTTTACCAGATGGAAAAACGCGTTTGGAACATGATTGGGCACTCCAGCATCCGCGAGATTACCTTGAAGTGTTAGAAGTCACCATACCATCCGTTGTAAAAAAAGCAGGTGTCCTGGCGGATCAAGTGATTGGTCTTGGTATTGATTTTACTGCATGCACGATTTTACCGATTGATAAAGACTTGAATCCGTTATGTTTCCGTGATGAACATCAACAAAACCCACATAGCTATGTAAAGTTGTGGAAGCATCATGCAGCCCAAGATGAAGCAGATGCTTTGAACCGGATTGCTAGTGAACGTGGAGAAAGCTTCTTGCAACGTTACGGTGGGAAAATTTCATCAGAGTGGATGATACCGAAAGTCTGGCAAATCTTAAATGAGGCACCGACTATTTATGCGGAAGCACATGAAATTTTAGAAGCGACAGACTGGGTGGTCTCTCAGTTAACAGGAAAAGTTGTACGTAATAGTTGTACGGCTGGATATAAAGCAATGTGGCATAAACAAGAAGGCTATCCTTCAAAATCATTCTTTAAAGCGCTGGATCCCCGACTAGAGAACGTGGTGGAAGAGAAACTCTCCAACGACATCTCACCTATCGGAGCAAAAGCAGGTGAACTAACGAAAGCTTTCGCCGCTCGGATTGGACTTCTTCCAGGAACAGCCGTTGCGGTAGGGAATGTAGATGCGCATGTAGCAGTACCAGCCGTTGGAATTACCGAACCGGGTAAATTATTGATGGTGATGGGCACATCCACCTGTCATATCTTGCTTGGAAAAGACGAACAAGTCGTACCGGGTATGTGTGGAATCGTAGAAGATGGCGTTCTACCCGGATTAATGGGCTATGAGGCGGGTCAGTCCTGTGTCGGAGATCATTTTGAATGGTTCACTGAAAATTGTGTGCCAAGCAACTATATAGAAGAAGCAGCTCTAAAAGGAATGAGTATCCATCAACTCCTGACAGACAAGGCGGCAGCACAGCGTGTCGGAGAGCACGGTCTGATTGCTCTAGATTGGTGGAATGGAAATCGCTCTACGCTTGTCGATACGAATCTGACAGGAATACTGCTTGGCGCCACCTTGCTCACAAAAACGGAGGATATGTATCGAGCGCTGATTGAAGCGACTGCCTATGGAACACGAACCATCGTCGAAGCGTTTCGGACAAGTGGCGTTCCGGTACACGAAGTCTATGCAGCAGGTGGAATCGCAGAGAAGAACACACTGATGATGCAAATTTACGCGGACGTATTGAATATGGAAATCAAAATTTCAGCCTCTTCTCAAACGCCAGCGTTAGGATCCGCAATGTTCGGTGCCGTCGCAGCAGGAGCAGAGCGAGGAGGATATGCCACGATCACAGAAGCAGCGACGAAAATGGGACGCGTGAAGGACAAGACCTATGTTCCGATTCCAGAAAATGTCGAGGTGTACGATGCCTTATTCGCTGAGTATACGAAACTGTATGATTATTTCGGTCGTGGAGAGAACGATGTGATGAAGCGTTTGAAAAAAATTAAAGCTGAAGCGTCACGTCAAAAGGGGGAACCCGTATGGTAAGTCGTCAATTGAAAGAAGAAGTACTAAAAGCCAATCTAGCTTTACCTCAACATGATTTGGTTACGTTCACGTGGGGCAACGTCAGTGGAATCGATCGCAATACAGGTTTGGTTGTCATCAAACCGAGCGGGGTGCCCTATGAGCAATTGACGATAGAAGATTTAGTCGTCGTTGATTTAGAAGGAAATATTGTAGAAGGTGAACTGCGTCCATCCTCAGATACACCGACTCATCTTGCATTGTATCGTGCTCTTCCAGAGATTGGGGGCATTGTTCACACGCACTCACCGTGGGCGACGAGCTGGGCCCAAGCAAAACGTTCGATTCCTGCTTTTGGGACGACGCATGCTGATTACTTCTATGGAGAAATTCCTTGTACGCGGGAGCTATCAGATGAAGAAATCGAGGCAGCTTATGAGGAAGAGACGGGACACGTCATTATTGAAACATTGAGCGAACTCCACTTAGAAGCCGTTGCTGTACCTGGTGTGCTTGTCGCCAACCATGCTCCCTTCTGTTGGGGAAAGGATGCGGATGAAGCAGTGCATAATGCCGTCGTACTTGAAGAAGTAGCAAAGATGGGAATCCATGCCTTGAACTTGAATCCGAATTTGACACCAATCAAACAAAGCATATTAGACAAACACTATCTGCGGAAGCATGGAGCGAACGCATATTACGGCCAGAAATAATACCTGCTCATAGCTAGATTAGGGGGACTTTAGATGTTGACAGCAAATACGCATGAATTTTGGTTTATAACAGGAAGCCAGATGCTTTATGGAGAGGATGTTCTGCGCCAAGTCGAAACGCATTCAAAAGAAATGGTTTCAGGGTTAGACGGAGCCGACGTCTTTCGTGATCGGATTGTCTTTAAAGGAGTCGTCAAAAATGCCGAGGAAATTCGGCAGATGATGCTCCAAGCCAATGCAGATGATACGTGTGCTGGTGTCATTACATGGATGCATACCTTCTCTCCATCCAAAATGTGGATCAGTGGGATGCGCGTTCTACAAAAACCATTGCTTCATTTTGGTACACAATTCAACCGTGACATTCCATGGGATGCCATCGATATGGATTTCATGAACCTCAATCAGTCGGCACACGGGGATCGAGAACATGGCTTCATCACAAGCCGGATGAATGTGAAACGCAAAGTGCTAGTCGGGCATTGGGAAGATACAGGTACTCGCCAAAAGATGGCGTCTTGGATGAGTGTCGCCCATGCTTTAGCGGAAAGTAAAGTCTTGAAGGTAGCGCGTTTTGGTGACAACATGCGTAATGTTGCCGTGACGGAAGGCGATAAAGTTGAGGCACAGATTCGGCTTGGCTGGACGGTTGACGGTTATGGCGTTGGGGATCTCGTCACATACATGGATGCAGTGACGGAGACAGCGTTGGATGAGCTGATGGAAGAATATCAAACACGATATGAATTGACGAATAAAGGAATGAAAGAAGAAGCATTCCTCGCCTCAGTTCGCTACCAAGGACGCATCGAACTCGGGATGAAAGCTTTCTTGGAAGCGGGAGAATACACAGCTTTCACTACAACTTTCGAAGATTTACATGGAATCAAGCAATTACCCGGTCTAGCTGTTCAACGTTTAATGGAACAAGGCTACGGATTTGCGGGAGAAGGGGACTGGAAGACTGCGGCTTTAGTGCGTCTTATGAAGATCATGGCCAGCAACGAGCGCACCTCCTTCATGGAAGATTATACGTACCACTTTGAGCCTGGAAACGAGATGGTCCTCGGTGCACATATGCTCGAGATCTGTCCGACGATTGCTGTAGACAAGCCACGAATCGAGGTACATCCGCTCGGCATCGGAGATCGGGAGGCACCGGCGCGGATGGTATTCGAAGGACAGAACGGTAAGGCACTTAATGCCAGTCTGATTGATCTAGGACATCGCTTCCGCCTTCTAGTCAACACGGTGGAAGGAATCCAACCTGATGAAGAAATGTCGAACTTACCAGTTGCACGTGTTCTTTGGAAAACACAACCGTCGATGGCTCAGGCCGTTGAAAACTGGATTCAAGCTGGAGGCGCTCATCATACTTGTTACTCTTATGAAGTCACAACAGACCAACTGCGCGACTTTGCGGAACTTCTCAATGTCGAAATTGCTGTCATCGACGAACAAACGGAGACAGTCAGGTTCAATAATGAATTACGCTGGAACGAGCTGTATTATCGACCATAATCTATCGGGACCTGATCAGGTCCCTTTTCATGGAGGAGATATTATGAATAACCAACTCATTAAATCAACACTGAAGACAAAAGACGCGACAACACAACTGATCGTCAATGCGGATCTACCGAGAGGCAAAATCAGCAAGCATATCTATGGGCACTTCGCGGAACACCTCGGACGTTGCATCTATGAAGGTCTCTGGGTCGGTCCGGAATCGCACATCCCAAACACGGATGGCATTCGGAATGACGTGTTAGCGGCGCTGAAGAAATTGAGTATTCCTGTCTTGCGTTGGCCAGGCGGTTGCTTTGCTGATGAATACCATTGGAAAGATGGAATCGGACCGAACGAGAACCGAAAACGGATGGTCAACACGCATTGGGGTGGCGTTGTCGAAAACAATCATTTTGGGACACATGAATTCATGCGTCTCTGTGAACTACTCGAATGCGAGCCTTATATCTGTGGGAACGTCGGAAGTGGAACGGTTCAAGAAATGTCTGAGTGGGTCGAATACATGACATTCAACGGAGAGTCACCGATGGCGAACTGGCGTCAGGAGAATGGTCGCACGGAACCGTGGTCGCTTACATACTTCGGCGTCGGCAACGAGAACTGGGGTTGTGGTGGAAACATGCGTCCTGAGTATTACGCAGACCTGTATCGCCGCTATCAGACTTATGTACGAAACTATGATGGCAATCAGCTCTACAAGATTGCTGGTGGCGCCAATATTGATGACTACAAATGGACAGAGGTTCTCATGCGTGAAGCAGGTACGATGATGGACGGACTCAGCCTTCACTATTACACGATCCCGGGTGATTTCTGGTTAGGTAAAGGATCGGCGTTAGATTTCACAGAAGACGAGTGGTTCATCACATTAAAACGTGCTTATTATATGGATGAATTGATCACGAAGCACGGTCAAATTATGGACCAATATGACCCGGAGAAGCGAGTCGGCCTGATCGTCGATGAGTGGGGAACATGGTTCGATGTAGAACCAGGAACGAACCCAGGCTTCTTGTATCAACAAAATTCAATCCGTGATGCACTCGTAGCAGCGATTCACTTCAATATCTTCCATAAGCACAATGATCGTGTTCACATGGCGAACATTGCACAAATGGTCAACGTGCTTCAGGCGATGATATTGACGGAAGGTGATCAGTTCATTCTTACTCCGACGTATCACGTGTTTGAAATGTATCGTGTCCATCAAGATGCTGAACGTGTCGAACTAGCAGCCATTACACGTGACTATGTCACTAAACAGGAAGCCATTCCCGCGATAAATGCAACAGCTTCTCGTGACGCAGAAGGTGTGTTGCATATCAGTCTTTGTCAGCTCGATCACGAGAACGGCGATAAGGTAGAAATTGATTTGCGTGGTATCGGGATAATTTCTGAAGTATCGGCACGTATTTTAACAGCAGATCATCTCAATGCCCATAATACGTTCGAACAACCTGATTTGGTTTCTCCACGCGATCATGAAGTGCAGCTGACGGAAGAAGGAAAACTTATTTTTGATGTACCCGCAATGAGCGTCATTACGCTTACGGTTCGCTGAGATGAAGGTCGCAGAGACACGACGTTGTCGGACTTGTTCTCCCACAGCGCTAGAGACAGATTGGTTGTTGACGATTGATGCAGAAGTGATGCAACAAGTTACGGATGCCGAGTATCAAGAACGACTTCGTCAGTGTTCGACCTGTCCGTTTCATCAGGACGATACCTGTTTAAAGTGTGGATGTTATATCTCTTACCGAGCACGTCTTGCAACGAAGCATTGTCCTATGAAGGTTTGGTGAGAAAGGAGCAACAATATGGAACGACAGACAGAAGTAGTGGATCAGACGGCAATCATGCTTGAGAATGAGACGTGTCGTTTGCGTATCTTGACATATGGAGCTACGCTTCAAGAATTTTCGATACAAGATGAAGGATGGAAAAATCTTATCCTGTCTTACGATACGTTGGAAGAGTATATGGCAGATACCTATTACTTAGGAGCGACCATCGGGCGCGTCGCAGGTCGAATCGAAAACGGCGCATTTGATCTAGAGAAAATGACGTATCAGTTACCGCAAAACGAAGGGAATCATCATTTACATGGTGGAGACGGTCTGCACTGTCAGTTTTGGAAAGTAGAAGACGTGTCAGCAGATTTCCTAACCCTTCGTTACGTAAGTCCTGATGGTGAGAATGGCTATAAAGGAATGCTTGATATTCGGGCTTCTTTTGAGTTACTTTCTGATGGTGTGAGGATTAGCTATGAGGCAACCAGTGATACTGATACGGTGTGTGATCTGACGAACCATACGTACTTTAATCTGAGTGCAGGTAAACGTGATATTTTACAACATGAATTGACATTATCTGCTGATCGCTTTGCTGAGCTACGTGAGGATTTGATACCTACAGGAAAATTACTAGAGGTAGACCAAACACCATTCGACTTCCGATTAGGCCGAACCTTATCGGAAGGTTCTGCTTCGCATCATCCTCAAAACCAATTGGTCGGTGGTTATGATCATCCGTTTGTGTTCGCCGATCAACGAAAAGCGAAGCTCTATGATCCTGAAAGCCAACGCACATTGACATTGTTTACATCTACTCCCGCACTCGTTGTGTACTCAGGAAATCAGATGAATGAGGAGACGATGTTACGTGAAGGACAATCAAGAAAACATTACGGTGTATGTTTAGAGCCGCAGCATCTTCCTGACGCGGTCCATCATGAAGAGTTCCCTTCTATCCTATTAGCAGCAGGACAGACATATCGATGGGAAACGGTGTATCGAGTCGAGAAAGGAGTCAGTCGATGAACCTCAAACAGATTCAGGAACAGGTAGCCGCTTGCACATGTGGAAATCCGCATCACACCATTACAATAGAACAGATTAGTGCTTCAGAAAATGTTTGGCAATCGTTAGCCGAGTTTGTACAGAAAAAAGAATGGCGTCACCTTCTCGTCATCGCAGATGCAAATACGCAGGCTGTCGGTTATTCTCCATTGAAAAAAGTATTAGAAGAAGTGGGCATCGACGTATCATTCGTCTCACTTTCCTCGAACGAACAAGGGGATGTCTTAGCTGGTGAATTATCAGTTGTTCAAGTGTTGTTAGAGCAAGATGCGAGTGTAGATGCATTGATTGCACTAGGAACAGGTACGATTCATGATGTGACACGATTCTGTGCTGCAAAAACAAAAGTGCCATTTCTCTCGGTGCCAACTGCTCCTTCAGTGGATGGTTTTACATCGAAAGGGGCACCATTGATTGTAAGAGGTAAAAAGATCACCTATCAACTTGTTTCGCCGATTGCTGTATTTGTACCGAATGATATTATTCGCAACGCACCACAAGCTTTAGTGGCAGCAGGTGTGGGTGATATGCTCGGAAAATATACATCCTTATTGGATTGGCACTTTGGCGCTTTTGATGGAAATGAACCGTTTTGTCCTATTGTCGCTCGATTAACAGAACGAGCATTGTTTGCCTGTATGGAGGTTCTACCAGAGATCTACGAAGGAAAAGCGAAAGGTTTGGATCAACTCATGGACTCGCTACTCCTATCTGGAATTGCCATGTTGATCTTTGGTCATTCGCATCCCGCTTCTGGTGGGGAACATCACCTGTCTCATTACTGGGAGATGGATTTCATTACGCACCATCGCCCGGCAGTCTTACATGGTACAAAGGTGGCTGTCGCCACAATGGAACTCATTGATCTCTACAGAACAATGATCCAGGAACGTTCTGATACGCCAGTGAAGCTGAACGATTGGGCACAACATATGCCGACTCGACAGGAGATGGAGTATATCTTTGGTGCTTTAAAAGCACCTCTTCGACCGGAAGAAATTGGTGTGTCACCCCTTCTGCTAGCAAGTAGTAAACAAGAAGCTTACCGATTGCGAGAACGGCATACACTTTTAAAACAGATGAGCCTACAGTCTACTCATTCTGAGGCAGAGGAGAATTCTTTATGAGAGAAGCAATTATAAACCCTATCGTTGAACAACGCGCAGATCCATGGATAATGCGTCATACAGACGGCTATTATTATTTCACAGCTTCCTTACCTGATTTTAGTGGGATTCCCCTCCGTCGAGCTCAGACTATTAAAGAGTTAACAGAAGCAGAGGAACAAATCATATGGACGAAACGTCCGACAGGTATCATGAGTGCTAACATTTGGGCGCCTGAACTGCATCATATTCAAGGGAAATGGTATCTCTATTTCGCAGCAGCACGTGAGGATGCTATTTTTGATCATCGTATGTATGTTCTTGAAAATAGCGCAGCTAATCCTTTGGAAGGTGACTGGATAGAAAAAGGGCAGATCAAAACATGGCGAGAATCGTTTGCACTCGATGCGACAACGTTCGAACATGAAGGACATCTGTATTACATCTGGGCACAGAAAGATCCTGAAATTGAAGGGAACTCTAATCTGTACATTTCAGAAATGAAAAATCCTTGGACTTTAATCGGACCACAAACGATGATTGCTAGTCCGGAGCATCCATGGGAAAAGATTGGTTTTCTTGTAAACGAGGGTCCGGCTGTTTTGAAGCGACACGGGCGTATATACGTAACGTTTTCAGCAAGTGCGACCGATCATAATTACTGTATGGGTCTTCTTAGTATTGATGAGACGGAGAATGTGCTGGACGTAACCCGTTGGAAGAAGCATCCGAATCCTGTTCTTACAACAAATGAAGCGATCAGCGAATACGGACCGGGTCACAATAGTTTTACGACGCTTACAGATGGGACGGATATTTTGGTTTATCATGCCCGTAGCTATAAAGAAATCGATGGCGATCCACTATGGGATCCAAATCGTCATACGTATATACGACCGTTTACTTGGCAGGGAGAACTACCTGTATTCGAGAAGAGTTTAGCAAACGAGGAGATAATATGATGAATCAGACAGAGGATCAGCATCTTATAGTAGAGCAACGAGCAGATCCGTGGGTGTATTTACATTCTGATAACTACTATTATTTCACGGCGTCCGTTCCTGAATATGACCGAATTGAATTACGTCGTGCCACATCGCTTCAAGAATTAAGTGATGCAACACCTGTAACAGCCTGGGTCAAACACGAAACAGGTCCGATGAGTGATTTGATTTGGGCTCCAGAGTTACATTATATTGATGGGAAATGGTATATCTATTTCGCAGCTGCAAAATCACGTGAGATTGTGAATGGACTCTTTGATCATCGGATGTTCGTACTGGAAAGTAGTTCTACGAATCCTCTTGAAGGCGAGTGGGTAGAAAAAGGACAAATCGAAACGGAATGGGATTCATTTGCGCTTGATGCGACTGTATTTGAGCATCGAGATGTTCATTATTTAGTCTGGGCACAAAAAGATCCAGCTATTGAAGGGAATTCTAATCTCTATATTGCAGAGTTAGAAAGTCCGTGGACCATCAAATTACCACAAATTATGCTCACAAAACCCGAGTTAGAATGGGAAACAAAAGGGTTTCTCGTCAATGAAGGTGCGGCAGTATTAAAACGCGATGGTCAGATTTTTATAACGTACTCTGCTAGTGCAACAGATGAAAACTATTGCATAGGTATGTTAAGTGCTTCTGAAGAAGGAGATATACTCAATCCTTCCATATGGAAAAAAGTACTTAAGCCAGTATTTAAAACAAATATAGAGGCCGGCCAATATGGTCCTGGGCACAATAGTTTTACTGTGAACGAATATGGTGAAGATGTCATTGTCTATCATGCCCGCACTTATACGAACATTGAGGGCGATCCATTGTATGATCCTAATAGGCATACACGCGCACAAGTGTTTACATGGGATAGAGATATGCGACCCATCTTTGGTAAACCTTCTGAATAAGTAATAGAAATCATAAAAGGTATACATTTCGACGTCGAAATGTATACCTTTTATGATTTCTTGATTGTATAAGAAAGCGTAACACTGTTTTATACTTAATTCCTCATACTAGTTTTTAATCTTTAAGAAAGAAAATGATCTTTAAGAATGTATTGAAAACATCTAAATATAGCGCTTACTGCTAACGGTACTACAATAAGAATTATACCCACTAGTACCAAACCTGGAGCATCGTCCATTTGCTCAATATAAAAAAATATCGGTAAAATACAAAGAGCTAAAAAGGCAATAAATAAAAACGACTTTCTTATCATTTGAGCCGATAAAAAAATCAAATCGATTGATTTAGAGCTTTTTGATATGAATTGTAATATACGAAGGCCATGAAAAATAGAGAATATTAAAGGTATTAAAGCCATATAAGCAACTAGCAATACTATATATCCGGGTTTTTCAAATATTAAAGAACTTGTTATTCCTTTCATCAGTGCAGAAACTCCATATCCTGCTAATCCAATTAAAAGAAGTAATAGTATGATAAGACATGTTTTTTTATTGCTCTATAAAACATGGAGCGCTTTAGAAATTTAGAAGAATTGATTTGAAATAGTTCAATAACCGTATATTGTACAGTCTATTCGAGATATTCGATACGTCCATGGAAACGAAAGAGTTTCAGTAGAATGGGGTGCGCTTATAGTGGCATATGTTGAAGTTCACTGTAAAAAACATAGCTTCCTGTTTTGGTTTGTTTCGCATGATACATCGCGAGATCCGCGTGCTTCATCATTTCTAGCATAGTCAAAGCATCATTCGGGTGACAAGAAATTCCGATACTAGGTGGACAAGTGATGACATGATGATCGATTTGATAGGGTTCCTGTAATGCCGTCAACAATCGGTCTGCTAATTGAAGCAACTGTTCATACGTGGCAACATCTCTCAACAAAAGCGTGAACTCGTCGCCTCCCTGTCGCGCCATCATGTCGAAAAGATCTTCGAATGTTTTTAATCGTGTAGCAACGGCTTTGAGTAATTGATCTCCGACATCGTGTCCGAGTGTATCGTTGACATGTTTAAACTGATTTAAATCCATAAAAAACAAAGAAACGTTTGAGTCATTTTTCGAGGGGCGGTGTTTAATAAGTCCAGACAGACGTTCCTCGAAAGCAGGACGATTGAAAAGTCCCGTAAGTGCATCGTGGTAAGCGAGGTAATGAATCTCTTGTTCAATTCGTCGCGCTTCGGTTACATCCTTACCGATGCCAAAAATTCCGACCAATTCGTTTCGGACGATGATCGGGACGTTCGTGATGTTCACATGTAGTGCGGAGCCAGCCACGTTTTGGACGACCGTCTCATAACTACGGGGCATGCCATTAAAGACTTCTTTTAATTCTTGCGATACACGCTTTCGGTGAGAGTCCTTGACGTACCGCAAACTGTTTTGGCCGATCAAATCAACCTTGGATATGCCGAGTAGATGAGTACACGCTGTATTGGCACTATCGAATTTTCCGCTGAGATCCGTTGAATAGACAGGGTCCGGATGGTATTCGAATAACGATTTATAGCGCTCCTCACTCATTTCGAGAATCTGAGCTTGATGATAATAACGCCGGACTAATTTGTGATTTTCGAAAATGATTAAAATTTGCCGGATGATGACCAATAAAATCGAAAGACCAGAACCCATCGTCACGATATCAAAGTTTGTAGAGTGAAATCCCATGAAGACGAACAGGATCAACACGCCGCCATAAGGCGTCAGCATTTGAAACACGTTTAGTCTTTCGTTTTCTTTAGGAGAATCTATATTTTTTTGGTCTAAGTTACTTTGAAGACCAGCGAAGCTTAAGAGAATCATTCCAACAATGAACAAAGGATCAATCCAACTACCTGTAATATAAGTGTCTTGCGCGATTAAGTACAGATAGACGGAGTCGGCAATGGCTTGCAATGCCACCGCTACGATAATGAGATACATTGAATGATTTTTGTCTTTAGTCGATAAATTGAAAAATAGAAAAGAAACAGCGACCAGCATGCCTAGGTCTCCAATCGGATAGATCAAAGAAACGACTAAAGCCTCCATAGAAGCAACACTTGTAGTCAGGATAGGTGCAATCAAAAAGTGCCATGAGAACGTACTGGCCACGACTAGAATAATCATGACATCAAACAAAAAAGAAATCCGTTGTTGGATAGCTGCTTCCTTTAAAATTTTATGGATCAAAGCATAGAGGAGGCAAAGAGCCTGTAAAATGTAAAAAATATCTGGTGATCCTGGAAATGACACGTCTTCGTTTAAGACACTCTCTGAAAAAAACCAAATCAATTCAGCGATTAAATAAAAAAAGGTTCCGAGTCCGATGAAGGACCAAAACTTACGGTCTTTGGAATTCGCTTGACTGACGGCTAATTTTAGATAGAAGAGCGCGATCAAGAGTCCGACGATCGAAAAGAGACTTCCTCCTACTATTTGTAGAGAGGCTGAATCAGGGAAGGTGAATATCCAGCCGTAATATCCTAAAACATATAGGAGAATGATCAGGATAAAAATCTTAGGTCGTTTAGACATGCTATTCATATACTCCTTTTAATCATATTTTCTAAGTATACAATGAGTTCTTCTTTCATAAAATATGGTTTATAAAACACGTCTATGATTTTATAAAGTGAACTCTAGGTATTCCTGTCATATAACTGAATTCATCATACGATTAACAAATCATGAAATGCATGATAGAGACAGTCAAGCATCGTCTCCATCATGCACTTCAATTTCAATAGGACATTTCTTTAGGAATAGGATGATTTTGTAGCAGATGAATGAACGAGTCAAAATCGATGGGTCGAGAAAATAGATAGCCTTGGCCAATCATACATCCATAGGATTCCAGCTGCGATTTTTGCTCAATCGTTTCGATTCCTTCCGCTACGACGGTTAAATTGAGATTTAATCCAAGATCGATAATCGTTTTCACCATGGGAGAAGACGTATTTTGAGTCAAACGGTCTATGAATGACTTATCAATTTTCAACGTATCAATGGGTAATTGTTCTAATACATTCAAAGAGGAATATCCCGTCCCAAAATCATCGATGGATGTCTTGATGTTTAAAGACCTCAGTTGTTGCAAGATGGAGACACTTTCCTGAATGTTTTGAACGATACTCTCTGTAATCTCCAGTTCAAGCCATTGAGGATCTAACTGTGTTTCTTGAATGATCTGATGGATCATTTTGCAGAAGTACGGATTTTGGAATTGAAGTGCCGATACGTTCACAGACAGGAGTAACGGATCAAATCCAATCAGTTGGAGTTGCTTACTTTGATAGGCCGCAGTTCGAATCACCCATTCACCGATTTCGTTAATCAAACCAGATTCTTCAGCGATTGGAATAAATTCTATAGGCGATATCCATCCATGTTTTGGATGATACCAACGGAGTAGAGCTTCCATTCCGACAATCCGTCCCGACTTCAAATCAATTTTAGATTGATAGTAGACAGTCAATTGATTTTGGCTGATGGCATGACGTAAATGAGATTCCATTTCGAGTTTACGCACCACGTTTGATTTTAGTTCGGAATCATAAAATACGAAAGAATGATTTCCATGTTGTTTCGCTTGAGATAGAGCTTCCGCTGTTTGTAACTGCACTTCCTCAATGGTTTGACTTTGATCAGGGAATGTCGTGATGCCACCGTGCGCGATGATATTTAATTCAAAGTCCTTTAATTTAAATGAATCTTCTAAAGACATCAGGATATTTTCCTTTACTTTTCCAATAGCTGATTTCGAACTATTCTTGAGAACAAGTAAAAACTCATCTTCACTGAAACGATAGATTGTAACCTTCATCGTATCTAAATGTTTCAGTCGTGAAGAAACTTCCTGAATGAGTTGTTCGCCGACCTGATGACCAAAGGCGTCGTTGAATATCTTTATCCGGTCAATTTGTAACAATATGAAAGAAAGAGATCGTTCTTTATTGTTGAACAAGGATGCTGTTTCTTGTTTAAACGCAGAACGATTACCTAGTCCTGTCAATACATCTATATAAGCAGTCTTTTTTAATTCAAGTAACAACGTATTATTTTTAAGGACAGTAAAAGCTTGTCTGACTATGACGAGAAGAAAAATGATTATCCAACCGGCACTCAATGCATTTAAATTCCATTCGTAACTCTGCATCATCAAGATAGAGAGAATAAGGATGCTCGTGTAAGGAAAGATAAATTCTTTTTTTAAGTAAGGTCCTGTCGCAGGAGGAACATCTCTCTCATTCTGTTCATCTTTGTAAAAAAGAGCAGTGAATCCAATGAAGAGCAATGCGATTGTCCAAATGAAATCCACAATCCCGCCGGTTTTATAACCGCTCTCCATATTCATCTGTGCAAAAAGAACATCGCCTAGAACTTGAAGGGATAATCCAGTAACAAGAAAGAGGAGTGAATGGTTTTTTTTATTGAATTGAATCAGATAAAAAAGTGTGATGACAAAAAATAAAATGCCTAAATCGGCAAGTTGAAAAAGAAATGTGAAGGCTATATTCCATATCGAATGTTGCTCGATGCGATAAAGCGGATAAAGTAGATAGTAATAACTGATTGAGCTGGCTGTAATCATATAGATCATGGTATTAAAAAGGTAGGTGGCGTTCGAAACTCCAAGCGAGCTTTTTTTTAGTCTGTTTAAAAGTGCTGCAAAATAAAAGAGATAGGACCCTGTCCATGCAAGATAGGATGTAGTAGGGAAACTCATCGTCTGTTCGAAATAAAGTAAAATGATCCATATGAAGGTACCTGTAGCGGACATGCTAGTTGCTAGGCTCAAAAAAAGCCAAAATTGCTTGAGTGATGGATGAGAGCGATAGTAAGCTCTTGCAATCCAAAAAGTGCTTAATAGACCAACTAGAAACTGAATAATATTTAGTAAAACCAATGCATCCCATTGAGATGCTTCAAAAAAGTTGTTACCATACCAAAATAACAAACCAATTCCAGTGGTTAAAAGAAAAGGATAACTTTTATTTTTGGGCAAAACAGTTCCTCTCCTTTTGAAAATAAGTAAAGTATGTCTTAAAGTAATATCGGATATTTTAGATTGATTTTTAATAGAAAAATGATTTTTATAAAATATTGTTGATAATCTAAATTTCTATGTAGATAAAGGTGAACAAGATAGACGAACTGTTCTAGGGTAGATTTGAAAGAAAAAAAGTCCACATCTGAGGAATGATGTGGACTTCTTTCTATAGTAACTATGCTGTTTGCTAGGTTAAATATTTAATTATTCTTCACAACAATCATTTATAAACATCACGACGATGTCCGATATCGAGAACCAAGATGACGAATTTTGTAAGCGATCAGACGATAGTCCGATGCGATACCGCCATTCACCCGAACGATTCGAAACAAGTCCCTTTCCATGACAACGCGAATCATCCGTCCTGACCATATTCTTCTTGATCCAGGACATGATGATCCGCGGATCTATCTTGTTAAGAGACTTTTGAGCTCCGCGCTCAAACTATACCGTGTATACTGTCATTCTAAAACAAGTTCCTTCATCATATCGTCAAATGAGATTGCTTTTGATTTTTTGCGGTGTGCTGCCATGGAATCATGATAGAGTTGTAAATCGATCTCATCTTCAATACGATCGAGGACGGCATCGCGAACAAGTGTAGAAATCGTGATGTTTTTCGCTTTCGCATATTCTTTGATCAATTGTGCATCCTGATCATCGAGTCAGACAGAAATTGTACTCATACTTATCATCTCCTTTGCAATACATTGTAATACGTATTTAGATGTATAGACACAAGATCTATTCGTTCTTCCTTCAATCTACTTTGATTAAGAAAGCAAACTGACCGTCACCATTCTCCGACCATCCTGCTTGAAGTTCATAGGCATATGTGCCGGCTTTTTTCGGTGTTACGAGTTGATTATTTTTTAACGTAACCGGGTTACCGGTCTCCTTATTAAATCGAAGGATTTTGATTGTATCAGGTTCCGGATCGAAGGAAATCTGGATTTTCTCGTTCGGCATGACGGTGACCGGTTTACTTTTTTCAGTCATGTGTAAACCGTCTACATAGATTTTGTCTACGCATTGGCCGCTAAACAGGCCACTCCAGCAAAATGTCCCTTGGACCGTCGGAATACTTTTTCCCTGTATCTCGACACGGGGATCGGGTGGTTCATCACGGAAGGGTTTGAAATGAACAAAAAAAGCAATGATGATAATCACGGAGCCGATTAATAAAAATTTACGCATCTGAAACTGTCCTCCTTCGTAAGTGGTATTCCTTTGTACCAAAAAACTTTTGATATATTTCGATAACTCTCTGGAAAATTCCTTTTAATGGATTTCAAGGTAACCTTCATTTTTAGATAGTTGATAGTCTATTTGAGGTTATGACTTCTAATCAAAGTAAAAAAATCATGAAACCTTTCCTTGAAAAAACAGGTAAAAAGAGGAAAGGGGATGATGAAATGGTAAGGTGTACGAATTGCGACTACAAGTGGAAGACGAAGGACGTTCTGGCTGTTGGTTTTGCGAAGCATGGCAAGGCCTGTCCGAACTGCGGAAAGAAACAGTATCTATCAAAAGATACCCAACATTATCTGTCACTCGGATACATCAGTCTGTTTTTTCTGTTGATCATGCCGTTTGTCATTAAGCTTAGCGACCGGGAAGAACACATCTGGTAAGTAAGTTGACGCGTGTTCAAAAAAGACGGTGCTTTTTCAGCGAGGTATACTGATGACAAAGGGGGAATGAAAATGAATACATCGCTCTATGAAATCGAGGTACAGGACGCAACCGGTCAGACTGTTTCACTCAACGACTACGCCGGAGAGGTGCTTGTCATCGTCAATACTGCAAGTAAGTGCGGGCTCGTCAAGCAACTCGGAGACCTGCAACAGTTGCATGACAAGTATGCGGATCAAGGTGTCAAAGTGCTCGGATTCCCGTGTGACCAATTCAACAATCAGGAGTTTGCCGATCAGCAGGAAACGATGCAGTTTTGTCAGTTGAATTACGGTGTGACGTTCCCGATGTTTCAGAAGATTGACGTCAATGGACCGGCGGAACATCAGTTGTATACGTATTTGAAGCAACAGCAGGGTGGTCTGTTATCGTCAAAAATCAAATGGAATTTCACGAAGTTTCTTGTCAATCGTCAAGGACAGGTCGTTAAACGGTTTGCCCCAGTCGATTCGATTCAGACGATTGAAAAAACACTGACGCGCTATGTATAATGAAACTACGTCCCGTCCGGCGCAAGCCGTCGGGCGGGACGAGTCGTATCACCCTACCTTTGGCGAGGTAGGGCTTTTTTTATGTTAGTTCTCTTTCGGCAGATTAAAAGAATGTCTGACCGTAAAATCACTCATCTTATGACCAAGATCCGTAAAGACCGGTGGACGCGGGGACAGAACATGAAAATCCTGTTCGAATGCCCGGATGGCGTAGTGTGTCCAGTCGCGCGATGGGTCCCGCTTCAAGCCCATCCAGGCCGTCGCAAAGGTCAGAAGTGCCGAGTCCTGATACAGGGTGAGCGGAACCGTACTGAACTCCAGTCCGTCATCCAGTTCATGTAAATCCGACGAGCGGAGCAGGACGCAATCTGCTTCAAACAACAGTTCAAAATAATTGCAGGAATAGTCACCGATGAGCACCATGATTTCGTCCGTATGGCCGCGAAAATAAAAGGCCAATCGATCGCCGTTTTTTTCATCTATGACAAAGTGATCGAGCGCAATCTGGTAGTCTTCCCGATACAACAGCTTTTCGAATGTGATGTGCATAACGGATTCCCTCCTTAAGAATGTTTTTCCTTGGCGAGTTCGGGAATGTTCGGCTGCCGGGTCGAACGCGACGACCAGACGAGCAGACCGATGCCGCAGAATAAAAATAAAATGCCGACCCATGATAACAGACTGAGTGTTTCCCCGAGGACAAACACGCCGAGCAAGGCAGCGGTCAACGGTTCACCGAGTGACAGCGTAACGGCCGTCGAAGACGAGACGTGCGCAAGACCGCGGGCAAACAATAGATAGGCAAGTCCTGTTGCGAGGACACCAAGGTGGAGACTGATACCGGCACCGCGCAGACTGAAGACCCACGACAGATCAAACAGGAATAACAGTGGCGATAACAAGAGGGCGCTGAGTGTAAAGACGACCGCGACGACGGATAGCGGAGGGTGTGTTTTCACTAAGTCCCGGCTGACAAACGTGTAGACGGCAAACGATAGTCCGGCACCGAGTGCGAGCACGATCCCGAACGGATCGACTGAAACGGATGCCTGATTCATGACCAACAGTAAACAACCGGCAATCGAAAGCAATGTCGACAGCCACCAAATGGTACCCGG